>OLFU01002908.1_pt1 | contig 12382 bp, 7 predicted proteins | sample 1605161 | NCBI WGS metagenome assembly OLFU01 (sample SAMEA3888914, study PRJEB22519) | human gut metagenome | biome: human gut; feature: human-associated habitat; material: faeces | place: Denmark | collected 2011
AGAACCGGTGCGAGAAGCAGGAGAGAGAACACGAATGGATGATCGCTATGTGGCAAAGAGAGTAATATATCTGCTTGGCATGTCTGCCGCAACGATCCTGTTTACGACAGCGGCGGCATTTATCAGGGGACAGTATCTCGACGAGTGGATCGTCCTTGTTATCATCAATCTGGTATTTCTGGCGTTGTGGTTCTTTTTATTGGAGCACTGCCGGATGAAGCGGAGCATTGCGGGAAATCGTGAGACAAGCTACCGGCGTATTTTTGCAGGGTATCTGGCGTCGCTTGGCGTGACGGCGGTCTGTCTTGTACTTCCGGAATTTTCAAGACCTGTGATGCTATCTGCCATTTTGATGCTCGGTGTGGGGAATATCGAGCTTTCCCTGTGCAGCGGACTCTTTTTCTGCAGCCTGCTCGGTCTTTTGTGCGGTGGAACCATCCAGGAATTCTCCATGTATATCCTGCTGGTTCTGATCGGAGTGGTGGCAGCGGACGCAGTGGAAAACAGCAAAAAGCAGTTCTGGTATGAATGGTTTGCCGGCATGGCCGGCATGCTTCTTCCGGTTCTGTTCTACTATCTGACCTACCGGGAGATCAGCGTCCGGATCATGGTATCTGCCGTGGCGGACGGTGTGGTCGTCTTTTTGTTTTTGCATCTGTGCTACCGGAAGCTGGCGGATGCAAGAAATGCGGAAGTCGATGAGGTCATGGTCGACATCACCGATGAATCCTATCCGCTGGCGCGGGAACTGGCGAGTTTTTCCAGGGCAGACTACAGCCATGCAAGGCGGGTGATGCTTGTGGCGGCGCGATGTGCTGCTGTGGTCGGGGCAGACGAACGTGTGTGCAGCGCCGCGGGGATGTATTACCGTATCGGCGTACTGGAGGGCGCACCGCTTGCAAAAAACGGTGTGAAAATGGCACAGAGAGCCTGCTTCCCGGAGAAGGTAATCCGCATTATCGGGGAATACAACGGGGAAGAAGCCCTGCCATCCACCATCGAGTCGGCGATTGTACATATGGTGGACGGGCTGTTGAAAAAACTGGAGGTTCTGGATGAGGATACCGTTGGCAGCAACTGGAACCAGGATATGGTGATCTATCAGACCTTGAATGAATATTCTGCCGCGGGGCTGTATGACCGTTCCGGGCTTAGCATGAATATGTTTTTGAAAATACGGGAATATCTTGTGAACGAGGAGGCATTACTGGTATGAGCCTGAATTTAGAAGTCGAAGTGGACGTGCCATTTACATTTGATTATGAAGCGCTGGCGGGCGAGGTTGTCGCTTTTACCATCGACCATGAAGGTTTTCCTTATGAGGCGGAAGTGAATCTGACGCTGACAGACAATGAAGGAATTCATGAGATCAACCGGATGTACCGGCAGATTGATGCACCGACGGACGTTTTGTCTTTCCCGATGCTCTCCTATGAGCAGGCGGGCAATTTCTCGGCGTTGGAAGAGGATTATGAGGATAATTTTAATCCGGATACCGGGGAGATCATGCTGGGAGACATTGTCATCTCGGTGGACCGGGTGAGAGAGCAGGCTGCCGCCTACGGACACAGCGAGCGCAGGGAATTTGCGTTTCTGATCGTGCACAGCATGCTTCATCTGTTCGGGTATGACCACATGACGCCGGAGGACGCGGCAGTCATGGAGCCGAAGCAGAGACAGATTCTGGAGGAGATGAACATCTCGCGTGATTAACGAACGGCGGCGCCGTGGCGCTTCCGAAAGGATTTGAGGTACTTTTATGGGCAATAAAAAAAGGAAAAATACGACAAGTTTTCTGGCGCAGGGCACAATCCTCGCGGCGGCTTCGCTGATCAGCCGTGTGATCGGACTGATTTACCGCATGCCGCTGACGGCGATTATTGGGGATACCGGCAACGACTATTATGGCAGTGCCTATACCATCTATAATATTTTGTTAATTATTTCGTCCTACAGCCTGCCGCTCGCGGTATCCAAACTTGTCTCGGCAAATATCTCACAGGGCAGAAGGCGCAATGTCTACCGCATCTTAAAGTGCGCGCTGATTTTTGCGCTGGTGTCCGGAACCGCTGCCGCGGCAATTCTCTATTTCGGAGCGGATTTTATTACGGGTACGCTGCTTAGAACCCCACTTTGTATCTTTGCGTTAAAGGTTTTAGTGCCGGTTCTTGTAATTGTTGCGGTCTTAGGTGTGATGCGAGGCTTTTTCCAGGGACTTGGCACGATGATGCCGAGTGCCGTATCCCAGATCTTAGAGCAGATTGTAAATGCGATTGTCAGCGTGTGGGCGGCGTATGTCCTTTTTTCCTACGGTTCCAAAGCCGGAGCGCTTTTAGGCAATGCCGAGGATTACGGCGCAGCCTACGGTGCGGCGGGCGGAACGATCGGAACCGCTGCCGGAGCGCTGAGTGCGCTGCTGTTTGCGGGTTTTGTCCTTGTTGTCTATCTGCGGGTGTTTAAAAAGACGCTTCGCAAGGAGCGAAAGACAAGCGCAGATTCGTACGGAGAGATTTTTAAACTGCTGATCATCACCATTATTCCGGTGCTGGTGAGCAGCACGATCTACAACTGCAACGCCACCATTGACCAGGCGGTCTACAAGAATATCGCGGCATGGCAGGGATATTCCAAGACGGACTACGGTACCTGGAACGGTATCTATACCGGAAAATACCAGGTGTTAATCAATGTGCCGCTGGCCATTGCATCCTCCCTTGCGGCATCGAGTGTGCCGGCGCTCTCTGCTGCTTATGCGAGCGGAAAACGAGGCGAGGCGAAACGGCAGATCGGGCTTGCCACACGCTTTATCATGGTCGTGGCATTCCCGTGTGCAGTCGGAATGGGCGTGCTTGCCTCCCCGATTCTTCAGATGCTGTTTGGTGATTCCTCCGAGCTTGCGGCAAGAATGCTGCAGACCGGTTCCGTGGCCATCATTTTCTTCTCCCTGTCGACCCTTTCCAACGGTCTGCTGCAGGGGATGAACCGGATGAAGGAGCCGATCAAGAATGCAGTGATTGCACTGGCGCTTCACATGATCATTCTGGTGGCGCTGATGCTTGGGCTGGATCTGAACATTTTTGCGGTGATCATCGCAAATGCATGCTTCGGACTGATCATGTGTATTCTAAATGCGCGCTCGATCCGCCGTTACAGCGGATACCGTCAGGAAGTGCGGCGCACGTTTTTCGTGCCGGCGGTTTCAGCGGCTGGAATGGGCGTGGTGGTATGGCTTGTTTACCGTCTGTTCCTCTATCTGCTTCGGAGCAATCTGATCGCAACGCTTGTATCGATTGTTGCAGGCGTCTTTACCTACGCGACGCTGCTTTTGATGCTTAAGGGACTGACCGAGCAGGAAATCCTGCGCTTCCCGAAAGGCAGAACGCTTGTAAAACTCGCGCGGAAGATGCATCTTTTGCGTTAATTGAATAAAAAGGAAAGAACTGGCAGATACTTATCGCAGAGAATGGGAGGACATTATGAAACGGACGATAGGTATTTGCCTTTTTGCGGCAGTGATGCTGCTTGTCGGAGGCTTGTGCGGGAAAACCGCATTTGATGCAGGAAGGATCCGTACGGCAGAGGAGACGGAGGCGGTCACGGAAGATGCCGCAGTGGCACAGACGGAGCGAACTGCGGAGAGCATGCAGATCCAGAAAACCTGCCGCTATCTGCTCCGCATGGATGACGACGGCATCTTAAAAGTCTATGAGGCGGACGGGATAACCCTTTTATTTGAGACCAACATCCGTGCGGAACGGCTTTCCGTGCAGACGAGGGAGCAGCTTTCCAACGGAATTCCGGTAGACGATGAGAGAGAACTGTACGATCTGCTCGAAAGCTATTCCAGCTGACGTAAGAGAAGTTATTCATTGAATGTTACAGGGCTGTGTGGTAAAATTGTTACGGTTAAGAAGAACGGACAGAATGATACAGCGGTTAGATAAGAGGTTGAAATGACAGATATAGATGTTACGGTGATCGGTGGCGGCGCGGCAGGACTTATGGCGGCGGTCAGTGCAGCCAGGTGCGGCGCGAGAACACGGGTGATCGAACACATGGACCGGATTGGGAAAAAGATTCTATCCACCGGCAACGGAAAATGTAATTACACAAATGCAGTGCAGGGGCTTTCCTGTTATCGTGGAGAGAACCCTGCTTTTGTGCTGCCTGTTTTTGAGCAGTTCGGGCAGGAGGATACCGTGCGCCTGTTTGAAGAGCTTGGAATCTATCCGAAGATCAAAAACGGTTACTATTATCCGGCGAGTGAGCAGGCGGTGTCTGTCGTGGAAGTGTTTGGCATGGAATGCGATTACCTCGGCGTTGATCTGTGGACGTCCTGCGGACTGCAATCCATTCAAAAAACCTGTACCGGGTATGAAATACGCACCACAAAAGGCGCGTTTTCAACCAAAACAGTGATTTTTGCGCCCGGATTGCTGGCAGCACCCAAGACGGGAAGCGACGGAAGTGCATTTCCATATATAGAAGCACTTGGTCATCATTTTGTAGATGTGGTGCCAGCTCTCGTGCAACTGCATGGAAAACAGGCATTTTTCAAGAAACTTGCAGGAATTCGTGCAGAAATGCAGGTAACACTCTACCTGGAAAATGCGCAATTTCAACCAAAAGGCAGCCGTGGGACAGCCCGGGGAGAAAATCCTGACGCGGTGTGCAGTGAGCGGGGCGAACTTCAGCTTACGGCTTCCGGAATCTCGGGTATCCCGGTCTTTCAGATCAGCCGTTATGCGACGAGAGCGCTCGCGGACGAAAAGCACCCCTATGTGCTGATTGATTTTGCGCCGGATCTTACGGACAAGGAGTTTTTTGACCTGCTGTCAGAGCGCTTCTACGAGAATACACATGGCAAGAGCGCCGGGGAGGCACTGATCGGTCTCTTTAACAGAAAGCTGAGCGAGGTACTGCTCTCCGAAGCTGGCATACGGTCGGAACTCTATGCCGGGGAGGTGGCACGCGCCACGTTGCACCGGCTGGTGAAGTGTGTCAAGAATTTCCGGGTTGATATTACCGGAAGCAACGGAATGGAAGCGGCGCAGGTATGCGCAGGGGGCGTTGACACGGAGGAGATTGAAGCCACAACGCTTGCGTCAAAGCTGGCAGACGGTATCTATTTTGCGGGCGAGATCATTGATATTGACGGCACCTGCGGCGGTTACAATCTGCAGTGGGCGTGGTCGAGCGGCTTTGTGGCGGGGATGCATGCAGCAGAGGAAGGAATGTCAGAACAGAGATGATACGGATCAATCAGATAAAAATGCCGCTGCATCACGATGCGGCAGCACTGGAACAGAAAATCAGAAAACGTCTGGGACTTTCGGGAGGACAGGAGCTTCGCTACCGGATTATCAGAAAATCCATTGACGCGAGAAAGAAACCGAAACTGTCGTTGGTGTATTCCGTGGAGGTTTCCGCTTCCGGAGAAGAGAAAATCATAAAAAGGGCAAACGATCCGAATGTTACGATCGTAAAGCAGACCGGTTATTATCTGCCGGGAGCGGTTTCGCCAACGCCGTCCATCCCGCCGGTGATTGTCGGTGCGGGTCCTGCGGGACTTTTCTGCGCGTATGCGCTCACGATGAGCGGCTGTGCACCGGTTGTCCTTGAGCGCGGGCGTTCAGTGACGGAGCGCACAAAGGATGTGGAGCGCTTCTGGGAGAGCGGAGTGTTGGATACGGTTTCCAATGTGCAGTTCGGAGAGGGCGGCGCAGGAACTTTTTCGGACGGCAAATTAAATACACTGGTCAAGGATCCCACCGGCAGGAACCGGTTTGTTCTGGAAACCTTTGTAAAATTCGGAGCGCCGGAGCAGATTCTGTACGAAAACAAACCGCACATCGGAACGGATATTCTTGCCGGAGTCATCAAAAACATGCGGCAGGCGATGGAAGCGCGCGGCGCCAGGTTTTGCTTTGAGAGTTGTATGACAGATTACCGCAGGGAAGCGGACGGAAAGATGTTTGTTGAGGTCAACCACAAGGAGTGGATCGAGACTTCCAGACTCGTTCTTGCAATCGGTCACAGTGCGCGGGACACGTTTGGGATGCTGTATCAGAAGCAGGATCTTGTCATGGAGGCAAAAGCGTTTGCGGTTGGTTTCCGTGTGGAACACCCGCAGGAGATGATGAATCTGCAGCAATATGGAGCGCTGCATGCACACGAACTTCCGGCAGCCCCCTACAAAGTGACAGCGAACCTCGCAAACGGCAGAGGCGTGTATTCCTTCTGCATGTGTCCGGGCGGATATGTGGTAAACGCATCCTCCGAGGAGGGCAGGCTTGCGGTCAACGGAATGAGCTATTCCGGACGTGACGGGAAAAATGCAAACAGTGCAATTATTGTGGCGGTAACTCCTGACGACTTTGCGGGGAAAGATCCGCTAGCCGGTGTCCGTTTTCAGGAGATGCTCGAGGAGCGGGCATTCGCTATCGGAAAAGGGCGGATTCCGCAGCAGCTTTTTGGAGACTATTGCAGCAATCGTGCCTCGGTGTCTTACGGGGCGTTTGAGAGCGCCACAAAGGGCGCATGTGTGCTTGGCAATTTAAGAGGTCTGCTGCCGCAGGCACTGGAAGAGTCCTTTATCGAGGGGATGCACGCATTCAGCCGCCGGATTCCGGCTTTTGACAGGGAAGACGCCATCCTCTCCGGCGTGGAGAGCCGGACGTCCTCACCGGTGCGCCTGGTGCGCGATCCGAAGCTTCTTGTGGCTGCAGGCGGCATCTATCCGTGTGGGGAGGGCGCGGGCTATGCAGGCGGCATCATGTCCGCGGCGATGGACGGACTGAAAGTGGCAGAGGTGATTATGAGAGATATGGAGGAGCAACGTGGCTGAATTTACACCAATGATGCAGCAATATCTGCAGACGAAGGAAGAATATAAAGACTGTATCCTGTTTTACCGGCTGGGAGATTTCTACGAGATGTTTTTTGAGGATGCCGAACTGGTGTCCAAAGAACTGGAACTGACGCTGACCGGAAAAAACTGCGGCATGGAGGAGCGCGCACCGATGTGCGGCATCCCGTACCATGCGGTGGAGGGATACTTAAATAAACTTGTGGCAAATGGACACAAGGTTGCCATCTGCGAGCAGGTGGAAGATCCGAAGCTGGCAAAGGGACTGGTCAGGCGCGAGGTCATCCGGATCGTGACGCCGGGAACGAACCTGGATATGCAGGCGCTGGACGAATCCAAGAACAATTATATTATGTGCATCGTGTATCTGGCAGACCGCTACGGCGTATCCATTGCGGACGTCTCAACCGGAGACTACTATGTCACCGAGGTGGATTCGGAGCGGAAGCTTTTCGATGAGATCACAAAATTTTCGCCATCTGAAATTATATGCAACGAAAGTTTTTATATGAGCGGTGTCGATATAGAAGATTTAAGGCATCGACTCAAGATTACAATTTATGCGCTGGAGACATGGTATTTTGGGGATGAGCTTGCAGAGACAACACTGCTTACACACTTTAAGGTAAAGAGCCTGGAGGCGCTGGAACTTGCCGATTATGACTGCGGCATGATTGCTGCGGGAGCACTGTTAAAGTATTTGTACGAGACACAGAAGAACGATCTCAACAACATTTCCGTGATTCATCCGTATTCCACCGGAAAATACATGATCATCGACAGCTCGACCAGAAGGAATCTGGAGCTTGTGGAAACGCTGCGCGAGAAGCAGAAACGCGGATCGCTCCTGTGGGTGCTTGACAAGACGAAGACGGCGATGGGTGCCAGACTGCTCCGATCCTATGTGGAACAGCCGCTGATTGACAAGGCGGAGATCGAGAAGCGCCAGGATGCAATCTGTGAGCTGAATCAGCACGTGATTACCAGAGAGGAACTCCGGGAATATTTAAATCCGATCTACGATCTGGAGCGTCTGATTACGCGTGTTACATACCTGACCGCCAATCCCAGGGATCTCATTGCCTTCCGCAGTTCGATTGCCATGCTGCCGCCGATCAAGAGTCTTTTGGGCGATTTTCAGTGCGAGCTGCTGGGAGAAATCCGCGAGGACATGGATACGTTGGAGGAGCTCTGCGCACTGATCGACCGGGCTATCATGGAGGAACCGCCCATTTCGGTGCGGGACGGCGGTCTGATCAAGGACGGCTACAACGAGGATGTCGATAAATACCGCAAGGCGAAGACGGAAGGGAAGACCTGGCTGGCGGAACTGGAAGCCAAAGAGCGTGAAAAGACAGGCATCAAGAATTTAAAAATCAAATATAACAAGGTATTCGGCTATTATCTGGAAGTGACCAACTCCTACAAGGATCTGGTTCCGGATTATTTTATGCGCAAGCAGACGCTCGCCAACGCCGAGCGCTATATCACGCCGGAATTAAAAGAACTGGAGGACATGATTCTCGGCGCGGAGGACAAGCTTGTCACATTAGAGTACGATCTCTTCTGTGAGGTGCGGAGTACGATCGCTGCGGAGGTTGTGCGCATCCAGCGGACCGCCAAGGCGGTTGCCGGTCTGGATGTATTCGTGTCGCTCGCACTTGTCGCGGATCAGAATAATTACTGCCGTCCGAAAATCAACGAGAACGGCATCATTGACATCAAGGGCGGACGTCATCCGGTGGTCGAGAAGATGATCAACAACGATATGTTCATTGACAATGACACGTACCTCGACAACGGCAATCACCGCATCTCGATCATTACGGGACCGAACATGGCAGGAAAATCCACCTATATGCGCCAGACGGCGCTGATCGTTCTGATGGCGCAGCTTGGCAGCTATGTGCCTGCGGCATCCGCGAAGATCGGTATCGTGGACCGCATTTTCACACGTGTGGGAGCGTCGGATGATCTTGCCAGCGGGCAGAGTACGTTTATGGTGGAGATGAATGAGGTTGCAAATATTCTGCGCAACGCTACCTCCAACTCGCTGCTGATCTTGGATGAAATCGGGCGCGGCACAAGCACCTACGACGGGCTGAGCATTGCCTGGGCGGTGGTGGAGCATATCAGCAACCCGAAGCTCCTCGGTGCCAAGACGCTTTTTGCTACACATTATCATGAACTGACAGAGCTGGAAGGCAAATTAAACAACGTCAACAATTACTGCGTGGCGGTAAAGGAAAAGGGCGATGACATTGTATTTCTCCGCAAAATCGTAAAGGGCGGCGCGGACAAGAGTTACGGTATCCAGGTGGCAAAGCTTGCCGGCGTGCCGGATTCTGTCATTGCGCGTGCCAAGGAGATCGTGGAGGAATTAAGTGCCAACGACATCACGGAAGTTGCGAGAAATATCTCCGTCGATACGGGAAGCAAAAAGAAAAAAGAAAAGCTGGACGAGGTGGATCTGACGCAGATGTCGTTGTTTGATACCGTGCGGGACGATGACATCATAGAGGAACTGCGGAATGTGGATGTCGGAAATCTGACGCCGATTGAGGCTTTAAACAAATTATACGAACTTCAGAACAAGGTAAAGAACCGCTGGTAACCGGAAGCGCCTTTGGCAAAGGCAGATGGGAGGAATGGAATGCCGCAGATAACACTGCTTTCGCAGGAAACAATCGATAAAATAGCAGCCGGGGAGGTGGTGGAACGGCCGTCCTCGGTGGTCAAGGAGCTTGTCGAGAACGCGATCGATGCCCGGGCAACCGCCGTCACGGTCGAGATCAAGGAGGGCGGCACAACGTTCGTGCGCATTACGGATAACGGCTGCGGAATTGAGCGTGAGCAGGTACCGCTCGCGTTTCTGCGCCATTCCACCAGCAAGATCAAGAGTGTGGAAGACCTTTTATGCATCCATTCGCTCGGGTTTCGCGGTGAGGCGCTCTCAAGCATTGCCGCCGTATCGCAGGTGGAGCTGATTACCAAGACTTACAGCGATCTGACCGGAACGCGCTATGTCATTGAAGGCTCAAGGGAGATGAGCAACGATGAGATCGGCGCGCCGGACGGCACGACCTTCATCGTCAGAAACCTCTTTTACAATACGCCGGCACGGAAAAAGTTTTTAAAAACCGCGCAGACGGAGGGAAATTATATCAGTGACCTGATGGAGCGCCTTGCCTTGTCCCATCCGGATGTCTCTTTTAAGTTTATCAGCAACGGACAGACCAAGATGCATACCTCCGGCAACTCCAATGAAAAAGATCTGATCTATCATATCTACGGGCGCGATATTACGGCGGCGCTTCTTCCGGTCTGCGCAGAGACAGAATATTTCTCGGTAAAGGGCTTTGTCGGAAAACCGATGATTTCCCGCGGAAACCGCAGCTACGAAAGCTATTTTATCAATGGACGCTACATCAAAAGCGCACTGCTCTCCAAAGCGGTGGAAGAGGCGTACAAGGGCTTTATGATGCAGCATCAGTATCCGTTCTGCGTGCTGTATTTTACCATGGATACGGAGCTTTTGGACGTCAATGTGCATCCGACCAAGATGGAGCTTCGTTTTTCCAACAATGAGGAAGTGTACCGGAAGCTATATCAGACGATCCGCGATGTGCTGACTCACAAGGAATTTATTCCGGCTGTCCCGGTGGAGGAAAAGAAAGAAGAAAAGCGGCCAGCCATTACCGGTAGCCTGCCGGAGCCGTTTGAGACAAAACGTCTGCATATCCCGCCGCAGACACAGGTGCTGCCGCAGGGGCAGAACGTGACGCCGGAACCAGTCAGAACACCGGAAAATCTGGACGTGTTCCGGCAGCTTCTGGTGCGGGAGGAGAGCAGCTATCATACGGATTCCGCATCTGCGGGTTCTGCTTCGACCGAAGATGGCAGCCGGATGCAGGAGATGCCACGGGAAGCGGAAAGCATACCGGCGGCGGATACCGGGCAGCCGGCAAAACCGGTTGATGAACAGCCGGATGTGCAGCCGGAGCCGATTCCTAAGGCAGAGGCCGTGCGGGGAACTCCTGATACACCGGAGAATCTGAATATGCCGGAGAATCTGAATATGCCGGAGACAGACACACAGAATGTGCAGGAGACGCAGAATCCGCAGGAGACAGCGGACACGGTCGTGTACGAGCAGCAGACGCTCGAGGCGGCGGACACCGGATTTTTCACGCCGGATGCAGCCAGACGGCACCGGATCATCGGCGAAGTGTTTGACACCTACTGGCTGATTGAATACGAGGATAAGCTGTTCATTATCGACCAGCATGCCGCCCATGAAAAAGTGCTCTATGAGCGCACCATGGTGCGCGTCCGCACGCAGAATTTTGCCTCGCAGACGCTAAGCCCGCCGATCATTCTGACGTTGAGCGCCGAGGAACAGGAGATGCTTACACGCTACGGGGAGCAGATCCGTCTGTTCGGTTATGAGGTGGAGCCGTTCGGCGGCAAGGAATTTGCCATCACGGCGATTCCAGCCGATTTTGAGGCGGTCGATATGAAAAGTATGTTCCTGGACATGCTGGACGATTTTACCAACATAAGCGGCAGGGAAGCGCCGGAACTGATCCTGGAGAAGGTGGCTTCGATGTCCTGCAAGGCAGCGATCAAGGGCGGCGACTCCATCAGCAGGGCGGAGGCAGAACAGCTGATCGACGAGCTGCTGTCACTGGAGAATCCCTACCATTGTCCGCATGGGCGGCCGACCATTATCTCTATGAGCAAATATGAGATTGAGAAGAAGTTTAAGAGGATTGTATGACAATGAAACCAAATCCCATGGTAATTCTGACCGGCCCGACGGCAGTCGGGAAGACAGCACTTTCCATTGCACTGGCAAAAAGAATAAACGGAGCTATTATATCTGCAGATTCCATGCAGGTATATAAATACATGGATATCGGCTCGGCAAAAATCATGCCGGAGGAGATGGACGGTGTCCGGCACTATCTTGTGGACGAACTGGATCCATCCGATGAGTTCCATGTCGTCCGTTTTGTGGAGATGGCAAAGCAGGCGTTAAAAGAGATTACGGCAAACGGTCAGATCCCCATTGTGGTGGGCGGGACCGGATTCTATATCCAGGCGCTGCTCTACGATATTGATTTTACGGAGCAGGAGTGTGACAGTGCATACCGCAGACAGCTGGAAGAGCTGGCCGAGACACGCGGGAATCATTATCTTCACGAAATGCTAAAGGCGGTAGATCCGGCATCCGCAGAGGCGATTCACGAGAATAACCGCAAGCGCGTCATCCGCGCCCTGGAATTTTACCATGAGTCCGGCGAGCGGATCTCCGAGCATAACGAGCGGGAGAGCCAGAAGACATCCCCCTACAATTTTGCGTATTTTGTCTTAAATGACGACCGCGAAAAGCTTTACCGCCGCATCGATGCGCGCGTTGATGCCATGGTAAAGGCTGGGCTTGTCGATGAGGTGGCAAGGCTGCAGCAGATGGGCTGCCATGCGGATATGGTGTCCATGCAGGGACTTGGC
>OLFU01002919.1_pt1 | contig 12349 bp, 14 predicted proteins | sample 1605161 | NCBI WGS metagenome assembly OLFU01 (sample SAMEA3888914, study PRJEB22519) | human gut metagenome | biome: human gut; feature: human-associated habitat; material: faeces | place: Denmark | collected 2011
ACCCCCAATACATTATATAGTTTTTTGCTACCCCCATAGTAAAAAATACCTTCTCCTTTTGAAAGAGACAGCAGATCGATTGGCTGTCTCTTTTTTATTATAGGTAAAAATAGAAATTATAAGAGTGCCGAGGAAAAAAGAAATGACATATGATTCAGTACAGAAATTTAACAGTGTGGAAAATTGTATTCTGCAGATGCGGCCGATTCTGAGAAAGCGGGCGTTATTCTCTGATGGAACAGCAGATTACCGGATGCCGCCGGAACCAAAGGCCGGTGACACCGTGAAAATTCGTTTCCGGACCGCTGCCGATAATGTGGACCTGGTGGTGCTCTGCCATGAAGATGAGCACATTGAAATGCATCTGACAGATTGTGATCGTGATTTTGACTATTATGAGGCGGAAATCCGTGTCGGTGAGGAACAGTACAAATATCATTTTGAAATCATATCCGGTATGCTGCGCTGTACCTATGACCGGGCAGGTGTATCCAGAGATTTCCGGCCACAGTATGAGTTTTGCATCATTCCGGGATTTTCTACGCCGGAGTGGGCAAAAGGTGCGGTTATGTATCAGATTTTTACCGACCGCTTCTGTAACGGAGATACCTCCAATGACGTGAAAACCGGTGAATATTATTACATCAACCGTCAGACAAAGCAGGTAGAAAACTGGGATAAATGTCCGGAAGATTTCGACGTGGCAAACTTCTATGGTGGTGATCTGGCAGGTGTACTGTCCAAAATGGATTATCTGGAAGAACTTGGTGTGGAAGTGCTCTATTTCAATCCGTTGTTTGTGTCCGCATCCAGTCACAAGTATGATACACAGGATTACGACTATATCGATCCACATTTTGGTGTGATCGTAGAGGATGGCGGCGAACCGATGCCGCAGGGCTGCTGCGACAATCGCCAGGCTTCTCTGTATAAGGCCCGTGTAACAAATAAGAAAAATCTGGAGGCCAGCAACCAGTTATTTATCAAACTGGTAGAGGAGGCGCACCGCCGTGGCATGCGTGTCATTCTGGATGGTGTGTTCAATCACTGTGGATCCTTTAACAAATGGCTGGATCGGGAAAAAATATACGATGATGCAGAAGACTTTGAGCCAGGTGCTTTTGCAACAAAGGACAGTCCATACCATAGTTATTTTCATTTCCAGAATGACAACGCATTTCCGGATAATCTGACATACGAGGGCTGGTGGGGACACGATACTTTGCCAAAGTTGAATTATGAGGAGTCTCCGGAACTGGAAGCCTATATTCTCAATGTGGCGAAAAAATGGGTATCTCCGCCATACAATGCAGACGGCTGGCGTCTGGATGTGGCAGCTGATCTGGGACACAGCCAGGAGTATAACCACCTGTTCTGGAAAAAGTTCCGTAGCGTGGTAAAAGAGGCAAACCCGGAAGCACTGATCCTGGCAGAACATTACGGTGATCCGAAAGACTGGCTGCAGGGTGATCAGTGGGACAGCGTCATGAACTATGATGCTTTTATGGAGCCGATGACCTGGTTCCTGACCGGTATGGAAAAACACAGTGATGAATATAAAGACTATATGCTGGGCAATATAGAAAATTATGAGAATACCATGACACACTATATGGCAAGTTTTGCAACATCCTCTCTGCAGTGTGCAATGAACCAGCTGTCCAATCATGATCATTCCCGCTTCCTGACCAGAACAAACCATAAGGTGGGACGGGCGGCAAATCTGGGAACACAGGCAGCTTCGGAAGGTGTTAATAAAGGGATCATGAAAGAGGCAGTTGTCATTCAGATGACCTGGCCGGGTGCTCCGACACTGTATTATGGAGATGAAGCAGGTCTGTGCGGATTTACAGATCCGGATAACCGCAGAACGTATCCGTGGGGAAAAGAGGATAAAGCTCTGATCCGTTTTCATCGGGATATGATTCGGATTCATCGGGAAAATCCTGCACTTCGCACCGGTTCTGTCAAGTTTCTGCGCGGAGATCGAAATATCCTCTGCTATGCGAGATTTAACCGGGCACAGCAGTTTATCATTGTAGTAAATAACGATGGTTATACAAGAAGTATGGAGATTGGCGTGTGTGGAGCCGGTGTACCGTCTTCCTGTCAGATGACACAGATCATGTATTCTTCGGAAGACAATTATTCCATGGCACCGGTAACCTATCAGGTAGAAAGAAGCTATCTGAAACTGACGCTTCCAAAATATTCTGTTGTTGTGTTGCGACATCAGTCAGAAGAGGACTAAAACAACACATATAAACACTAATTTAATCTGACAGAATTAGTTGAATAAGCTATGTAGGCTATGCTATACTTGAATCGTAACAAGAGGTGATGAAACAAAAGTTTGTAAGATTCAGAACAAACTTCATGTTCAACATTTTAATATCGTAGGTGTTATTTTTAAAAGAATTCATAGTATAGCAGTATTCATACTTTCTTTTGTTGTCAAACAAATAGTGACATGGTACAATGAGCGCAGCGAATGAAACGCTGTGTAACTTGTAATACCAGAAATCGGGATAGACCTATCATATTGTAGCACAGTGTCTGATTTGCAAAAACAAAAGAAAAAGATATAGGTTTATAAGGAATCTATCAGGAGGAATGGCTATGCTGGAGAATGATTTAACAAATATTGAGATGTTGATAATGAAATGTATCTGGGATACACCAGAAGAACTGGCCTTATCACAGTTGGTAGCAATGGTGAATGAGCGGTTTGATAAAAACTGGAGACCGCAGACAATTTCTACCTATCTGGCACACCTGGTGAGAAAGAACTATCTTACCATGCGCAGATCTGGAAAAGTTTTTCTTTATCATCCGGAAGTAACAGAGGAAGAATACCGTTCATCTCAGATGGATGAGTTAGTTCATTACTGGGGAGAACCGGGAACACCGACAGAGTTTCTTTCAGCATTGTTAGTAAAGGGTGAGAAAGAAAAAAATTCAGAGGAAAATCTGAAAGATTTAAGAAGCTTAATGGATGAACTGGATTAATTTTTTCTTTTATGTAATTGTTTTGAATTCGCTGACCGGTACGGTTGCATATCTGTTGTGTAAACTTCTGGCACTGGTCGCAAAGAAATATAATGCAATACGGATTATATATCCGCTGTATCGGCTGGTATTGTTGTTTTATATTGTGCCGTTGGGATATATCTATATCAGATGTAAGTGTTTTGTACGATTTGGTGCAAATACTCTTGGCGATGGATTTTTGGGAAATCAGGTGATTTATGAGGTTATGCAGTGTTGCCTGCTTATCTGGTTCTCAGGAATGCTCTGTGTTGGTTTGCATTATTTGAAAAAATGGAAAAAGTACAGATGGATCTGCAGGAAAAACATTCCTTTTCACGGAGAGGAGTATCGTGCAGTCTTGCAAAAGCTATATCCAGGGAAAAATTGGAAAAAGGTCAGATTTTGTACGAACTATACCATAGATTCTCCCTGTGTGATGGGTGTTTTTCACCATGTAATAGTATTCAAAGCATTAAATTATCCGATGAAAGACATTGAGCTTGTATTGATGCATGAAGGTACGCATATTGTGCGCAGGGATAATCTGGGAAAGAAACTTGCTTTGCTTATTGTTCTGGTAAACTGGTTTAATCCAATCCTTCGGCTTTATCTGGATGATTTGGATGCATGGGGCGATATTTCCTGTGACATTCACGTGTGCAGCCATTTCTTAGGTGGACATGCCAGAAAATATTTTGATCTTCTGCTGCGATTCAGTCAGGAGGAAAACCGTTCTGAGCAATTACCTGCTTTTGTTTCTCAATTAAACAGTGAGCAGTCATTGGGAAAGAGAGTGGAGTATATGATTAGATGGCAGAAAGCAGGGAAGAAAACCGGAGTAAGTGTAATATTGGCACTGGCTTTGGTAATCGGCAGTTCCGTAACAGCATTTGCATCCAGTACACAGGTGGTAGAGCAGCAGAATGATATGTATCGTGAGACCAGAGTGCAGGAAGCGGATATTTCAGATGCTGATGATTTAGAGGAATATGTAATTCCGGCAGATCAGGTAGATGAGGAGAAATGGAACAATGCGATTGTTTATGACGATGAGTTATTAGATCCCTTGAGTGTACAGAAAAATTTTGACTGGAAAATACCGGGAAATAATTTTGTACGTTCAGGTGCTTTTATCAAAAAAGCTGGTTCCACTATTGTTGTTTCCTGCTATGTATATGATGACAGATATCATCATGTCGGTATCCGCAGACCGGATGGTTCGATGCTTTATGTCAACGGAATGCATCAGGTTACAAAGACATTTAACTGCGAGACCACAGGTACTTATTATGTATATGTAGAGAATATGAGATCCAAAGAAATCCGTGCAGCAGGCTATTTTATTAAATAGTATGGTTTTGAGATACCCGACGTATCACATTGTACATAGCGGAGTAGTTGAATGATGTACCCTATGCGTGTCGTTATAAGGAGAATATCAGAAGATTTGATCTGAAATTATTTCCGTCGGGAAGGTGTCCGCTGTAAAAAAATAAATGGATGAAAAAGAGATAAAAGAAAGCGTCAGCAGAAGTGCTTTGTTCTGGACAGAGTACACCTGCTGACGCTTTGCTCTTTTTGAGAGGAAATTACGATGAATTTCCTCTCAAAAAATTTCAAAAAAAATTAGCACTCAACTCTTGATAATGGAAATCGATTTTTGTCCTGTAGATCAAATGGCATGGGTAAGAGCTGATAATCAACACAGAGCGATTGCGGAAGAGATTATTCTCAAGGAATTGATTTATATTTAAATGAAGGTGGTAAGGTCGTGGATTGCAACCTCATTATTATGTGAGAACATGAAATAGCAGTAGGAATAATGAGAAAAATAGGGTAATATAACAGTAAGCAGTTAGTGTGGTTTTGAAATGCCAATTTGGCATTTCAAGTTATAGAAGGGAATTGGAAAAATTTATTCTGGAAATGGGATTGGATTTTGCATTTTTAGCAAGACAGAAACATTTGGTACTGGATGGCAAGAAGAATTATGCAATTTCCAAGGATGTTTTGACTAAAATAAAGTAAGGAGGACTTGCGTATGATGACGGATGAAAAAATCAAAAATTCCAGTGAGCTAGAGTTTGCTGTATTTTGCATTGAAAATGTAGCGGCAAAGCTGGGGGTGGATGCAGAACGTGTTTATCAGGCATTTACCGAACAGAGTGACATTCTGAACGGATATATTGTCCCAGAATATGAAGTGTTGCATACCCAGAGCCGGGAATATATCGTTGATGACCTCCTTGATCTGATGAAAGAAAGGGGTGTGGAAGTATGATTCTCTATCATGGTTCTTTCTTAGAGATTGTAAAGCCGGATTTGGCTCATTCCCGCCCTAACGTAGATTTTGGGCGTGGCTTTTATGTCACGCCGCTGTATGAACAGGCTGCGAAGTGGTGCGGTAAATTCAAACGCCGTGGGAAAGATGGCATTATCTCCCGGTATGAATACGATGAAAGCCAAGAAAACGAGCTGAAAACGCTGAAATTCGATTCTTATTCTGAAGAATGGCTGGATTTCATTCTGAACTGCCGCAGCGGAAAAGATTCGACAGATTATGACCTTGTTGTGGGTGGTGTTGCTAATGATAAGGTGTTCAATACTGTGGAGCTGTTCTTTGATGGGCTGATTGATAAGGCGGAAGCTATCAATCGCCTGCGTTATGAAAAGCCGAACCTGCAAATATGTTTCCGCACAGAGAAAGCATTGTCTCTGTTGCATTTTGAAGGGAGTGAAACACTATGACAGCAAATCCGATTTTACTTCAGAAAAAATATAGTCGTGTCATTGAGTGCTTTGCCAAACAGCAGGGACTTTCACTGGATGCGGCATTGGATTTCTTTTATCATTCCCAGGTCTATCAGCTGATCCGTGATGGTGTTTCTGATATGCACTGCATGAGCGATGCGTATTTGGCAGAGGAATTGAAACAGGAATATGAGGAGAAAGTGCCTGTAAATGAGGTAGTAAAGGAGAAAACAAAGTGAGACATAATGTTTTCGATTCAATGCCATCCAATATAGTTTACGATAAAGCTAATGTATTTGCTGATTTTTTACAGACGGCAGGATTGTATGATTCCATGAAAATAAGTGAAGATAATATTCAAGATTTAAGCAGTATTTGTTGACCGTAGAGAATATACCGGTCCGCTTTGGGAGCAGATAGACGAAGCATTTCAGTTTGTTTTGAGAAATATTCATTTGGGTGCTACTATTGTGGGAATTTATCGCCAGGACGTTTATGAGATTCCACCGGATGCCATTCGTGAGTTGATTATTAATGCTATGGTACATCGTAGTTATCTGGATCATGGTACGATACAGGTGGCGGTATATGACAATCGATTAGAAATTACTTCCCCAGGAAAGCTGCCAATGGGACAAACGATGGAGCGTATGAAAGAAGGTTATTCTAAAATTAGAAATGAAGCTCTTGCTCATGCGTTTGCTTACATGAATCTGATTGAGCATTGGGGAAGCGGTATTCCGAGAATTATAGACAAAGTAAAAGCTGCCGGACTGCAGGAGCCGGAGTTTATTGGTGGCGAAGTTGATTTGCGTATCAATATTTATCGAAGACAGGTTGACGGCATTGTTGACCTCAATGACCTCAATAATGCCATTAAAGTGCCGGATACTATTGACAAAATGCCAGATAGTGACAATAAAGTGCCGGATAAAACAGAAATAGTGCCAGATAATATGAAAAAAGTGCCGAATAGTGGCAATGAAGTGCCAGATACGACTGAGAAAATGCCGGATAGTGAACAGGAACAACAAATCTATAAATATGTATTGGAAAATGGCTCTATTACTACTGCTGAAACAGTACAGATTTTAGATGTAAAACATCGTAGAGCCAGAGCTATCTTGCTGAATATGGTTAAGGACGGTTATTTAAGAAAAGAGGGTGCGGCGCGAAGCACTATTTATGTAAAAAGTACGGAAGGGAGATAATGCGTTTTCTGTAAAAAAATACTTTCAGTAGATGATTTGGCTACAAATATGAGATGGGACTTATATCAAATCCGGCGTGGTAAGAAAATCAGACGAATATATTTTTCCAAGAATTTGTCGTAAAAATGTGGTCAAACCAAGAAAATTGAGTGCGAGAGTAAGTGAAAAATCCCTGTGAAGTAGTGGCAGCCGCCATGCACAGCTCGGGAAAGACTTCCCTCGCTGTCGGGCTGTCGCCCTATACATTTCCATGAAAGAGCCATCTTTATCAAGCAAGCTTGAAAGATGGCTCTTTCACGTAAATGTGCATGGCTCGTAGCGTTCACAAATTTTTCACAAAATAATTAGCACTCGATGCTTGACATGGCTAATAATAAGTGCTATATTACAGCTAGAACAAAGGAAGAGAGATAAAAGGAACACAGAAAAGTTCCGCAGATCTCAAATCCGGTTGCTCAAGTAATCAACACTTCGGATTCTCCGAATGTGCACAAAATATAGTTACTGAAAGGAGTAATGACTTATGATGATGCCTAGAATTTTTGGAGAAAACTTATTTGATGATTTTATGAATGACTTTGCATTTCCGGATTTTACGGACAGTGCAAATATTGAGAAAGCTTTGTATGGTAAACATGCAAAAAATCTGATGAAGACTGATGTTAAAGATACCGAGAACGGATATGAAGTAGATATTGATCTTCCGGGCTTCAAGAAGGACGAGATTACCATGAAGCTGGAGAATGGTACACTGACCGTGAGCGCAGCGAAAGGTCTTGATAAAGATGAAGAGAACAAAGAGAAAAAATATGTAAGACGCGAGCGCTATGCAGGCGGAATGAGCAGAAGCTTCTATGTAGGCGAGCACGTTGATGTAGAAGATATCCATCCGAAATATGAAAATGGTATCCTGAGCTTCATCGTTCCGAAGAAGGAACAGAAGGCCGTAGAGGAGAAAAATAAATTCATCTCTATCGAAGGCTAATGCCCGGAGCAGGATTTTTTGTTGACAAGATGCTCGGATGTGTGTTCCTTAAAAGAAATGCCCGATATCGGGCATTCAGACAGGCATAGCATAAAATAAGATAAATATGTATCGAAAACTCCGGTGGGAAGTAAAATTCTCACCGGAGTTTTTTTGTGTTTTTCTATGCGCGTTGCTGTCGGATCCGTGTCGGATTTTGTCGAAATCGCGTCGAATGCTGTCGACAGGTGAGCAGATGTTAAACAATTATGAAAAAGTCTCTTGAAAAATACGACTAGATTGATAAAATAGTTGCAAACCAGAATGTTGCAGAGATTCTGAGAAGAATATTACAATGTTAGGAGAAAAGAGATGGAAAAGAGAGTATCTATCAGGGACATTGCAGAAATGCATTTGTCACAGCAGTTGGAACGAAAAAAAGCATTATTGTTAAATCTGGAACTCGATGCCTGTGCACGTCAGGGGATTCCGTGGACACCGACGCAGGGTATTCTTTCGCTGGAAGACCGCCGTAGGTATGAGATGAATCAGAGTATCATTTTGCCGAATGGCACCTTTACCAAGCAGTTTTCTCTGCCTAATTATTTCCGGGGTGAAAATGCATATGCACCGACAGGAAAAAATCTGCAGAAGTACGATGTTGCGGACAAATATATTCCGGGGATCAGAAAAGAATGTGCCGGCGGTCCGGAGGAATGGCTGGAATTCACCAGCAATTTTGATCTGGCATTGTTTTATGCCTGTTGTAAGTGGGATGAAGAACAGTTGGAATGGCTTCCCATGACAGAAGCGGATATTGAGCGTCCGTATGGCGAGGGTGAGCCGGATCCGCATTATGGTGTGATCTATATGGCGAATGCGGAAGATGCAAGATTCTTCGGTACATACGCAAATGCACCGGAGTATCATATCATGACACCGGCAGGAAGTCTGGTAGATGGCGGGAACCGGGAGTATATTTTTGCAATGCGCATGAGAGATAAAGATGAGCTGCAGAAGGATGCACGTTTTGACATCCTTGTGTTTGAACATACAGAGAAATTCTGTCAGGATGTATATGAACTGATGCAGGAATCATTGCCGGCCGGTTCCGCAGTGTTTAAAAAAATTTAAGAAAATAAATAGTTGAGTTTTTATAGTCCTTGGAGTATGATATTTTCATGCATGTAAAAAATTGACCGTGCATAGTCCTGCCATGTCCCGGCGGGGCAGTTACAAACGTTGAATGGTAAGAGTTGACGAAGAAAACACGGAGATAAAAAATGGCAAGAAATAAAAAAAATTCCAAGAGACAGAGAAGAAAAAGAAAACTGATTCTATTTATTATTGAGATTATTATTTTGATCCTGGTTGCAGGTGCACTGTTTGTGTACAGTAAACTGGATCTGATCAAATCAAAGAAACTGGATGATACAAAGGTTGGAAAAAATGAGGTTTCCGAAGAAACTCAGAAAACATTTGAAGGATATACTACTATTGCATGTTTTGGTCTGGACAACCGTGAACAGGGTGTTTACGAGTCCGGTAACAGTGATGTGATCATGCTGATGAATATCAACAATGATACGCATGAAGTAAGTCTGATGTCTGTATATCGTGACACCTATCTGAATGTTGCCGGTGAGGGACAGGAGGAGAAGTTCCAGAAAGCCAATGCGGCTTACGCATACGGTGGACCGGAGCAGGCAGTGACGATGCTGAACCGTAACCTGGATATTGATATCGATAATTATGTAGCCTTTGATTTCAAAGCGGTTGCACAGGCGATTGATATTCTCGGTGGTGTAGATATTGATGTTGAGAGTGAGGAAGAGCGTAAATATCTGAATGATTATGTATCTTACACCAGCCAGTATGTAGGCGGAAGTGATGAAGAAGTAGAACATACCGGATTGCAGACCTTAAACGGTGTACAGGCAGTATCTTATGCACGTATCCGTTATACAGCAGGTGATGATTATAAGCGTGCGGAGCGTCAGCGCCGTGTTCTGACAGAGATGATCAAGAAGGCAAAATCTGCAAGTCTGCCAGAGTTAAACAGCCTGATCAATACTGTATTTCCGCAGATTTCTACAGATCTGGACAAGAAGGACATTATCAGCATGGCAACTGTCATGATCAAATATGATATGGCAAACAGTGGTGGATTCCCGTACAGCAAAGATACCTTTACTCCGAGCAAGAGCATCGGAAGCGTGGTAGCACCATGTGATCTGGAGAGTAATGTTATCGAGCTGCACAAGAGACTGTATGGCACAGACAATTATACACCGTCTGAGACTGTTAAAAAGTACAGCGAACACATTGTGGATGTGAGCGGATATACGGCAGAATGGAAGGCGGATAACCGTTTCAGCGGACAGGATGAATTCTTTGGAAACGGAACACAGACAACCGATGATGGATCCGGTTCAACGGAGGATACAACAGAATGATGCGTTTGTTCATTTGCCCGGAATGCGGGTGGATGCGTACTGTTTCAAGACGGGCTTCTGTGGAATGTTTCAAGTGCAACGGTGTGATGATGCAGCCGGTGAAACTGGAATATACCCAGTATGTGAAGATGTCGGAACAGGAACGAATGGATTATGCAGACAGTTGGATGTATATCCATCGGAAAAAGAGCAAATAGAATACAAATCCCCATGCAGAGAAATCTGTGTGGGGATTTTTTGTGCTAAGGCTCCTTTACGAATGATATTTCTTGAATTGACAGATAAATTATGTTTTTTTACAATAGAGGAAAAGTGGAAAAACAGGAGAAGAAATAATGGGAAGAGCAAAGCAGATACTCGTAGTGTTGCTTGTGGCAGTGTTAATGTGTCTGTCGGCCTGTGGACAGGCAGGGGACAACAGCAAAAAGCAGACGGACAGCAATGACGCACAGACGGGCAACTATGTAACACTGAAGGCAATCACTCTTGGACAATTGCCGGAAAATGGAATGGACGAATTTTATGAGGAGCTGGATGCCATGACAGAGGAACTGGGATGTCATCTGCGGTTTGATTATATCCCGTGGGGGGATGAGCGTTCCCAGTTGAACATGGCTATCGCATCCGGGAAATATGATTTTATCTCAAATGGAAATTTTTCAGATTATTATCAGCAGGTGGCGAAGGGAGCATTTCTAAATCTGAATGCTTATCGGGACGTGGTACCGGAGCTGTTTGCACATTATGAGTCCTATCGGGAGGATTATCTGACGAATCTTGAGTGGAACGGTGGTCTGTATGGCATTCCACAGTTTAACAAAGATACCATCAGCGACACCGGTGGAGGATTTTTCTACCGGACAGATTTGCTGGAGGAATGGAATCTGCCGGAGGTGACAGACTTTGACAGCATGCAGCAGTATCTGTATGCGGCAAAAGCGGACGGAAGATATCAGGATGCGGCGCTGATCACGGACAACCGTGCATGGAATGCGCTGTGGTATCTGAATAATGAAAAGTATGAGGAGATCGGAACATTGGAGACAGTTCCCTATGCAGTGACAGACCGGGAGAGTTGCCGGACTGTGATCAGCCGGTTTGAGACACCGGAGTTCCGGAAGACGCTGGATGTACTGCATCAGTGGTATGTAGATGGCATTTTGAATCCGGGAATACTGGCTTCCCTGGATAATGAAGGGGTGACAGCTCTTGAGATGATGCTGGCAGATGAAAAGCCGTGTGAGACGAATGCACCGATCTGGACCGTGAATAGTAGTTATGTTCCGGCTTTGTATCGCAAACATCCGGAGTGGATGTATGGATTTTTCTCTTATCAGATGAACAATGGGAATATTACAAAAAGAAAGCAGGGAAAAGAGGTGTCCTGCATTTCGATATCCTCCAAATGCAAAGAGCCGGAGATGGCGGTGAAGCTGTTGGAAAAACTGCATACGGATGAGAAGTTTTACACACTGATCCGGCAGGGTGTATCGGGAATTCATTATGAGCTGAAGGATGGTGAGGTTTCCCATGAAAATATTCCGGAGGAAAATTTATTTTCATACTGGACGGGGTGTGTGGATTTTACTCTGGAACAGCCGGAGTATATGGAAGATAGGCAGTGGGAACAGGAATATCAGAAGATACAGGAACGGACAGAGGAGTTGTGTGAGACCGCACCGGATGACCTGCTGATGGATTTTTCATGGGAAGATAATGGACTGAAAGAGATTGAAAGCCGGTTGGAGGAAGTGCGCCGGGATTATCTGCTGCCGTTGTGCTGCGGGGTCTCTGACAACATTGAGGAAGATTATCAGACAGCAATCCGGAAATTGTATGAAGCAGGATTACAGCAGTATCTGGACATTTTGCAACAGCAATTAGATGCGTATTGGGAGGAGAAGTCATGAAATTGCTTATCGTAGATGATGATATCT
>OLFU01002927.1_pt1 | contig 12279 bp, 10 predicted proteins | sample 1605161 | NCBI WGS metagenome assembly OLFU01 (sample SAMEA3888914, study PRJEB22519) | human gut metagenome | biome: human gut; feature: human-associated habitat; material: faeces | place: Denmark | collected 2011
CATGCGGGGCTCACCGGTGACAGCATCCACGTCACGAAGACGCTGAGGGATCATCCCCGCGCATGCGGGGCTCACAGAAATTCATTCATGAGCACTGCACGGCTCCCGGGATCATCCCCGCGCATGCGGGGCTCACCATGTGTCTGCAAAATGACATAGTTGCCGCCAGGGATCATCCCCGCGCATGCGGGGCTCACTTGGCTGACGTTTGTCTGACTCATGTCTGACAGGGATCATCCCCGCGCATGCGGGGCTCACATATATTCTCTCTCCTCTTGCCACATTATGTGGGGATCATCCCCGCGCATGCGGGGCTCACCATTTCTTCAAGTCATCAAGTTCTTTCTGTAAGGGATCATCCCCGCGCATGCGGGGCTCACATGGGGACATCATTGTTTAGTTTGGCAGCCGAGGGATCATCCCCGCGCATGCGGGGCTCACGTCTTGAACGTAACCAATGCCATCTTGTTGCCGGGATCATCCCCGCGCATGCGGGGCTCACATTTCATTATGTCTATTATCAATATACATGTGTGGGATCATCCCCGCGCATGCGGGGCTCACGTATACTGTATTCATGTTATCAGTGTATTCTCAGGATCATCCCCGCGCATGCGGGGCTCACACATGGAGTGCAGATGATTGGCGTTGGCGTTCGGGATCATCCCCGCGCATGCGGGGCTCACTCAACAAAGCGCGTTTAGGCCATGCTCTCTCAGGGATCATCCCCGCGCATGCGGGGCTCACTCGTAACAGCAGTTGTCGGCGCGGCCATCGGTGGGATCATCCCCGCGCATGCGGGGCTCACGGCAGCATTGCGGATTACTTTTATTACTCGATGGGATCATCCCCGCGCATACGGGGCTCACTTTTCGGTTTTTACGATTTCAAATTTCATGATGGGATCATCCCCGCGCATGCGGGGCTCACACAACCTTTTTCCAAAACGCATCGTCCGAACAGGGATCATCCCCGCGCATGCGGGGCTCACATCTCAGCCACCTACCTTCCGCATCCATCGCCGGGATCATCCCCGCGCATGCGGGGCTCACACTAAAAAATCCCAATAATGACGCCATTCTCTCGGTATCTAATCCCATATTTTATTCAGTTTTACGAGTTATCCTATAATACTACTTCTTTCTCAATACTTCATATGCTTCTTGTACGGCTCGACAGTCCTGCAAGGCCCGGTGTATCGGCTTTTGAGATAATCCCAGGGCTGTCGTCATATCTGCCAAACTTATGCGTTTTTTCGAATCACACTTTTCTTGGTATAGAGCCATGGTATCATAGTGGGGATTGGTGATGATTCTACAATCGTGCTTCCGCAGTGCATGATTCAGAAATCTCAAGTCAAACGCAATGTTATGGCCCACCAAACAATTCTTGCCGATAAAGGATTCAACTTTTGTCAGCACCACCTCCAAACTTTCACCAGATGCAGATACCATCTCATTTGTGATACCTGTCAATTTTTCAATTGGACGTGGAATTGGCTTTTTCGTATGAACCAACACTTGATACGATGCAACTACTTGCCCGGCTACTACTTTTAGCATACCAACTTCGATGATTTCATCGAGCTTTTCGCGTAAGCCGGATGTCTCAAGATCCAATACGACATAATCAACAGGGTAACGTTCCGATGATGTAGACTCAGAAAAAAGCGTTGAATTCTCCGCCTCCTCATACTGCTCATGCTGAGCATGCGCTTGCTTTCGCTTAGCCATGCGAATCTGCGCTGCTTTGCTGAAAGGCCTGCGCTTTTGCTCTAACTGACGCACGCGACTCACACTTGGCTTCATCACGAGTTTTAATCCATTGAAATCGATAATCTGATTTTCACTGTGATGAAGACGAAAATCCATGCGTTGCTCATTATTCGTCGTATAGACCAATGTCGCACGTCCATTCTTGACCGAATCTTTGACGCGCTTCCAAAGATTGTCCCGCACGCGGGCACTGACCTTGCCCACAAAGACTCCCGTGTTGATTTCCAAGAGCCATTTGGATAGGTCACCACGTAAGGATTTAGGACAATCCGTCAAGGTTATCACTATCATCGCTATCCTCGACTATCGTGCCATATCCGATTTCCAGTTCTGTTTCTTTTCCATAGGAAACACCATTCTGTACAGCGCCCCTCTTTTCATCCCAAAGGTTCACGATATCCGCATAAGATACTTCTGTATCATCCTTGCCAAGAAGCAAGTAACGGATATCTTTCACCATCCGTTCCAGCAAATGGCCCTCGACGATCTTATCCCGAAGAGCACGCCGCATGTCGCCGCCGATATCATCGGACGGATCTGCCGCCAGTCGGAAAGCCAGCGGGATGACATACTCCGCCTTGTACAGATCTGCTACATCATATACGAAAGACTTCTCGTGACCAGTATGGACAAAGCCAAGTCCCGGTGATGCTCCCATGGCCACGATGACGCTATGTGCCAGGCCGTACAAGCAGGCAGTCCCAGCCGACAAGGCCTGGTTGACTGCATTTCCTCCTTCAAAATCATCTGGGTCATATTCACGGCCGTTCCATTCCACATCATTTTCTTTCGCACACTTGCGATAGATGTTCCTTACTCTCGCGCCTTCCTTGCCGCGGAGCTGCTGCATTGTCATATGTGAGACCTCTTCACCTGCAAAGCGCATCTGATACATCTTGCGTGCGACATCAAGACGGCTCCTCGTGTTTGTCACCAATTTCGCCTGCATCATCAACAGTGCCGCTGAATGAGTCAAGGGTTTACCCGAAGCATAGTAGCGCACACCATGCTCGCCAATCCACAAGACACTCGTCCCCGCATCACCAATCAATTCCATGGCACGATGTGTGACCGTCGTCCCCGGCCCCAGCAACAGTACACTGAGCGACGCTGCTGGGACTTGCACCGTCCCTCTTTCATCAGTAATGCTGATAGAGCTGTCCTGACGATTGATCAGGCAGCGTTCGAGATACAAAAAGGACAATCGTTCTTTGATCTGAGGCAGTTCCTGCAGGTCTGTCTTCTGTGCACCAGGTAACCTTTTCATAGACATCCCTCACAATCTCATCACCACCCCCTGACCGCCTACAAACGCCCCAAGGTAAGCAAACCGCAACCATACGATTTTGCCCTGCCAATTCCTGCACATAATGTCTGACGGAACTGTTCTACATCCGTTATCCGCAGGATTCCCTCGAATACAGCTGTATGCAGTGTGACAAGCTTGCCTTTGCGCGTGAATTTCTTGATATCACGCTGTACAACCGCAAAAGATTCTGGCACAAAGCCAGCACCTTCACTCTTCGTGCGAAACCAGTCCTCTTGCTGCGGCACAGTCACATGCGGGACGACTTTCCCCCGGTCACGAGTTCCTTCTTTGATGCTGTGGACCGGATTGCCGCAGAAGCGAAAGCGATATTGCTGGCCATTCGCTAACATCTGAAACAATTTATGGCAATTGCGACTTTCACCAGCATCACCAGCATAACCGAATTGCTCTACTAAATGAGCAAAGTCCGGTTGTTGCTGGCTAAACACCAGTAAATAGGGCTGACCATGAAAATAATCCAAGCGCCAAAGTTTCCTCGATGCGTCGTCCGGCGCAAAGCAACTTTCTACCGTAGCATGCATGACCTGCAACGACCCCAGAAATTTCATTGATGTGTGGATATCTTTATTGATTCTGACTCTTGATAGATACATCGTCGTCCTCCAATAACGCCATCGGATCATGCTCCGTAGAGATTCCCTGTTCATTCTCTGTATTCTCATGGCCAAGAATCTGACTTAAAGATACTTGTTCCCGAACGACGTTTCGAAAATGATAGAGACGTCTCTTTTGACTGAAGCTCTCCGGAAAATCGCGGACCGCATAACCGTTCTCATTCGGCTCCGCATCGCGGACAATCTCCAAGGATGATATGTGCTGACGTCTGGCTTTTCTCTGGTACCAAGGAGATGCCTGCCATGCTTCTTGTCGCAGTGCTGTCACCAAGCCTGCCTCTCGAATACCCAGGTACAGCTTTCCTGCCGGAGGGCATGATCTCCGCCCCAGTGCCAGCGGATATACAGGATGTGTCATAGAAGATGCCAGTTCTGCCAAGACCTCCGATGAACCCTCTAGTCCTGCAAGAAAAACAGCATCTTCGAGATAATAGCGATATGTCACCCATGTATTTGATTTACTACCCTTTTGACGATGTGCCATCTGAAAATCTTTTTTCATCGTCCCTGGCTGGTCAATCCGTACCCCAAATTTCAATGGCTTGAATACATCTAGAGAAGCCTCCCGCGACAGTCCCATGGCAGCGGCAATCATGCCAATCACTCCACTGCGGGTTGGCTCCATCTGGGTGGTGCGACGGTCGAATTTACTGCTTATCCCCCATGACTGCATAGGAGCGGCTAATCTAAAAAGCAGTGTGCTCATACCATCACTCCTTTACAAAATTCTCCATATCATGAATTAACGTATCCTGCAACCCCTGCAATAATTCCTTCATGTTGACCGATTGGACAGAATCTTCTTTGCCCCCCATGCCGATCGCCCATGCTTTCTCCGGTGCATCTACATACTGGCTGTAAATCTGTTCTGCATATTTTTCCAGCTGTGCAATGGAAGGCTTTACATAGCCGCCTTCTACAGTGCGGACCGGATCTTCAAAAGCACCGACGAAATTGATGGGCTGATCACGCCGAATCGTGACGAGCACAGCATCCGGCAGCGTTCGATTCGCAAAAGTATTCTGCTTCCCCGTCGGCATCGACTGGATGAACGCTTTAGCAAATTCAGCGACAGCAGCGGAAGCTGCCTCCTTTTCACCTCCTAATTCCTCGACCAAATTATGTACAGCTACCGTTGCATAGCGATACATTGTCGAAGAATTGTACTCGATGACACCAATCATGCCCGCTCCAGCATTATCATCTGGTGCCAGATCATCAATTGCCGTAAAATAATCATACTCATTGTCCACACGATGTGTTGAAATACTATGAGCCACCTGCGCAGAAGCATCTGCATTCAAGGATGGATCATCTGCAACCATGCGGCCAAAAAGAGCAATATCTATGCTGTGATTCTGATTGAGCAGCTTTTTCGCTTCTTTCTTGATATCTTTTTCTGCGGCATCCTGATTTTCTAAAATATATGCAGCCAAACTATGTGCTTGAGTTCTGCTGATAAAGAAAAGTGCTTTCGTTTTTTCTTCGTCCTCATTTTTCTTCTTTTCTGTGGATATACCAGATGCTTTCACAATTTTTTCTGCCAGATTATTCGCATCATCCAGTGGCATGTCCGACTTTAACCTCAACAATTCTTCTTTCACCAATCCGATGATTCGTTTCGTACGGATACCCAAATTCTTTTCATCAAGATCTTCACAGAACATCTCGCGCATGGCGCGTTTCCAACTCTGCGAAGACACTCTTGCACGCCGTACACCGCCATATAATGCTGTCTTAGGCGATCCCGTATCATCACGATTGACACAGCTTGGCGGTACTGTTTGGATGACATGGAAATCCACATAGATTCTATCGAGATCTTTCATTCTTTCTCTTCCTTTCCGCTTTCTACATCCTTCATATAATAATCTTTACCCCAGTTCAGGACAATCCTCCTATGCCAATCCAACTGTTGAAAATGATAAAGATCCAAAGCAAAATGAGGGTAATCTAACGTTATATTGTACCGTTTCATTAACCCAATGATACCTCTTGCATGCACAGACAACTCAGTTAAGTCTTTTGCCGTAAGGACCTGATTGAATCGCCTCTGCACCCCTGCTTCATTTGCAGAAGTCTGGAACAGTTTGCCAGCAGCATACCCAAAGGAATTTCTATGGCTTACAGCAGTATCTTCATCTGTCAGGCCGTCACTCATGCAACGCTCCATCCCCTGTTGATGAAAAGCATATAACGTCAATGATGTATACAATGCTTTCTCTATCTGTTCTTCTTGATAACAGTAGCTGCTGATTTCATGTTCCGGCAATACAAATCCCAACAAATCTGGCATCATGCCGATCTCTTTTCCAATTCCTCGCCGCAAACATGCTAAGGCTGCCTTTGATGAATAAATACGCGGGATACGTCTTCTCATGAATCGAAGAATATCAAGCTCCACTGGATTCATCCTAATCACCTCATCCTAATGCTTGATTAATATGATATCGAAATGTCTGGAACGCCTTGATAGCATTCTGTACATTCCCTTCTTTTACCTTTCCTACGATAGCCGTCTCTGAGCATTGACTGAGTTCTTCCTGAGCCAACTGCAACAGTGTTTTCTTGGCAATGGACAACCATTCAGCCGTCCTTTTCTCCAATTCATCTTTGTCAGGGGCGATGCAGCGCAACCATCTCCGGAATACCTGATCCAGATGATAATATCCTTCTTCTTCAGCGGCCTTTCTAATTTCTTGCTTTTTTTTCAGAGAATTTTCTTGTAAGCTATCACCAGATACCTCAGCAAGATTAGTAGCGAAGTTTCCAAAGCTCCTGACGGCATTCTCGGTTCTTACCAGTGATTTGACAATTTCTTGTATCCATACCTCATTCATCTTATCGAGCAACGATGCATTAATAGCAAGGCTATCTTGGATATAGTCAACAAATTGCCATGCTGGTGATTGCCACTTATATTTTGTTCCTGTAATACAAATATGCAATGGTTTTATTTCTTCTATTTCATCATCTAAAAGTTGTAACCAATGTATCACGCCAGGCTGTTTAGATTTCGTATCGACGTTCATACCAAGTAATGAAGAAAAATCTCGCCAAATCTGGCATTCCAACTGATGCTCTTTCGGTGAAAATCCTCTGATTTTATCCTCACTCCACACAGTCATTGTTTCATTGAGCAAGCTAGCATCCTTTGCGAAATAATCGCCCATTGTCAACAGATATCCCGTAACCACGCCTTGCTCTCTGCGAAGGAATATTCTCCTAGACTGCATCGTTAGCAAGTCCTTTTGAGCTCTCGGCTGCGATATCTCCTGTTCAATTGTTTCATAGATCGGCTTTTCCCAATACGCCTTGCTGTCTTCGTCGCCATCTGCAAAGACTTCATCACGGTCATCAACCAAGACAAAGTTAAGCATCAACGTCTCAAAGAGATTTCTTCCTTTGGCATAAAGCAATCCCAATTGTGCCAAATATCCAGGGCCCTTTGGCACTGGCATTTTTGCAGAATTGTCATCAAATCCATTCAAGTGCAGCAGCCATCTTGCAGCTTCTGCATAGGTTAAATATTCCTGCTCTTTTCCAGTGCGCATTGGAAATAATCGTGCTTTATTGTCACTCTGAAATAAGTCTCCCACCAATCTAGCAACAGTCTTCCACTTGATTTCCGGCGAGACTTTCTTCCCCTTTGCGTCCTTATATGAATCCATATTCTGCTTGATATGCGCAGACTGATAGAACGGTTGCGTTGGATGAAAGAGCCAGAAACGGTCATGATATGTCTCCAGATATGCTTTTATCTCATCGAAACGGAACTGCTTCTCTTCCCACATACTCGTCCATAAGTCTATGGCATCGTCTACCGTTTCAATCTCATCCGTCACAAAGGCACCGTGCATGATGGCCAGCAACAGCCGCATGATAGCAATATCCTGCGTAGGTAGCTCACCTGCCAACTCTTGTGCTTCATGTGCGTGCTCAAAGAGCTCCAGGATAGACCATGTTTTCGTTTCATTTGTCTTCGTCTTGACGATAATCCAAGGCTCGTCCAACAGATTGAATTCCATTTCTGGTTCTTTTCCGTCCAACTCTCATTCCTCCTTGTAGCTCCAAAGTCCGTTCTTTTCATCATAAACAAGGATACGATCTAACAAATGCATCTCATGCTCTTCATTGAGGACCAAGAACAATTCCCCTTTCAGCCAGTGTGATGCATACCAGTCCTTCAGACGATTATCGAGAACTATTTGTTCTAATTCATCGATTACCTTATCAATCTGCCAATCCTGCACAAAATAGGATGGCAGATTGATGGAACAGCTTGCAATCGCCTTGGCTAGAGCATCGTCTGGTACATCGTCAATCCGTTCGTCACCATGCCCAGGAAGCCATGGCAAGGTGTAGAGGCCGCCATCTTCCTTTTTACAGATAACCAATACCGTAAGTGAATTTCCGCTATCGCGAACCGTAGCTTCTCCTCGTTTCCCAGATACGTCTTCCGTCTGCGATGCATTTAGCCAGCCGAGCAAATTCCTGCGTTGAGCCTTCGGCGTCTTGATCTGGAAGGTCGTTGCTTTATTCTTTTTTTCTTTAATACACTTCTCGTATCGATCTCTTGCAATCGCATATTGCTGACTTACATCAGCTATATTGGCTTCTTTTGCAAGCCGGTTAATGATTTCGTCATCATATCCCGCCTCATACACCTGCTGGACTAAACGAGGGATATCATCTGGCAAGACTAAGCGCTGCTCTAAGAAAGCCCTTGTCTTCATCAACAGATACTCGCCATAAACAGCAGTGCTCCCCTCATCAAATGTCAATGCATCTTGGATTCCCATGATATAGCACGTCGCTTCCTCCAAGCGACTCGGACGCGCTTTTTTCCTATTATGACGGTGCAACCTACCTATGCGTTGCAAGAGCAGATCCATGGGGCATATCTCCGTAAATAGAACATCGAAATCTACATCGAGTGACTGCTCCATGACCTGTGTGCCTACCACAATGAGTCTATCGGGGCGGTGGTCCTCCTGTGGCCCCAGCAAGTCGCGGAGTTCCTGCTCTTTCCGGACACGATCAAAGCTCAAGAAGCAAGAATGAAGCAGCCTGACGCAATCTTCTCCAAAGTACATTTCCATACATTGAGCAACCGACTGTGCTTTCTTGACGGTATTACAGATGATGCCCGCACAGCCGCCCTCAGACAGCAACTCGCTCAGCATATCACCCAAATTGTCTTCGTCAAACTGCTGAATACGAACGATTCTCTTTCGTCCAGAAGGTTCTGGCAAATCTTGATGGACGTTCCCGCCGTCAGTATAGCTGATTAATGGATATGGACTGATAACCCTTGTATCAATACATTCTGTCTTCTTAATGCGTCGATTCTGATAGGCAGCTAATAGTTCCTGGCGACGATGTGGCGGCAGAGTTGCCGATAGGACGATGACAGGAACATCATATGTACCAAGCCAGGATAAGACAAGATCCAGATATTGGTTCATATAAGCATCATATGCGTGGCATTCATCAAGGATAATAACCTTGTTTACCAATCCCAGATGGCGCAATGCCAGATGCTTCATCTTGAGTCCACCCATCAAGACATGGTCGATTGTTCCCACGACGAAATCGGCAAGCAATCCCTTCTTTCTGCCCTGAGTCCAATCATTGACGACCACATCGGCCTGCTTCTCATCATCATCCTCTTCATCATACAGATGAGACTTCAATTTTATCCCGGTATAGACATCATTGAAGCCTGACTTACCATGTGCCAAAAAAATTGACCGGCTCACTCCCGCATGGAGCTGCTCGATCCACTTCTCAATGCGCGGGAAAATACCATCACTTGTCGCCTGTGTCGGCAAGGCAAAATAAATTCCCCCCAGCCCGAAGCGGCGGGCAAAAGCTTCTGCTGCCGCTAATGCGGCCTCTGTCTTTCCCTCTCCCATCGGCGCTTCAATCACCATCAAGCCAGGATGCTCCAACCGAGATGCCACCTGCAAGGCATGAACCTGCACCGGCCTGGGCTGACGGCCAAATCGCTCTTCATAAAGCTGCGACCATGGGCAAGCCGATGCAAACTGTTTGTACTCCGGCAAATGCAAGCAAGACCATGCCTGCCTTGCACGATCATGTGAGGATTCCATTTTCATGATGCCATAATCACGCGAAATTAACGGGAACCGAGTCTCATCACTGGCCAGCCAATCCGCCATGATCAGCAAACCACTCAAGATGACCTGCGCTGGCACGCTCAATGTCACTCCCGTGATGGATGAACAACCTGCCAAATGCAGTGCATACTGTACGAGTCCCTTTTGAACACTTCTCCACGCTTCATCTTTCATGCCTGTAAGAGATGAGTATTCCGGAGCTGCCTTTAGATCCTGTTTGACCCCCACAGGTTTGCCATGATGCGCTCCCACAATATCGGCTAAACTGCGGTCCACTCCTTGGTGCTCTAGGATTGCCTCCCCCACCAATGCATGTGAGAATCGCTTTGCCATCGCTTGGTTTTTTACCTCAACAGACAATCCCTTACTAGTGATTTCATCGACGATATCGCTAAAACCGACCTTTCTTGCCTTTTCCACAAAAGCAGGAGAAGCCTTGCCGCAATCATGTGAAGCGGCTAAAAAACGAACAATTTTTCCTGCAAAGGTTTCACGGTCTGCCGTTGAAACCGATTCTGAAAAATCAAGTCCATGTACAATCACATTTTTTGTATGAGGAGGCAGCCAATACGCCCACAGTAAATCCGCAATTTCTGCTGTGTCCGCTAAATGCATCCAGAGCGGCAGCCAACGATGTGTGCCATCAAGCGACAACTTGCCCCATAACGACCGTGCCGGTGATGATAATATCATCTCATCATTCGCCATCATACTCTCCCCCATTTTGTATCATGTCAGAATCAGTGTATCGAGTCGTAAATCATCCTCGTACCATTTTGCGCTTCTTTCCTCATACATTTGCCATAGTATATATTCGATAAGCGATATGAAAATCCTTTTAAAAAATTGATGGAATGTTAAAAATTATGATATCTTGCCCCAGGTAAGACATCATCGTCCATCTTTTTCATCATGTTCCTCATACTTCTCCCCCTCCCTTTTACGGGAATCATCCCCGCGCATGCGGGGCTCACCTCCGCTGCCGCCGCTCACGGTCTCCGTGTCGAGGATCATCCCCGCGGGTGCGGGGCTCACCTAAACTTTTGCTGTAGGTCCTCCGGTCTGCAGGGATCACCCCCGCGGGTGCGAGGCTCACAGTATGGACGACATCAAAGCACACATGCACCAGGGATCATCCCCGCGGGTGCGGGGCTCACGCATATACAGCAGACATCAGGCCGACGGGGACGGGATCATCCCCGCGGATGCGGGGCTCACTCACGCAGATCCGACAAAATGGGCCGCTTATCGGGATCATCCCCGCGGATGCGGGGCTCACCTTATACTCCGGGTCGTCATCCGCCCGCAGGATCATCCCCGCGGATGCGGGGCTCACAACTACGTGTACTACAGCTACATGGACAAGCAGGGATCATCCCCGCGGATGCGGGGCTCACTCAGTTCAGCATCATCTCGGTACTTCTTCCCCGGGATCATCCCCGCGGGTGCGGGGCTCACACGAGGACAAGCGCCAGAAACTCAACTCAATGGGGATCATCCCCGCGGGTGCGGGGCTCACATTCTAGGGCCGTCCGTGCGCTGGCCTATGTAGGGATCATCCCCGCGGGTGCGGGGCTCACGCTCCTCTCCTGCTTCTTGTGCGCTTACCCTTGGGATCATCCCCGCGGGTGCGGGGCTCACCAGGCGAGGCGAGCCATGTTGTGGCAGTTTATGGGATCATCCCCGCGGGTGCGGGGCTCACGAGAGGACCGTCATCCGCAACCAGGTTGAGGAGGGATCATCCCCGCGGGTGCGGGGCTCACTTCAACGAGGTAGCGAAAGCAGCGCGGTTCGGGGGATCATCCCCGCGGGTGCGGGGCTCACAACGCTGCCAGAAACTCCAGCAGGAGCATCAAGGGATCATCCCCGCGGGTGCGGGGCTCACACAAAATCGGTGTACATGCATCGGCTGTCCTTGGGATCATCCCCGCGGGTGCGGGGCTCACTGGAGCAATCCGAATGATATTGTCCTTGACCCGGGATCATCCCCGCGGGTGCGGGGCTCACCGTCGCAACGTCTTTGAGCTTGAGCAACTCCGGGGATCATCCCCGCGGGTGCGGGGCTCACTGACGTTGACACAGCCAAAGTCCGTCAGGTTCGGGATCATCCCCGCGGGTGCGGGGCTCACCGGTCTACTGCATAAGTCAGCTCTCTCAGCTCGGGATCATCCCCGCGGGTGCGGGGCTCACCTATTGATTGCACCGTCCAGAGCGACCTGCCTGGGATCATCCCCGCGGGTGCGGGGCTCACTGCGCATGTCGTCATACATCGACTTGACTTGTGGGATCATCCCCGCGGGTGCGGGGCTCACAGGTACATGCCTGACTGGCTCTACATGGTGGCGGGATCATCCCCGCGGGTGCGGGGCTCACGCGTTTAGAAAATCATAGTACAAATGAGAATGGGGATCATCCCC
>OLFU01002929.1_pt1 | contig 12275 bp, 11 predicted proteins | sample 1605161 | NCBI WGS metagenome assembly OLFU01 (sample SAMEA3888914, study PRJEB22519) | human gut metagenome | biome: human gut; feature: human-associated habitat; material: faeces | place: Denmark | collected 2011
CGTGCCGCCCGTCGGGCAGGTCGGGGGACACCCCCTCCAGGTAATAGGACAGCAGCCGGAACATCAGCTGAGGCAGGGCCATGAACTCCCGCTCCTGGCCCGGAGCCACCTGGCGCCCCTCCCCGGGAAAGGCCCGCAAAGCCCTGGGGTCGGCCTGCTCCCGCTCCAGCCGGCTCCAGGCCCGGCTGATCTCGTCCCAGGTCCTTCGGTCCACCACCCCGGTGACGGGCTGGAGCAATTCCCGCTGGAAGAGCATCACCGCCTCCAGCGTCTTCTCCCCGAACACCCCGTCTGGGGTGAGCCTGGGCAGAAAAGGGTGCTTCTCCGCCAGCCGGGACAGCATATATTGCAGGCCCCACACCGGGCGGACCATCTGGGCGTTGTGTTCCATGTCATCCTCTCCCCTTTCGATCCGTCTGTCCCAGCCGCAGGGCATAGCCCGGGTATTGGCCCAGGTGCGCCATTTCCTCCTCCAGGGCGTCCTCCTCCCGGATAAAGCGCTGGAACATGGCGTTCCAGGTGGCCGGGCCGACCACGCCGTCATCCGCCAGCCCCGCCCAGCGCTGATAGGCCTGCACCGCACGCTGAGTCTCCGGGCCGAACACCCCGTCGGCCGCGACCGGGGATAGGGCATCGTCAAACTCCGCCAGCAGGGAGAGCATATCCTGCACCGCCGTCACTCCGTCTCCCCGGTCCCCCAGGCGCATGGTCCCCGGAAACTGAAACCGCAGGCGGTACATGGTCTGCCCCTGGCTGACCAGCTCGGCCAGACCGGTGACCCCCACATAGAGATAGACCAGCTTATACCAGGTCCCCTTGCCGATGACCCCGTCCGGGGTCAGGCTGAACACCCGCTGAAACTCTTTCACCGTCTCCTCCATCTCCCGGGTGAACAGGCCGATGGTGGGATATATTTTAGGGATCGCCGGATAATTCTGCGCCACCCGGTTGAGCATCACCTGGGCGGTGAGCACCTGGGGGCCGAAGTCCCCCCGGCGCAGGGGCGTGCCGGGATAGGAGCCCGCCAGGTCCCGGACGGGGGCATCCAGCACCAGTTCGATGTCATCCCCATAGTACCGCCGCAGGATGTCCATAAAGTTATAACCCGCCTGGGCCAGCTCCTGGCTGCCCCACTGGGACAGGCCGTCACATTTTGTGGTGGTGCCGTTGCAGAATTTTGCGCTCAGCGGCTCTACAAAGCCCACCCGGCGGATATAGTCGTCGAAAAATTCGTCCACCACCTGGCTGATGGGCTGAAAGATGTCCCTCCCCCGGATGAACTTCTGGTCATAGGCGGTGGTGGAGGTGATCTGAAAATCATAGCCCCGGCTGGGATAGAACTCGGTGTACACCCGGTTCAGCGCGAAGGACACGATGGCCAGCACGTTGGCCCGGATGGCCGCCGGCTCCCAGGTGGGGTAGATCTCGCTGGAGGCCACGTTTTTCACATAGTCGGGAAAGCTCACCGTCACGTTCTCCGCCGCCTGATCCGGGGCACCCAGATGGACGGTGATGGTGCGGGGGATATAGGGAAAGATCACCGGCATCCCGTCACCTCACAGATCCTGGGCGGGGATGTCCCGCACCGTCCGCTGCTGCAGGCTGCTCTGTCCCCGCTCCAGCGGAGTCAGCTCCATGTTCTGTACCGTCTCCACGCCGGGGAAGATCTGTACCCCATCCACCTGCAGCATGGCATAGCCCGGGTGCTCGGCCCACACGCTGCACACCGAAAAGCACTCCGGGCCGTCCGCCGCCCCGGGGGCGATGCTCTCCTCAGCCGCCGGGGCCGGGATGTCCACAGAGGTAATGCGCCCGCTGCTGTCTGTGGTCTGAAGACTGAGCAGGCGGTATCGCCCGCCCTCCCCCTTCTGCAGCACCGCCACCGTGGACCCCTCCAGCGGCAGCTCGGCCTGGGTGGTGTACACCCGCACGCTCAATCTGCCCATCTGTTTCATAGCCTCTCCTCCTCGTTTTGGCAGTTTGCCCATGCTATGCCGGGACCGGGCGGTTGGTTCCCTGGCAGCGTGTGGTCAAATAGCTGACCTTTTTCCCCGGTCTCTGAAACAGATTCGGCGCTTGTACGAAAAATATAAACAGAATTGAAACGATAGGAAAAAGCCGTTGACATTGGGCGGCGGCGTGGTAAAATAATAAGCACCTTAACGATAAATAGGTTAACAATAGAGGCAGGACCACTGTCCCGCCACTGAAAGGAGGCAACGCCATGTCTATCCCCAGCGATCAGCTGGAGCTGCTCAGCCAGCAGATCAACCACGCCCACCGCAGCGCCGTCAGCGAGGAGCTCAGCCGCCGGGGCCTAAGCGAGATCGGTCACCCCATGCTGCTGACCGTGTTAGAGGGGTATCAGAGCGACGACCCGGAGGGCCACGCCCAGCGGGACCTGGCTGCACTGCTGCACATCTCCCCCGCCGCAGTGGCAAACTCCCTGAAATCCCTGGAGCGGGGGGCTATGTCCGCCGGGAGCCGGGGCAGAAGGACGCCAGGCGCAACCGGGTGATGCTGACGGACAAGGGCCGCTCGGCGGTGGAGGGCTGCCAGGCGGCCTTTCAGGCCGTGTCCGAGCGGATGTTGGCCGGCTTCACCCAGGAGGAGCGGCAGCTGCTGCTGGTCCTGCGCCGCCGGATGCTGGAAAACCTGCGCCGCCCCGCCCCGCAGCCACCCCAAGTAAAGGAGGAATCTTAATTTGCTTTCCCTGTTTATGACTCACCTCCAGGGATATCAGAAAGAGGCGCTGAAATCGCCCATTCTCATCATTCTGGAGGTCATCTGCGAGCTGCTGCTCCCCCTGGTCATGGCCCAGATTGTGGACACGGCCATCCCCGCCGGAGACGTGGGGCTCATCTTCAAGCTGGGGGCGCTGATGCTGGTACTGGCCGCAGTCTCTATGCTCTGCGGTGTGCTGGCCTCGAAATATGCGGTCTTTGCCAGCCAGGGCTTCGGCGCCAATCTGCGCCAGTGCCTGTTTGACAAGGTACAGGAGTTTTCCTTTGCGGACATCGACCGCTTCTCCTCCGCCTCCCTCATCACCCGCATGACCAACGACGTGAACAACATGACCATGATGCTGGCCATGGGTCTGCGGATGCTGGTGCGGGCCCCGGTGATGCTTGTGGCGGCCGTTGCCGTCAGCTGCTATCTCAATGCCAGACTGGCCCTGATTTTAGCGGTCGTCATCCCCCTGATGATGCTCGTCATCGGATATCTGATGAAAACCTGTACCAAGCTGTATAAAACCCTGCAGACCAAGATCGATGCCCTGAACAACACCCTGCAGGAGAATCTGGTGGCCATCCGGGTGGTAAAGGCCTTTGTCCGGGAGGACCACGAGCGGAAGAAGTTCAAACAGTCCAACGACGATCTCACCGGGGCCGCCCTGTCTGTGGGTATGCGCATCATCGCCATCATGCCCGCAATGATCATCGCCATGAACGCCGCCACGGTGGCCGGGCTGTACTTCGGCGGCAAAATGGTCATGGGGGGCACCTTTGACCTGGGCCGGCTCCAGGCCTTTTTGAACTATGTGTTTCAGATCCTGATGAGCGTGATGATGGTGGCCATGTCCCTGCTCCAGCTGTCCCGGGCCCAGGCCTGCGCCGCCCGCATCCAGGAGGTGCTGGACACCCGGCCCTCGGTGGCCGACCGGCCGGAGACAGAGGGCGCGCTTCTCCCCGCCCCCCGGGGTGCGGTGGAGTTCCGGGACGTGTCCTTTAAATACCAGGCCGCCGGCAGCGGGGACGACGTGCTCTCCCACATCAGCTTTACGGTGGAGCCGGGCAAATTCCTGGCCATTGTAGGCGGCACGGGCACGGGCAAGTCCTCTCTGGTCAACCTGATCCCCCGATTCTATGACGTCACCGGCGGCACAGTGCTGGTGGACGGAATGGACGTGCGGGACTATCCCCTGGAGGAGCTGCGGGGGCGCATCGGCATGGTGCTGCAGACCAACGTGCTCTTTACCGGCACCATCCGGGAGAACTTGCTGTGGGGCGACCCCAACGCCACCGAGGAGGACATGATCCGGGCGGCCAAAGACGCCCAGGCCTATGACTTTATCATGTCCTTCCCCGACGGGTTCGACACCGTGCTGGACCAGGGGGGCGTGAACGTCTCCGGCGGCCAGAAGCAGCGCCTGTGCATCGCCCGGGCCATGCTGCGCAAGCCCGCCATCCTCATTCTGGACGACTCCACCTCCGCCGTGGACTCGGCCACCGAGGCGGCCATCCGGGAGTCCTTCGCCAGGAATCTGAAGGGCACCACCGTCATCATGATCGCCCAGCGCATCTCCTCGGTGCAGTATGCCGACGAGATCATCATTCTGGACGACGACCACATTGCCGGACAGGGCACCCACCGGGAGCTGCTGGCCAGCAACAGCATCTATCAGGAGATCTATCGCTCCCAGCAGGAAGGGGTGGGTGAATAATGCCGGGACCCAATCGCGCCCCCAGAGGGGGCTATCAAAAGCCGAAAAATCTGAAAAAGACGGTAAGCCGCCTGCTGGGCTACCTCACCCGCAGCAAACTGCCCCTGCTGGCCGTGCTGGTCTTTTTGCTGCTGTCCGTGGCCACCAACATCGGCGGCTCCTATATGATGCGGGGGATCATCAACGACTTTGTCTGGTCGGGCTGCACCGACTTTGCCGGATTGGGCCGGGCGATCCTGCTGCTCATCGCTGTGGAGCTGCTCTCCGCTGCGGCCACCTATGGCCAGTCGGCCATTATGGTCCAGCTGGCCCAGCGGGGGGGGAACCGCCTGCGCCGGGACCTGTTTGACAAATTGCAGGACCTGCCCCTGTCCTATTTCGACCGCCACCCCCACGGCGAGCTGATGAGCCGCTTCACCAACGACGCAGACAACGTGCAGCTGGCCCTGGAGCAGAGCGTGGTATCCATGCTGTCCAGCTGCTTCACCTTTGTGGGCCTGGTGGCCATGATGCTCATCATCAACTGGAAGCTGTTTGTGGTCACCGCCCTGGTGCTGGCTTTGACCATGACCCTGTTCAAACAGCTGGGCGGACGCAGCCGCCGCTTCTATCAGCAGCAGCAGGCCGCCCTGGGCAAGGTCAACGGCAGCATCCAGGAGACCATCGAGGGGCTGAAAGTGGTCAAGGCCTTCACCCACGAGGAGCAGGCCAAGGCCGACTTTCAAAAGCTGAACCAGGCCTATCGGGATGCGGCCCAAAAGGCCAACTTCTATTCCACCATGATCATGCCCGTGTCCGGCAACCTGATGAACATCAGCTATGCCCTCACCGCTGCGGTGGGCGGACTGCTGTCCGTCCTCCAGGGCTTTGACCTGGGCGGCCTGGTGGTCTATCTGAACTACTCCAAACAGGTGGGACAGCCCATGAACCAGATTTCCCAGCAGATGACCACCCTGCTGTCCGCCATGGCGGGCGCAGAGCGCATCTTCCAGGTGATGGACACCCAGCCCGAGACGGATCAGGGCCAGGTGACTCTGGTCCGGGCCAAAAAGGAGAACGGGGTGCTCACCCCCCTGGCCCCCGGTCAAGCCCGCACGGGCACCTGGGCCTGGAAAGTACCCAAAAGTCAGCCCATGCGCCTGGTGCGGGTGCTGCACCTGCCCGACAAGACCGCTGTAGAGCTGCCCAAGGATGCCGATCCCTCCGGGGAGAACAAGGGCTGGGCCTGGAAATACCCCGGTCCCGACGGGACCATGGGCCTGCACCCCATCCGTGGTGCGGTGCGCTGTGTAGCGGGGGAGGATGCCACCTATGTGGAGCTGAAGGGTGCGGTGCGCTTTAACCATGTGGACTTCTCCTATGTGCCCGGAAAGCGGGTGCTCCACGATGTGTCCGTCTACGCCAACCCCGGCCAGAAGATCGCCTTTGTGGGTTCCACCGGTGCGGGAAAGACCACCATCACCAACCTCATCAACCGGTTTTATGAGATCGAGGGCGGCCTGATCACCTACGACGGCATCGACGTGCGCTCCATCCGCAAGGACGACCTGCGCCGCTCTCTGGGTGCGGTGCTCCAGGACACCCACCTGTTCACCGGCACCATCATGGACAATATCCGCTATGGCCGTCTGGACGCCACGGACGAGGAGTGCGTCGCCGCAGCCAAGAGCGCCAACGCCCATTCCTTCATCCGCCGCCTGCCCCAGGGCTATGACACCGTCATCACCGGGGACGGGGCCAGCCTGTCCCAGGGCCAGCGCCAGCTGCTGGCCATCGCCCGGGCGGCGGTGGCCGACCCGCCGGTGATGATCCTGGACGAGGCCACCTCCTCCATCGACACCCGCACCGAGGCCCTCATCCAGAAGGGCATGGACGCCCTGATGGAGGGCCGGACGGTGCTGGTCATCGCCCACCGCCTGTCCACCGTGCGCAACGCCAACTGCATCGTGGTCATTGAGCACGGCGAGATCGAGGAGAAGGGCGACCACGAGCAGCTGCTGGAGCAGCAGGGCCGGTATTACCGCCTGTACACCGGTCAGTTCCAGCTGAACTGAGACCTGCGCCACTCAGCAGCATACCACGCCGCCTGCCGGAGCTTACAGCCGGCAGGCGGCGTGTCTTTCTGTCTATTTTAGCACTCAACACATAAGACTGCTAATATTTACAGTTTAGACACAATTTTTGCAAGAATTGTTCACAGGCAGGCGGTATACTATGGACAAAGTTAAGAAGAGCTCCGGGCCAGGCGAGCATACCGGGCCAGAGCTTGAAAGGAGTTTTTTCCATGTTTTATACTTTGATCCCTACCGACCGCCGCGCCGGAGAATATAGTTCCAACCAGTCTCAGCAGCCCGTCCCCTTCTGCGTGGATATTCTGGACCAGGGGGACAGCTACCGCATGGAGGCCGAGCTGCCCGGCTTCCGCAAGGAGGACATCTCCCTGACCGTGAAGGAGGATGTGCTCACCGTCGCCGCCCACCGGGAAAAGGAGCAGCAGGCGGGCCAGTATGTGTGCCGGGAGCGCCGCGCCGACGATGTGCGCCGGAGCTTTGATGTGTCCGCCATTGAGCAGGAGGGCATCCGGGCCGCCTTTGAAAACGGCGTGCTGGTGCTGACCCTGCCCAAGGCCTCCGCCGTGAAGCCCGAGCGGCGCAGCATCTCCATCCAGTAACGTCACTTTTTACGAAGGTTTTCTGAAAACCCTCTTGAAAGCGAGAGGGTTTTGTTATACAATCAAATTAGCACTTAATCCTGTCGAGTGCTAAAACTCAAGCTATTTTCGGGAACCCGAACGAAGGAGGTTTCTATTATGAATATGAATCAGCTCACCCAAAAATCCCTCGCCGCCATCCAGGGCGCCCAGAGTCTGGCCCAGCAGTATGGTCAGCAGCAGATCGAACAGCAGCACCTGCTGCTGGCTTTGGTGGCCGATCAGGAGGGCTTTATCCCCCAGCTGCTCACCGCCATGGGTATGACTGTGCCCAGCTTTTTGGCGGCGGCGCAGGCGGAGGTAAATAAGCTGCCCAAGGTGTCCGGCGGCGGCCGGGAGGCGGACAAGGTCTATGTGGCCCAGGATGTGGACCGGGCCCTGAACGCCGCCGAGGAGACAGCCAAGTCTATGAAGGACGAGTATATCTCCGTGGAGCACCTGTTCCTGGGGCTGCTGGACACCGCCAACCCCGTCCTGAAGGAGCTGTTCCGCACCTATAACGTCACCAAGGAAAAGGTGATGCAGGCCCTGGCCTCCGTCCGGGGCAACCAGCGGGTGACCAGCGACAACCCGGAGGAGACCTATGATGCCCTGAAAAAGTACGGCTCTGACCTGGTGGAGCGGGCCCGCCAGAACAAGCTGGACCCCGTCATCGGCCGTGATGACGAGATCCGCAACGTCATCCGCATCCTGTCCCGGAAGAGCAAGAACAACCCCGTGCTCATCGGCGAGCCCGGCGTGGGTAAAACGGCCATCGCTGAGGGTCTGGCCCAGCGGATCGTGAAGGGCGACGTGCCCGGCAGTCTGAAGGACAAGACCATCTTCGCCCTGGATATGGGCAGCCTGATCGCCGGTGCCAAGTACCGGGGCGAGTTTGAGGAGCGGCTGAAAGCCGTGCTCAATGAGGTGAAGAAGTCCGAGGGCCGGATCATCCTGTTCATCGACGAGCTGCACACCATCGTGGGTGCGGGCAAGACCGAGGGCGCTATGGACGCAGGCAACCTGCTCAAGCCCATGCTGGCCCGGGGCGAGCTGCACTGCATCGGTGCGACTACCCTGAACGAATACCGCCAGTATATCGAAAAGGACGCCGCCCTGGAGCGCCGGTTCCAGCCCGTGATGGTCAACGAGCCCACGGTGGAGGATGCCATCGCCATCCTCCGTGGTCTGAAGGAGCGCTACGAGGTATATCATGGCGTGAAGATCACCGACGGTGCCATCATCGCTGCCGCCACCCTGTCCAACCGCTATATCACCGACCGGTTCCTGCCCGACAAGGCCATCGACCTGGTGGACGAGGCCTGCGCCATGATCCGCACCGAGATGGACTCCATGCCCACCGAGCTGGACGTGATCCAGCGGAAGATCATCCAGCACGAGATCGAGGAGGCCGCCCTGAAGAAGGAGACTGACAAGCTGTCTCAGGAGCACCTGGCCGAGATTCAGAAGGAGCTCTCCGACATGCGGGAGGAGTTCAAGGCCAAGAAGGCCCAGTGGGACAACGAGAAGGGGGCCATCGGCAAGGTCCAAAAGCTCCGTGAGGACCTGGAGGCGGCCAACGCCGCCCTGGAGAAGGCCCAGCGGGAGTATGACCTGGAGAAGGCCGCCGAGCTGCAGTACGGCAAGATCCCCCAGCTGAAAAAGCAGCTGGAGGAGGAGGAGAAGATCGCCAACGAGGGCAAGGCCCGCTCCCTGCTGCGGGATAAGGTCACCGAGGAGGAGATCGCCCGCATCATCGAGCGCTGGACCGGCATCCCCGTGGCCCGTTTGATGGAGGGCGAGCGGGAGAAGCTGCTCCACCTGGAGGACATCCTCCACAAGCGTGTGGTGGGGCAGGACGAGGCGGTGCGCCTGGTGTCCCAGTCCATCCTGCGCAGCCGGGCCGGCATCGCCGACCCCAAGCGGCCCATCGGCTCCTTCCTGTTCCTGGGCCCCACCGGCGTGGGCAAGACCGAGCTGGCCAAGACCCTGGCCGAGGCCCTGTTCGACTCGGAGAAGAATCTGGTCCGCATCGACATGACCGAGTATATGGAGAAGTTCTCCGTGTCTCGCCTCATCGGCGCTCCTCCGGGATATGTGGGCTATGAGGAGGGCGGCCAGCTCACCGAGGCGGTGCGCCGCAAGCCCTATTCCGTCATCCTGTTCGACGAGGTGGAGAAGGCCCACCCCGACGTGTTCAACATCCTGCTGCAGGTGCTGGACGACGGCCGCATCACCGACAGCCAGGGCCGCACGGTGGACTTTAAGAACACCATCATCATCCTCACCTCCAACCTGGGCAGCCAGTTCCTGCTGGACGGCATCCAGCCCGACGGCGAGATCAGCCAGCAGGCCCGAGACCAGGTGAACGAGCTGCTCAAGCGCTCCTTCCGCCCCGAGTTCCTGAACCGCCTGGACGAGATCGTGTTCTACAAGCCCCTGACCAAGGACAACGTCACCCACATCATCGACCTGATGGTGGACGAGCTGAACCGCCGTCTGGAGGACAAGCAGCTCACGGTCCGCCTCACCGACCAGGCCAAGACCCACATCATCGACGAGGCCTATGACCCCGTATACGGTGCCCGTCCCCTGCGCCGCTACCTGCAGCACACGGTGGAGACCCTCATCAGCCGGAAGATCATCGCCGATCAGGTGGATCCCGGCCAGGTCCTCACGGTGGACTGCAGGGACGGCCAGCTGACGGTGGAGTAAATTCCCGTTTCCTATCATCTTAAAAAACACCCCCGGAGCGCTGCGGCACTCCGGGGGTGTTTGCTGTCCCAAATTTTCTCTTGACAACTTCCGCCTCCCGTTGTATTGTATATGTAGTATATATACAGTGATTTCAATCAAACGCATGTTGCAGCCCTCTCCCCGCCCCGGGCGGGGGCGGCGGATGCGTTGAAAGGGGCGGAATATGGACATCCTATTAAGCAACTCCAGCGGAAAACCCATCTATCAGCAGATCGCCGACCAGGTGAAGGAGCAGGTCTGCTCCGGGGCGCTGACGGCGGGGGAGGCCCTGCCCTCTATGCGTCTGCTGGCCAAGGAGCTGCGCATCTCGGTCATCACCACCAAGCGGGCCTATGAGGAGCTGGAGCGGGACGGTTTTCTGGAGAACGTTCCCGGCAAGGGCTGCTTTGTGGCCCCACAAAACCGGGAGCTGCTGCGGGAGGCCCAGCTGCGCCGGACGGAGGAATTTCTCAGTCAGGCGGTAGAGGAGGCCCGCAAGGGCGGCATCACCCTGGAGGAGCTGGAAGAAATGCTCACCATTTTGTATAAAGGGGATATATTATGACAAATTGTATTGAAGTCAAGGGGCTGTGCAGGTCCTTCGACGGCTTTGCCCTGAAAGACGTCTCCTTCACCCTTCCGGGGGGCTGTATCATGGGCCTTATCGGGGAGAACGGCGCCGGTAAGACCACCACGCTGAAATGCCTGCTGGGGACGATCCGCCGGGACGAGGGGACCGTCTCCCTGCTGGGCTGCGACCCCTGGAGCCAGCCCCGTCAGGCCAAGGCGGAGGTGGGCGTGGTGCTGGACGACTGCTTTTTCCACGACAGTCTCCGTCTCAAAGACATCTCCGCCATCCTCGCCCCCGTGTTTCCCTCCTGGGACGATGGGCTGTTCCGGGACTATCTGGACAAATTCCAGCTGCCGGAGAAAAAGACGGTAAAGGAGCTGTCCCGGGGGATGAAGATGAAGCTGTCCCTGGCCGCCGCCCTGGCCCACCGGCCCCGGCTGCTCATTTTGGACGAGGCCACCGCCGGACTGGACCCAGTGGTCCGGGACAGCATTCTGGAGGAGCTGCTCTCCTTCGTCTCCGACGAGGAGCACGCCGTCCTCCTGTCCAGCCACATCACCGGGGACCTGGAGAAGATCGCCGACTACATCACCTACCTCCACCGGGGGCAGGTCATCCTGTCCGGGCCCAAGGACGAGATTTTGGAGCGGTATGGTCAGGTGGGCTGCTCCGCCGCCCAGCTTGCCGCCCTGGAGCCGGAGCTGCTCACCCGGGTGCGCCGGGGGGAGTTTGGCTGCCACGCCCTTGTGGCAGACCGGGCAGCTTTTCAGCGGGTCCACCCGGAGCTTCCTGTGGAGCCGGTGACCCTGGACGATATCATGCTGTTTGTGGGAAAGGGGGAGGCCGTATGACCGGCTTGATCTTAAAAGATGCCCTGGTGCTGAAAAAAAGCCTGAAGAGCTATCTGCTTCTGCTGGCCGTGTATGCGGTGCTGACCGTCACCGGTCTATTCTCGATAAGCTTTGTGGCCGCCTTTTTAGAGGTCATCGCCATGATGCTGCCCATGTCCGCCTTCGCCTTTGACGAGCAGGCCCACTGGGATCGGTATGCCGCCGCCCTGCCCCTCAGCCGCCGGGACCTGGTGGCCGCCCGGTATCTGTTCACCCTGCTGGTGCTGCTGTGCGCTGCGGCCTTTGGGGCGGCCATGTGTGCGGTGCTGTCCTTCTCCGGGGACTGGGATGCGGTGACCGAGTGCGGCATGAGCATCGCCGCCACCCTGCTGGTGGGGGTGCTGGCCCTGTCGGTGGCCATGCCCCTGAACTATCGCCTGGGGCCGGAGCGGGCCCGGATAGCCCTGTACGTCACCCTCCTGCTGCCCGTGGCCGCCCTCTTTGTCTCCATCAAGGGCGAACTGTGGTCCGGCAGTCAGGTGACCCATCTGGAGGAGCTGCCGCCCCTGCTGCTCCTGCTCCCCTATCTCCTGCTGGTCGGGGTGGCCCTGGCGGTGTCCTTTGCCGTCTCCTGCGGGATCATGGCCGAAAAAGACTGTTAAGGGGGTGCTATCATGATCCATCTCTATCACGGCAACGGCAAGGGCAAGACCACCGCCGCCATGGGCCTGGCCCTGCGCATGGCGGGGCGGGGCAGGCCCGTGGTCATCGCCCAGTTTTTAAAGGGGGCGGACAGCGGCGAGCGCCCGGCCCTGGCCCGGCTACCCCAGGTGACGCTCCTCCCCGTGCCGGAGCGGGTAAAGTTTCTCTTCGCCATGACGGAAGAGGAGCGGCAGCGGGAGGCCAGACGGGCCCGGGAACTGCTTGCCCGGGCCAAGCAGGCCGCCGCCGACCCAAATTGCGGCCTGGTGGTGCTGGACGAGGTGTGCGACGGGGTGAACGCCG
>OLFU01002936.1_pt1 | contig 12260 bp, 9 predicted proteins | sample 1605161 | NCBI WGS metagenome assembly OLFU01 (sample SAMEA3888914, study PRJEB22519) | human gut metagenome | biome: human gut; feature: human-associated habitat; material: faeces | place: Denmark | collected 2011
TCTGCGGATGATACCGATTTTGTGCTGGATCAACGGATGATCCATTACTACAATTTTTCCCATTTTAATTTTCCTCGCTTCCTTCGTTACTTTCTTCATTTAAAAGAGTGACCAGCTTTTTGATGGTTTTTCTCATTGTTTCATAGCATAGCCCATATGCCTGCAGACTGCCGCCATACGGATCTAAAATCTCCAGTTCATCTCCGACAAGTTCCGTGAGAACATATACATTCTCCGGGTTGGCTCTCTCGTATTTTTCCAGAACCTTTTCTAACTGGGCGTGTTCCATAACAAGAACTAATGTGTCCTCTGTAAAATCCTCCTCCGTCAGCTGCCCTGACATATAGCCTTCCAGATTGATGCCATTGCTGATCATGACTGCTTCTGCCTTCTGATTGAGCGGCTCCGGGAATAAAACGATCATTCCTCTTGCCCCAATCTCAACCGGATGTTTTAATACATACTCCCCAAGTATGCCTGCTGCCATCGGCGCGCGGCATGTTCCGTTTTCCGCGACAAACAGGATTCGATTATATTGTTTCATGCGTTATCCTTCCTTCTCCCATCAAACATGAATCACCTGATGTCCTGCTGCTTTCATTAACCGGTTCATGATCGCCTGACCGATCCTCGGTGTTGAAAAACTCTCTGAATAAATCGCATCCACATTCCAATCATCAAATTCACGCAATATTTTGTACAAATGTCTGGCAATGGCATCCTCATCGCTTCTCGCTCCGATCGTCACCACATAATCTGCCTGATACAAAGACTCCGTCTCATCCGTTGCAACAACACCGACCTTAAGTCCTGCCGCCTGTTTTTCCCTGACCAGTGCATTGATCTCTGCAACAACCGCCTCCTGCTCTCCCTCAACCAGTACCAGATCCGCCTTCGGCGCATAGTGTTTATACTTCATTCCGGGTGCTTTCGGCTTCTTTGTGGAATCCGACGCAATGATGCCCGGATCAATGCGTACCTCTTCCCCGAGCACTTCCTCTAACATTTCTTTTGTAATATAACCCGGGCGCAGTATCATCGGTACTTTTTCCGTCAGATCAATGATCGTAGATTCGATGCCGATTCCAACCGGCCCCCCATCCAGTATCATCGGTATCTTACCATCCAGATCTAACGCCACATGTCCCGCTTCTGTCGGGCTTGGTTTTCCGGAAGTATTCGCACTCGGTGCCGCGATCATACAGCCGCTCTCATCGATCAGTGCAAGCGCAACCGGATGATTCGGCATACGGATCGCCACCGTATCCATTCCACCGGTCGTTTCATATGGAACCTTTTCATTCTTCCATACGATCATGGTAAGCGGCCCCGGCCAGAACGCATCTGCGAGTTTCTCTGCCTGCGGCGGAACTTCTTTCGCAATGGATAAAAGCTCTTCAAATCTGCATATATGAACGATCAGCGGATTGTCTGAAGGCCGTAGATCCGTTTGGACGCCTCCGGATCAAGCGCATTTGCCCCGAGTCCGTAAACCGTTTCGGTCGGAAATGCTACCAGACCGCCGGATCTTATGATCTCTGCCGCCTCCCGCATATCCTCCTTATTCGGATCGTCTGCGTCTATTTTTATTAATTTTGTCTGCATATATCACTACTTCTTTTCTAATATAATTCTTATTTTTATTTTTCCCAAACATTTATATTATCGCACATTTTATCCAAATAGGCAACAGAGTGTGCATAATCCGCGGATTTGTACCTTGATTTTCCAGCAAAATTACCATAGAACCCGAACTGTAACTTGCTATGTTTCCGTAAATGTGGCATAATTATTACTGTTCATCTGCAAACAGTTATGTTTGGAAAGGGGTTTTCATGAAAATTACAAAATCTGATTTCGGTACAACTAACACAGGAGAAAATATTAATATATACCATCTTGAAAACGAGGCAGGTGCCTATGTAGAGATCCTTAACTTCGGATGCCGTCTTGTAAAGATCGTCGTTCCGGACCGCAATGGCAATCCAACAGATGTCTGCCTTGGCATGGACACCATGTCCGCCTATGAAAATGATGACGCAAGTCTTGGTGCTGTTGTCGGACGTGTTGCAAACCGCATCAAAGACGGTCATTTTACTTTAAACGGAAAAGAATACCAGCTTGCCGTAAACTGTGGCACGAATCATCTCCATGGAGGTCTGATCGGTTATGCATCTAAACCATGGGATGCAAAAATAAAAGATGACAAACTGATCCTTACCATGATTTCCGCCGACGGCGAAGAAGGTTATCCGGGCAATCTGACTCTGACCGTTACTTATGGCTGGTCTGAGGACAACGAACTCTCGATCGTATACGAAGCTTCTGCAGATCAGGACACCCTGCTTAACGTCACAAACCACGGTTATTTTAACTTAAACGGTGAGGGAAGCGGTGATATTCTTTCTCACGAACTGTATATCGATGCAGACGCAGTCACAGAACTCGATGATTCGCAGGCGCCTACCGGAAAACTGATCCCGGTCGACAATACACCGTTTGATTTCAGAGTGATGCACACGATTGGCAAATCCTACTACTCAGACTATGACCAGCTGCACAAATTCGGCACCTACGACCACAACTTTGTGATCAACGGAACCGGTCTTCGCGAAGCAGCTGTACTACAGTCCAAAGAAAGCGGTATCCGGATGACCTGCTTTACCGATCAGCCGGGCATGCAGCTTTATGTTGCTAGCCAGCCGATGAAACAGCCGGGCAAAAACGGTAAAATTTATGACAGCCGCACCAGCGTCTGCTTAGAAACACAGCATTTCCCGGATGCAATCAACCATGATAACTTCCCAAGTATCGTGTTACACCCGGATGCACCGTTCCATTCCAAGACGCTGTATCATTTTTCTACATTCTGATAAAAATAATTGGTCGAAAGAGCCGCATGTACCGTTTGTGTATATCCGGCTCTATTTTGCTATCACATTCCTTTGTGCTTATTTTTGTACACGGTTTTTTCGTGTTTTGACTTGTATTACCCTCTTTTTTGTATTAGAATAATCTAAAGCTACTGAAGCGGTAGCGAGTCTATGATTCTATTTTAAGGAGGGAATACAAATGGCATTCGTAATTTCTGATTCTTGCGTAAGCTGTGGTACATGCGAGCCAGAGTGTCCAGTAGGAGCTATTTCTCAGGGAGACAGCCAGTTCGTAATCGATGCAGGTTCCTGCGTTAGCTGCGGAACATGTGCAGGAGTTTGTCCTACAGGAGCTATCAGCGAGGGTTAATCTTTCGTACATAGCCAAAAGCCGTCACGCTTGTGACGGCTTTTTCTTTTTCCAGAGTTTCTTTTCTTTCTGTTCGTCCTTTTTGCGGATATTTCCACGGATCGCAGCATCCAGCCTGCGGAAGCGGTCCTCCTCTGCCTCTTCCCGCTCCTGCATGAGGTAATTCATCTCCTTGATCACCTGTTTTCCTACCTCCTCGCTGATGCTCTGCCCCAGTTCTTCATTGTTGGCGGCAAGCGCTTTTCCCACAATCTCGGTCATCAGTTCTGTGAACTGTGCCATCTTATCCGTATTGTTTAGAATACTCTGCGGGCTCTCGGCGGTCGTTTTTACCGGAAGCTGCTGGGGTGCAGCGGACTGCACCGGCTGCACGGATTGCTGCACCGGCTGTGCCACTGCTGCCGGCTGTGCCGCGACCGGTTGTACCGGCTGCGGGATTGCAGCGGCCGCTCCCGCAGAAAGCGGTGCCTGTCCCACGGGAATCGGTGCTTCTGCCGTCAGCCCCTCGATCGGTCCGTTATGTACAATCATGCGTATCGCCTTCAACTGATAGCCCTGCTCCTTTAGTTCCTTGATTCTCTGAAATTCCGCAATGTTTTCCTTCGTATAATACCGGTGTCCCATCTCATTGCGCGGGATATTCAGTTCCAGTTCATCTTCCCAGTAACGTAACACATGTGATTCGACGTGGACGATATTTGCCGCATCGGAAATCATATAACGTACCTTTTCCATACACCCTCCTATATTGTAATTCCTTAACTTATATTATAGGTGTATCGATTCTTCCGTACAACAAAAACCGCTCGTCTTATTGCGACACAAATCGCCGGTCTTTCTTATTTTTCACAGAACTAGGCGAGTGTTCTGACCCACGCCTCCATCTGCGCTCTGTCATATCCGTTCAACATCTTACCGCTCTTCCAGTTCACGCTGTCCGGGCAGAGTGCATGCAGCACTGCTTCTGTTTTTCCCATACCGCTTCCGCCGGATGTTGCAAACGGGATCACCGTCTTTCCGGAAAAATCATAGCTCTCCAGGAACGTGTTGATAATCGTCGGCGCAACATACCACCAGATCGGGAATCCCACATAGACGGTGTCGTACTGCTCCATATGCTCTACCTTGTCCGCAATCGCCGGACGCGAGGACGGATCGTTCATCTCCACCGTGCTGCGGCTCTTTTTGTCCATCCAGTCCAGGTCTGCCTTGGTATAAGGCACCTCGGGACGAATCTCAAACAGATCCGCTCCTGCCACATCCGAAAGCAGCTCTGCCGTCTTCTTTGTGACGCCGCTGCATGAAAAATAAACTACAAGACTCTTCTGACTCATCATAATCCTCCATTCTTAACTCTTTTTTCTATAAGTTAAAATGTTTAAAACAACCTTCTCTAGCGGTAAGACTTCTCATAAATCGCCGCGCACTCTTCGTCTGTCATCGGCACCGGATCACAGGCAAACAGTCCACCCATCGTCGCCTTTGCATTCCTGGCGAGAACCATGCTCTCCTCTTTTTCGATGCCGTAATCGGACATCTTTAAGTCTGATACGCCGCAGTCCTCCTGCAGTTTCTTTAACGCTGTGATAAAATCCTCCGGCGCCTTGGCATCTTTCATGCCGAGTGCCTGCGCCATGCGGACAAACCGCTCATCACAGCAGTGTTTTTCGATAAAGTGTCTGTAATACTCCACCGAAATCATAATCAGTCCCGCACCGTGCGGCAGCGCCGGATGAAATGCGCTCATCGCATGTTCCATCGAATGTTCGCTTGTGCAGGAACCGACCACCATCGAATAGCCGGACATCGTATTGGCAAATGCCACATGCTCCCTGGCCTCCAGATCGCTGCCATCCTTTACCGCGCGCGGCAGGTAGGTTCCGATATTCTCGATCGCCGCAAGCTGGACCATCTCAGACATCGGGCTGTTCACAACCGAGAGGTATCCTTCCACGCTGTGGAACAGCGCATCAAACCCCTGGTATGCCGTGAATTTTGACGGTACGGTCAGCATCAGCTCCGGATCTACCACCGCAATCACCGGAAACAGCTCATCCATGCCGCCGCAGCCGATCTTCTCATTCGTTGCCGGATTGGTCACAACGCCCCACTGATCCACCTCGGATCCGGTTCCTGCCGTTGTCGTGATCGCGATGACCGGAAGTACCGGATTCACTAACGGCTGCTGCTTTCCGGTTGCTCCTGCCACATAATCCCAGAGATCTCCCGGCTGCTGCGCATACATTGCCATGACTTTCGCCGCGTCCATAACGGAGCCGCCTCCCAGTGCGACAATGAAATCGCAGCCTTCCTTCTTGGCAAAATGTCCTCCTTCCTCGACGATCTCCTTGACCGGATTCGCTCCGACCTTATCAAACAGCACAACCTCCACACCTGCGAGGGAAAGCTCTTTCATCGTACGGTCAAGTGCGCCGCTCGCTCTGGTCGATTTCCCATTTGAGATGACAACCATTGCCTTTTTTCCAGGCATCTTCTGCTCGTGTAAGTGATTTAACTGTCCTGCTCCGAACAGAACTCTTGTTGGGTTATAAAATTCGTATGACATCCTTCGTTCTCCTCCCATGTCAGTTTTCCTGTTTTCATTGCCTCTTCGTAGCGTGAGATCTTGTAATTCAGACGTTTCCTGGTCTCCTCGATCTGCCGCTGCTGTTCCTCCAGAAGTTCCCGCTGCTCCACCAGAAGCTGCAATCTCGCAGGGATCGTCTTATCGCCCTGCTGAAAAAGCTTTACATATTCAATCATTGCCTCCACCGGCAGACCTGCCCTGCGCATGCAGATGGCAAGCGAAACCCAGCTCTCATCCTTCGGACCGTAATCCCGTATTCCCGATGCCGTCCGTGTGACCGGCGGAATCATTCCCACTCGCTCGTAGTAGCGGAGCGTATCCGCGGTAATATGATATTTCTCACTGATTTCTTTAATTGTCATGTCCTCTGCTCCTTTCCGGTGCCCTGGAACTCTCTGTTCGTTAGGCATTGTAAGCCCTGGAGTTCACTCCAAGTCAAGAGGTTTTTGTAAAATGTAAACGTAAATTCTTCCTATAACCCTTTATAACGTGTGATGACATTCTCCGGCTTCTCCCCGCAGATAAAATAGTAGTCGAGCTGTCTCTCGCCTTCCGCGTAGAGATATTGCCCGTACGTCTTAATATCGCAGAGCAGCACCGTATTTTTTGCCGCCGCAGCGATGCCATAGCCGCGGTTCGACAGCACAAGCGGCATTCTATGCTTTTTCCCTCCGAAGGATATATAACGCGCATTTAATGTCACATCCAGAAAATCCGTATCGAGCATGCCCTTTGCCTTGATGCGCTCTTTCTTGTCCCAGTCGAAAAATACCCAGCTTCCCTCCTCGCCGATCACTCTCGGCTCCGCGGCATTTTCCGCAAGCAGAAGCTGATTCTCCCTGTTCCAGAAAGAGACCGCTCCGCTCCGTTTATCTACCCGCACCGTAATCTCACCCGCGGCAATCTCAACAACGCTTTTGGATTCCCTGGCGCTCCATGAAAACGCTTCCTCCGCTTTGGCCATCCAGCCCGTAGCTGCAATTTTTTCCGTCACTCCTTTTACAAAGCTGACCCGGATGATGTCCGGAGCGACCGGCGTAATCCGCATCAGCCCGTACATGCTCGCCATCTCTACATAGGATCTGCTCTTTTTTACCCACCGGACCGCATGATTTCCCTTTGCGTGCCCCCGAACGCGCAGACTGGTATTCTCCGGGATCGTCCCGAATGCATACGGGGACGGATTGGTTCCCTCCGGTCCCGGACGCTTCCCTGCCGGCGCCGGAGACGTCGCCATATCCTGCTGCCCGCGCACTGTCTCTGTCTGCGGACGGACCGCCGGGGATGCCGCCGGTCTTATGACCGGTTTCTCCTCCGCCGCAGGCGCTTTTGCCGCAATGCGTCTGGGGCCGAAATATTCCCGCTCCGCCATATCCATGGCGCCTTCCACCCTGCGCTGCTGCATCTGTTCCTTTTTTGTCCGGACAGGCTTCTCATACTCCCTGGCTTTTGTGAGCGGTTCCGCCGCAAATTCCTTTATATGCTTATCCTGCGGCGCCCTGCCCGCAAGAATTCCGGACAACTCCCCCCGATGGAGAATCGTCAGCTCATGCAGCGCGCGCGTTGCCGCAACATACAACAGCTTTACATGACCGTTGTCCGACGGATATTTTTTCTCCGACGGGTCAAACAGAAGTACCGCGTCAAACTCCAGCCCTTTCGTGTAGGATACCGGAAGCACCATGACGCCGTCCCCGAACTCCTCCGTCTCTCCTTTTGCGCCGTTCTTTACCGGAACGTCCTCTGCCAGCCGGGCCACAACCCGCTCTGCCTCCTCTTCATCCCGACAGATCACCGCGATGGTCTCGTATCCTTTTCTCTGCCAGCCCTGTATCGTCTCCGCCGCCCGGTTAAGCAGCGCCCGCTCTCCCTGCACCGGTTCCACACAGACCCCGGCGCCATGGCGGATGATCGGTTCCACCGGATAGATGGAAAAATCCCCGTGGCGCAGAATCTCGTTCGCATATGTAGAGATCTCCACCGTGTTGCGGTAGCTTTTCCGCAGAAGCCCAAAGGCGTCATAGTCGCCGGTCAGGATGAGTCTGCGCAGTTCATCCCAGTCATTCAAGCCGTACTGAAAATGGATATTCTGCGAGGTATCGCCCATGATCGTGTAGGTGCAGCCCGACAGGCACGCATCCATACACCGGTATGCCATCATCCCGAAGTCCTGCGCCTCATCGATCACCACATGGCTTGCCTCCCTGACCGGGTCTGTCTCCTTGATCCGCTTGTAGATATAGGCCAGCGCCGCCAGATCATAGACGTCAAAGGAATTCCCCGGCGGGGTTACTTCCCTGCCACGGGCTGCCTGCGCCGCCAGGAAATCCTGATAGAACGCATAGACCGATCCCTCCCATTTTCCCTTTCCAAAATACATCGTGTATTTCCGGTCGAGCCGCTTTTTCTCTTCTGCCGGAAACGTGATGTCTCTTCCCAGGATCTCATTCTCATATCTGGAGTGGACAATCTCCCCCAGCATCAGCATTTTGCTCTCCATGGAATCCGCCGGATGCTCCTTTAGATAGCGGCGGATCTCATCCGCACCGATCAGAAGCTTTCCCGTCTTTTCCAGATAAATGTCCTCCGCCGGCACGCTCTCTTTTTCATATTCTTCACAGTATGCTTTCAAATCGAGAAACCACTCCGTATCACACTTGACGCTGTTTTCCGGATCGTCTCTCTCCATACTGTGGTACGAGTAGCGTGCATCGTCCCAGTCTTCATATAAAAGCCGGACGAACAGCTGCTCCATCGTCAGCTGACGGATTCCATACACATCCAGTTCCGGGAGAACGCTCGTGATATAGTTCAGAAGGATCCGGTTGCTTCCCACAATGTAAAAATCCTCCGGCCGGAAATCATCCTTATAGTTATACAAAATGTAGGATATGCGGTGCATTGCCACGGTCGTTTTTCCGGAACCCGCCACGCCCTGAATGATGACGTTCGTCCGCGGCGAGCGGCGGATGATGACATTCTGCTCCTTCTGGATTGTCGCAATGATCTCTCCCAATACCGCCTTTTTATTCTTTGCAAGGTATTTTGTCAGAAGTTCATCATTGGCAACGACATCCGAGTCGAAGAAATCCTTCAGCACATCCTGTTCGATCTCGTACGTCCGCTTGCGCACCAGATCCATCTCATAGGTTCCCTCGGAGCTTACTGTATAAGTGCAGGGTCCCATGCTGCTCTCGTAATATACCGATGCAATGGGCGCTCTCCAGTCCAGCACCACCGGCTCTGAGCCGTTTTTCGCAATTCCGGCTCTTCCGATATAACAGGTCTCCTCCTCCTGGGAGATGCCGTCCTTAAAATCAATTCTCCCGAAGTAGGGCTTTTTTCTCGCCTTCTCATAGCGGATCAGATCGTATTCATTTTCCTTTAATCTTGCCGTCGCATTATTCCAGAGTGCAAGGCCTTCTTTGTCTTTCACGTCGTATGTCTCGAGAAGATCCGCCAGATCTTCGTTAACCTTGCGTATGTCCGCCCCGGCGCGTTCCAGATTCTGCTGTGCAACCGAGATCACGTCCGCCAAATGCCGCTCCTCGTCTGCCCTGGTCAGCCCCAGGTATCCGCTTTTCTGTTCTTCCGATGTGCTGCGCTTATCCATCCTCCGCTTCACCCCCTGTCTTTTTACTATACCAAAAAAGCAGAGATACCGCATTACCAAATGCATCAAAGGTATCTCTGCTTTTCTTTTTCTATTAAAATATAACGGAAAACCGGTTCTCTACCGCACCGCCTCTGCCTCTGACAATCTCTTTCTGCCGAGAACTCCGCGTGTTCCAAGCAAAAGCAGCAGACAGACGACAGATAAGCTTCCCCCCGCAAGAAGGTATTTTCCCATCCCGGCGGTAATCGCGCTGATCTCAAACAGCGACGGCAGGATGGCGAGACCGCCAAAGGTTCCTATCACCATCGTGATGCAGATGAAGGTGCGCAGGCCGTTAAACGGAATACAGCTCTTCACCACGGCTGCCATGGAAATAAAGATCAGCAGAAAATACATGACTGTCTGCCGCTGCTCCACCGTAAACGGTGCAATGATACTGGTGACTGCGACCATCGCCGTGACTGTGAGGGCAAACGGCAGCGCATTGGATAACGCCGTCTTTAAGAATCTGCCGCGTATCTTGCGCGTGTCGGATTCCCAGATGGTAAAGAACGACGGATACCCCTCGATTGCCGCATCCAGCACAGTAATCTGAATCGGGATAAACGGGAACGGAATGTTTGCCAGCAGGCAGATCACCGAAACCAGCACCGAGTAGATGGTCTTGATAAAGAAGACGCTCGCCGTTCTTGTGACATTGTTCACGACTTTCCGCCCTTCCATCACGACCTGCGGAAGATTGGTAAAATCGGAATCCAGCAGTACCACCTGCGCGATCTGGCGGCTGGCATCGCTTCCGTCCGCCACGGCGATGGAGCAGTCCGCCTCCCGCAGCGCCAGAAGATCATTGACTCCGTCTCCCGTCATGGCTACCTGGTGTCCCTGTCGTTTCAGCGCACACACCAGTTCCTTTTTCTGTCCCGGCGTCACTCTCGCAAACACCGCGTACTGCTGGCAGATCTGCTCATAATCAATGTCCTCTCCGAGCGTCGATAAATCCACGGCATCCTTCCACCGGTGCAGTCCTGCCCGCTTTGCAATCATGGAGACCGTCTTGACATGATCTCCGGAAATTACCTTGACGTCCACGCCTTCCCGGTGGAAAAATTCAAGCGTCTCCCTGGTGTTCTCACGGATGGTATCCTCCAGGACAACCCCGTAGAGCGGCTGTATCTCTTCCGGCAGCGCCGCTTCGTCTTCCCACTGCATCGGGACATAGCCCACAATGATAACCCGGCAGCCCTCTTCCAGCCTCTGTTCCAGTTCCCCCGGCAGCTTTCGCATCAGCTTTTCCGGGGCGCCGACAAAAACACTGCCCGATCCCGCAAAACTGATACATCCCCATTTGCGCTTTGATGAAAATGGAATCTTATGTGCCGGTGTATAAAATGCCTGACCGCCAAACGCCTCTTTCAGCGCCTGAAATGTCGCATTGTTGTCGTCGGAGGCCGCCAGATATGACTGCACGAGTTTTTCCGGTTCGCCCTGCGGCAGCGCCTTTCCCAAGAGCCCCGCACCGATCTCCATGACAGTGTCCACCGTAAGCTTTCCGTTTGTAATCGTTCCCGTCTTATCCAGACACAGGGTATCTACATGCGCCAGTGTTTCCAGCGAATAAATATTCTGAACGAGGATCTTCATTTTTGCCAGCCGGATGACTCCGGTCGCCAGTGAAATCGAGATTAAAAGTACCAGTCCCTTCGGCAGCATACCAAGAAGCGCCGCGGCGGACGACACCACCGCTTCCCGCATGGGCGCCTGCCGCAGCAGGAAGGCCTCGAAAAACAGAATCACACCCAACGGAACAATCAGCATACTGGTAAACCGCGTTACCTTATTCATAGAGCCCAGCAGTTCCGATGCCACGCGTTTTTCCTTTTTTACTTCGTTGGCAAGCTTTGTAGCATAATTTTCATTTCCGACATGCGTAACCTTCGCATATGCCTTACCGGAAATGACAGAGCTTCCGGAATATAACTCACTTCCAGCCTCCTTGACCACTGCATCACTCTCTCCTGTGAGCAGCGATTCATTCACTTCCAGCATGCCTTCCACGACCACCGCATCGTTGCAGATCTGATTGCCGCTCTCTAACACCATCACATCATCCCGCACAATCTCATCCAACTCCACAGCCATATTCTGTGAATCACGCCGGACGCACACGCTCGGACGGTTCAGGATCGACAGGTCGTCCACCAGCTTTTTCGCCTTCAGTTCCTGCGCAATCCCGACCGCAATATTTAAGAGAATCACTGCAAGAAACAGCATATTTGTGTAAGCACCCACGGCAAATAAAAGCCCTGCAATGATAAAGTTCAGCAAATTAAATAACGTAATTACATTTTCACGAATAATCTGCGCCCTGCTTTTTGTAATACGCTCTGCGGCAGCGCCGCCTTCCCCGCGCTCGCGGCGCTCCTGCACTTCCTGCGCGGACAGTCCTGTCATATCTGTATCCATGATCTGCTCCTCCTGTTTTCCTCTGGATCGTAGTGCGAAACATTTTCCAATCATAGCATGCACAATAGCCGCTTTCAACAACTGCCAATGTTTCCATACGCCGCAGCCCGTTTTTGTACTCTTTCTTGATACCTGTGTAAGGTACTCCTCATAAGAATGGAACTGCCGCAATAAGCATATCGCGCTTTGGGGTGATAAGTAATATTACAGGAAAACCAGAGACAAAAAAGTTCCAGAATAAACAGACGGCGGCAAAATCTTTGAAGCAAAATTCGTGTATTTCTTCCATACCGCGGCTGGCATCCCATTCCGTGTCTTGGCCACGTTTGGACACTCTAGGAGTGTGTCCGA
>OLFU01002943.1_pt1 | contig 12226 bp, 9 predicted proteins | sample 1605161 | NCBI WGS metagenome assembly OLFU01 (sample SAMEA3888914, study PRJEB22519) | human gut metagenome | biome: human gut; feature: human-associated habitat; material: faeces | place: Denmark | collected 2011
TCCTCTGCTGTTGCAACCAGACCATCAGAGCCTGGTACAACCGGAACCCCGCATTCAATCATAAGCTGCCTTGCCGACTGTTTATCTCCCATGCTGCTTATTATGTCAGCTGATGGTCCTATAAATATAAGATTGTTCTCCTCACATTTTCTTGCAAATGCAGCATTCTCAGACAGAAAACCATAACCAGGGTGGACTGCCTCACACCCTGTCAGTATTGCTGTTTCTATTATCGCATCCTGATTAAGATAACTTTCAGCCGCCTTTGCCGGTCCAATGCAAACCGCCTTGTCTGCTGCCATAACAGCAAGTGAATTCTTATCTGCCGTTGAATATACAATTACGGTTTCTACATCCATCTCACGGCAGCATCTTATTATCCTTAACGCTATTTCACCACGGTTTGCTATCAGTATTCTCTTAAACACTTCTGCTACCTCCGTTAATTAAGGATTACAAGCGGCTGTCCATACTCAACCATAGTGCCATTCTCTGCTGCCACTTCCTTAACCGTACCGTCACAATCTGCTGTAACTTCGTTCATCAGCTTCATTGCTTCCACAATGCCAAGGACCTGACCTTTGCTTACTTTATCTCCTACTTTTACAAAGGGGGGATTTTCCGGAGAAGATGCTGCATAATAGGTACCTACAAGAGGAGATTTTACCACACTTCCTGTCTGTACTTCATCGTTAACAGCATTGACGGATTCTACATGTACAGCCTGCTGCACTACCGGCTGATACTGCTGAGCATCTGCCGGATCAGTATTGACTGCCATCTGCTGTACAATTGTTTTCTCTTTTGACATGGAAATATTTAAGGTATCGTCCTGCAGGTTAAATTCTGTGAGATCTGAATCGCTGACTGCGTGGATCAGTTCTAATATATTTGCCAGTTCCATTTATTTCCTCCTGCTGAAATAGCTATATTATAAGATCACTGTCGTATATTGTTTTCAAAATCACCATACCATTTATTATCTGCGTGATCAGTCTTCGTACTTTTTAATAAGTAAGGATGCGTTATGTCCGCCAAAGCCAAGAGAATTGGTAAGTGCATATTTGATATCCATCTTTACATTACCGTTTCCTACATAATCCAGGTCACACTGTTCATCCGGCACCTTATAACCAACAGTCTGATGGATCAGGCCTTCCTGAAGTTCTTTTACACAGGTGATCACTTCCACTGCACCGGCAGCTCCCAGAAGATGTCCTGTAATAGATTTTGTAGAATTTATTTTCATTTCTTTTGCGTGTTCACCAAATGTTTTCTTAATGGCAATTGTTTCAAATAAGTCATTATGATGTGTGCTTGTACCATGTGCGTTTACATACCATACATCATCTGTGGAAATTCCTGCTTCTTTTACAGCCCATTCCATAGCTTTGGCAGCACCGGAACCGTCCTCTGCAGGGGATGTAATGTGGTAAGCATCTCCTGTTGCACCATATCCGACAACCGCGCCAAGGATTTTCGCTCCACGTGCTTTGGCATGTTGCAGTTCTTCCAGAACTACCACGCCGGCACCCTCGCCCATTACAAAACCGCTTCTTTCTTTGTCAAAAGGGATGGAACATCTCTCAGGATCTGTGGATGAGGTCAATGCTGTCAGTGCCGCAAAACCACCAAAGCCTGTTGGTGTGATAGCTGCTTCCGTTCCACCTGCAACCATAACATCTGCATCAGAGCACTGAATAGTACGGTATGCTTCTCCGATGCTGTGGGTTCCTGTTGCACAGGCAGTTACAACATTAATGTTCTTTCCGCGGAGTCCAAACTGAATGGAAACATTTCCGGATGCCATATTGGAGATCAGAAGAGGAATCATCAGAGGATTCAGTCTTCCTGGTCCCTTTGTGTTGAGAATTTCGCAGGATTTCTCTACCACCTGCATACTTCCGATACCGCTTCCCACGCTACAGCCTACACGGAAGGGATCTTCTTTTGTCATATCCAGTCCGGACTGCTCAATAGCTTCTTTTGCTGCTGCTACCGCATACTGGCTGAAAAGCTCCATACGTTTTGCAGATTTGAAATCCATATAATCCTTTGGATTAAAATTGTTGATCTCTGCTGCCATATGCGCTCTGTAATTTGTGGAATCAAAACGTGTTACTTCTGCAAAGTTTGTTTTTCCTTCTTTTACACTGTTCCAGAATTCTTCTACACTAAGGCCTACCGGAGTGATTGCTCCCATACCTGTAATTACAACTCTTCTCATTTTGTTCTCCTTATTTATACGTTCATACCGCCATCTACGCTGATGACCTGTCCTGTAATATAGTCTGCTTTGTCTGATGCCAGAAATACCGCTGTATTTGCAATATCCTCCGGTTTTCCGAAACGTCCCAGGATAATCTGCTTACATGCATTTTCCCTGATTTCTTCTGAGAGTACTTCTGTCATCTCTGTGTCTACAAATCCGGGTGCAATAGCATTTACCGTAATTCCCCGGCTGCCCAGCTCTCTTGCCATTGTTTTTGTCAGACCGATCACACCTGCTTTGGATGCAGCATAATTTGCCTGGCCCACATTTCCGAGGATTCCGGAAACAGAAGAAATATTGATGATCTTTCCACTTCTCTGTTTCAGCATCTGACGGGCACTGTGACGGATTGTATTGAATGTACCTTTCAGGTTTACATTAAGTACAGAATCGAAATCCTCTTCTTTCATTTTCATGATCAGACCATCTTTGGTAATTCCTGCATTATTAACCAGAATATCAAGGTGTCCGTATTCTTTAACTATATCTTTGATCATTGCTTCACAGGCTGCGAAATCACTGACATTGCATTTATATATGGAAGCTTTTCCACCGTTTTCTTCGATGGTCTGTTTTACTTCCTTCGCTCTCTCTTCAGAACCATTGTAATTGATAACCACCTCTGCACCTTCCTTTGCAAGAGCAATAGCAATGGCTCGTCCGATTCCACGTCCTGCACCTGTAATCAGGGCAATTTTATTTTTCAGCATTTTACAGACACTCCTTTCTCACTTCATCCAGATCTTCTGTTTTCTCAACATGTAATGCTTTTACATTTCTGTTGATCTTTTTGAGAAATCCTGTCAGAGTTTTTCCCGGTCCAATCTCAATAAAAGTATCTACACCATCATCAATCATCTGTTCTACACACTGCTGCCAGCGCACAGAGGATGAAACCTGACTGACAAGCAATTCCTTTACCTGCTCCGGTCCTGTCACATACTGTGCAGTTACATTTGTCACATAAGGTACTGTAAATGACTGGATTTCTACCTTCTCAAGTTCCTGTCCCAGTTTTTCCCCTGCGCCTTTGAGAAGCTCACAGTGAAATGGGCCACTGACTTTAAGAGGAATCACACGTCTGGCGCCTGCTGCCTTTAATGCCTCCCCTGCTGCTGCAACTGCTGTCTCCTCGCCTGTGATCACAATCTGTCCCGGACAGTTATAATTTGCAATGGATACAATTCCCTGTGTCTCATTGCAGATTTTTTCAATCAGCTCTGCATCTGTTCCAAGAACAGCGGACATTGCACCACCTGTAGGATATGCCTCCTGCATAAAAATTCCTCTTTTTCGCACTACAGTAAATGCATCCTCTTCCTTCATAACACCGGAGGCCACCAGTGCTCCGTATTCTCCAAGGCTCAGTCCAGCATTTACCTGAGACCTGATTCCGGCTTCCTCTACAGCTCTTAAGATTGCGATTTCTGCTGTCAGCATGGCAATCTGTGTATATTCTGTAATATTTAATCTGTCATTTTCTTCAAAGCATAAAGCTTTCACATCAAGTCCGGATGCTTTTGATGCGCTTTCAAATACTTCGCGACTTACAGCATATTTTTCATAAAAATCTTTCGCCATTCCTGTATACTGTGCACCCTGTCCCGGAAATACAAATGCAATTTTAGACATATCATTTTCCTTTCCTTTATTTTTATGTTTATATCAGATGATAACAATTTGTTTCTGATTGCAAATTATTTCAGTTTAAAATATTTTGATATTCAAATTATAATGTCAAAAAATTCTCCCCGAAGCCATCTCTGGCTCCAAGGAGTTATTTGTCATTTCTATATGATTAAGCCTCTACGCCTTTGTTTTTCAGATAATCCATAACAGCTCCGACTGTTGTTAAATCTGTAAGATCTTCAGCCGGGATCTCAATATTGTATTCATCTTCCAGAGCCATAACCAGCTCAAACAGGTCAAGTGAGTCTGCGCCAAGATCATCCTTGAAAGAAGTTTCAGCAGTAATTCCTGCTGCATCACAATTTAACTGCTCTGCGATCATTTCACTCATTTTTTCTAACATAATTTTCTCTTCTCCTTTAATTCAAGCCCCGGAATGCTTCTCTTTTTCCTGCTCCGGTTATCACTTGTTTTTTATTATTTTGTTAAGCAGATGATGATTCTGCTTTTTCTTGTTTTCAACCTTATCATCCGTCAGACCAGTAAATACGTCTCATTTATTCAGATTTGGTTTTATCGGGATTGATTACTTTGATGTTCAAAGTATATATTCTTCCCTCCTGTTTGTCAAGCACTATTTTATTACATTTTTTATTCCTCAAATTTAATCTGCCTTGCCACACTCAGCGCAAGTCCCATCTCTGCCATAAGGAATACGATCGACGTACCTCCATAACTGATAAATGGAAGAGTGACACCTGTATTCGGCATAAGGTTTACAACAACCGCAATATTAAGAATAACCTGCAATGCTATGTGAATAAAAATCCCACTGACCATAAGTGAGCCAAACATATCCGGTGCATTCTGTGCAATAACAAACAGCCTGTATAACAGATATGCATAAAGCATCAGCACGATAAGACCTCCAAAAATCCCCAGTTCTTCACAGATAATTGAAAAAATCATGTCATTCTGTGCCTCAGGTACACTTCCCAGCTTCTGAATACTGTTTCCAAGTCCTCTGCCAAAAAATCCTCCCGAGCCAATCGCATACAATGCCTGAATTGTCTGATACCCCCAACTGTCCGCATATTCTTCCGGATGAAGCCATACCATGATTCGTCTCAGACGAAAGCTTCCACTTCCATCAACACTCACTGTTGCATTCAGAAAAATGACTCCGATCACTGCCAGCGCAATAACAACACCTGCAATAATAATAAAAATCTTAATATCCGGGTGAGCCACAAAAATCAGTCCTGCAGTAATACAGAAAATAATAATTGCTGTACTCAGATTGTCCGTAAATACATATGCAGCCAGTGCCAGTCCGCCTCCCACAACAGCAAGAACCATACAGCCCTTTAAGGTACGGACTTTCTTTCCCATATGCACGATCATATATGGGAGGCAGACAATAACTGCTATCTTGGCAAGCTCTGCCGGCTGGAACTGAACCGGTCCAAGATTCAGCCATCTCTGGGCACCATGAGAAGACTGCCCCAGCGGTGTTTTTACCAGTGCCATCAACACCAGTGCCGCTACATACAAAGCTGTGCTAAAACGGTTCAGTATCCGATAATTGAGCCTGGAAATGATCAGTGCCATGATAATACATGCCACGCTGATGATGGCCTGTTTTTTAAAAAAATACATGTCGCTTCCGTAATTTATCTGAGCCATATAGGAGCTTGTACTGTACAGCATGATAAGCCCAAAACAGGTCAGCAGTACAATAACTGCTACCAGACTGTAATCATAATAATCTGTTTTTGTTTTTCGACGCACCCTGCTCTTGGAAGATGCTGTTGAATACGACTTTTTTTGTGATTTTGTATTTTCCATTTAATCACCTGATGCTTTCTTGTTTTCTAAAATTCCCATCTGACTTTTTTATTATAACAGAAAGCTTTTTCATAAGCAATGGGGCAGTTGCCTGATTGCATCTGCCCCATTTTAGATAAGTCTGGCTGTTCATCTTTCCCTTATTCTGTATGTCTCAGGTTTATGATATCTATTTCTCATCATCACTGATTTCAATCGGGTCAGATTCGAAAATAAATTTAACATTTCCGTCCATATCGCCGGATCTGTCTGTGAATGTTGTGTACATTACATCGTCAGACTGGATTACCTCAAATCTGTCAAGAATATCCTGAAGATCTCCGTTTACTGTATCATCCAGTTTCTTAATACCTTCTTTATAGAATTTCTTCTGTCCTTTGTTCAGTTCTTTTGCTCCGTCATTCAGATCGCTGATACCATCTTTAAGCTGATCACTGCCATCAGAAAGCTTATCCGCACCATCCATTAATGTCTGAGTGCCGGATACAAGGCTGCCTGTTCCTGATGCAAGGGTCTGTGCTCCTGATACAAGTGTCTGAGTTCCTGATGCAAGCTGAGATGCTCCGCTGTTTAATGTAGAACTGTTCGAAGAAAGCTGATCTGCTCCGCTGTACAGTGTTCCACTGTTAGATGCCAGAGTTTCCACACCACTTGTAATCTGACCTGTTGCAGAATTGATCTGAGACATACCACTGGTCAGGCTCTTTCTTGCGCTCTTAAGAGTCTTGGCTCCTTTTAACAGTGTCTGTGCATTAACATTATTTTCACCCTGAAGCTGTGCAATTCCATCTGTCAGTGTCTTTCCGGAACTAAGCAGTGTATCTGCGCCGGAAATCATCTGTTCTGTGCTTGCTTTTGCAAGGCTTTCATATCCACTCTGGAGAGATTTATTTGCAGTAGTCAGCTGATCAGAGCCTGCTTTCAGCTGATCGATTCCCTGCAGCATTTCCGGAAGCTGCTGTCCAAGTCCGGTAAATAATGTACTCATCTGATTTACTGCTGTAGCAATCTGGGTTCCTGACTGAGCAAGCTGGGTTCCACTTGCTTTTAATGTGCCATCATTAGAAGTAAGCTCTTTTGCACCTGCATTTAACTGTGATACAGTCTTCTGCACTGTCTGCATTCCCTGAGTTAATGCCTGTAATTGCTGTTTCATCTGTTCAATACTGCTGTTGACTGCCTCTTCCTGTGCATCTGCTGTTGATTCTGCACTGGACGCAGATGCCCTTAAAGCGTCTGCTGCTGACTGCAATGCTGACGTATCAGGTGCGGAGGCTGTAATTGTGGATGTATCAATATTAGATGCACTGTCCTCAGCTGCCTGAATAGAACCTAACGCACCATCAATCGCAGCTTCTACAGCAGCTGCTGTTTCATCATCCATATTGCTGGTATCAATATTATACAAAGCAGATTCTGCTGCTTCTAGCTGACTGCTGACTGCTGCAACTCCTGCATCTACAGAAGATGCATCTACAGAAGCCTCTGCGGAATCACTGATCCAGGATTCAATTGCATCTGCCTGACTGTTCATGGTTTCAGCACTGTCATTTAACTGTCCGGACATTGCATTTGCACTTTCTTCTATTTCTGAAGCTGTGGAAGCTCCCATGTTTTCAAGTGAGCTCTCAAGCTGGCTCAGTCCTGATGCAAGCTGTTCTACACTTTCAATATACTGGCCAACTGCAGAAGTGTAATCAGAAACGCCTGTTGTATAAGCCGTCATGCTGTCACTGAAATTAGCAATCTGATTTGCATCGATTTTAGATGAAAGAGCTGTCATTTTTTCTACAGCAGTCTGGATTCCATTTACAGCAGTATCAATTCCCGGAACAACCTGACCAATTCCATTCACTAAGCTCTTGATACCACCAGCATACTGACCCACACCGCCTGCAAGCTGATTAACTCCTGCAATATACTGCTGCATTCCGTCTGTCAGAGTAGTTGTTCCTGTTACATAGCTCTGCACCCCGCCTGCAAGCTGATTGCCGCCTGCAACATATGCATTTACACCATCGGAAAGAGATTTCATCCCTGCCTCATAGTCCGCCATCTTGCTGTCCAGCGTATCTACTCCTGCTGTATATTGTTTGATTCCATCTGAAAGTGTGTCTGCCCCTGCTGTATAAGAGGAAACACCACTGTTTAAAGTCTGTGCCCCTGTATTCAGTGTCTGTGCTCCGCTGCTTAATTCCTTTGCTCCGTCATCCAGTTCTTTTGCTCCGTCATTCAGATCACTGACACCACTTTTCAGAGTTCCGATTCCATCATAAAATTCTTTATATTTGTCATTGAGTTTATTAGTTCCATCATAAAGATCTTTGGTTCCGTCTACCAGTTTTACTGCTGCATCCGTCAGATCTTTCATTGAATCCTTCAGCTCATCCAGTCCATCCACATCATCCAGATTAATATCTTTGAAAATATCTGTAAGTGCTACGGTAAATGTAGAATTCATCTCACAGTCTGTAACATCTGCTTCCACTGTAAATCCTTCAGGGATATTCACTTCATCTGCAATATCAGAAGACATATCCAGACTTTCTTTCATTCCCGGCATACCAAAACCGACAACAACATTTCTGCTTCCGTCAGAAATAACCTTACCGTTATCTACTGTAATATTGGAGAAATTATCTGTAGAAAGGATCATTCCTGTCACCATAACAAAGGGTGAATAAATATCAGTCTTTTTGCCATTCACTGTTTTGGTTGTTTTAGAAGTATTTGTATATGTCACTTCCATTTTCAGATGTCCTGTCTTTCCTGCCAGAGCTTCCGGAGAAACCTCAGTTCCATCCATATAATATTTAATTCCTACGGAAACCGGGAGATTTTTCTCTGTCTTTCCCTGATAATAAATATCCTTTCCATCAGTACTCCAGGTCAGATCATTTCCGTTCTGAGTAAATGTTTCATCACCTTTTACGTTTTTTATATCCTGAAGATCAGAGGCATCTTTCACCTCAGAATTGGAACTGTCTCCGGAATTTTTCAGCCAGTCAGATACTGTGACATCCGTTACTTCTCCTCCGGCAGTTGTATTTACATAAACGGTTTCTTCTTTCTGCAATCCATTATCACCTGTTGAAGCAGCTGCCATTACAGTACCTGCTCCGAGAACTACAGCCATTCCTGCTGCAAGCGTTGCTGCAGCTGCTTTCTTTCTGTTTCTATTCATAATAACTTACTCCTTTATTCTATCTCTTTACAATAAGCTTCTTTTTAAAAATCCTGAATCACTGTTTCTTCTCTTTTGCCGGTTTCTTCTTGGCAAATCCAATAGATGTGTGGCAGATGAGAGAATCAAATATCATAAACATAGCCGGAAGTATAAACAATACCACCAGTGTACTGATCACAGCTCCACGTGAAAGCAGGTTTGTGATACTTCCAATCATATCTACCTGTGTATAAAGACCAACTCCGAAAGTTGCTGCAAAGAAGCTGCAGCCACTGATCACAATTGACTTCATGGAAGTTTTATGTGCGATGGCAATGGATTCTTTCTTACTCTTTCCAAGACCACGTTCTTTCTGGTATCTGCTGGTCATAAGGATTGCATAGTCAACAGTAGCTCCCAGCTGGATACAACCGATAACAATGCTTGCTACGAACACCACTTCCTTTCCCTGATAATAAGGAACGGACATATTGACAAAAATCGCAAACTCAATAACTGCAACCAGAATAAACGGAAGCGAAATGGATTTAAACACAACCATGATAATAATGAAAATTGCCAGGATAGAGATAGTATTTACAGTCTTTAAATCCACATCCGTAACATCCTGAAGATCCTTGGTCAGAGGTGCTTCTCCGATTACCATAGATTCCGGACTGTATCCTTTTACAATCTTCTGGATCTCATCAATCTGATTATTTACCTCGTCTGTAGCTGTTTTATATTTGGAACAGATAAATTCCATCTCGTACTCATCGCTTTCCAACATCTTCTTCAGATTACTTGGGATCATGGTATCCGGGAATGCCGCACCTACGAAAGAGTCCATTCCAAGTGCCCATTTTACACCATCAACATCCTTGATCTGGTCAAGCATTTCTGTTTTTTCTTTTGATGTCAGACCTTTCTTTAATAACACCATATGAACATTATTCATATCAAAGGTTTCCTGAAGTTTGGCATTTGCCACATTACTGTCCAGCGTGGAAGGAAGTGACTTGTCAATATTGTAGTAATTCTTCAGATTGTTATTTCCATGAATTGCCGGGAAAAGCATTACCAGGAAAATGATCAGCCATACTTTATAATGCTTTGTAATAAAAGCAGATGCCTTATCAAAACTTGGAAGCAGCGGCTTATGTGTTGTTTTTTCAATGGCTCCGTCAAAAGTAAGCACCAGAGCAGGGAGCAAAGTAACACAACACAGAACACCGATAACAACTCCCTTGGCCATTACGATACCCATATCACGTCCAAGTGAGAAGGTCATAAAGCAAAGTGCGATAAATCCGGCTACTGTTGTAATAGAACTTCCGATTACAGATTTGAAGGTTGCATTGATGGCATGTGCCATAGCCCTCTCTTTATCACCCTCAAACCGCTTCTTATTCTCCTCATAACTGTTCAGCAGGAAAATGGAATAATCCATGGTAACACCAAGCTGCAGGACTGCTGTCAGTGCCTGAGTGATGTATGAAATCTGACCAAGAAAAATATTACTTCCAAGATTATACAAGACTGCAACACCAATGCAGAGCAAAAACAAAACCGGAACTACCAGAGAATCCATTGCAAGGAGCAACACTATCAGAGAAAGGCAGGAAGCAATCACAACGTAAATCGGCATTTCCTTAAGTGCAATCTGTTTGATATCAGTAACAATGCCTGTCATTCCACTGACAAAACAGTTCTTTGAAGTAATCTTACGAATCTGCGTCACAGCTTCCATGGAAGTTTCTGATGATGTTGTATTATCAAACAACGCGATCATCATAGTTGCATCTCCGTTAAAAAATGCCTCTCTCAAATCCTTCGGAAGCATTTCTACAGGAACGGAAACATCCAGGACACTGTCATACCACAGTACTTTTTTCACGTGATCAACTGCTTCGATTTTCTCTTTCAGAGCAGCTACATCCTTCAGTTCCATATCCTCCACCACTATCATGGAAAAGGCTCCCATCCCAAACTGATCTACCATAATGTCCTGTCCATCAACTGTCTCAAGGGTATCCGGCAGATAACTCAGTACATCGTAGTTGATTCTGGTCGCCGCCATACCGAGATATGAAGGGATCAGCAATGCAATTCCGATGATAATGATCAGTATCTTGTGTTTTGCAATCCACTTTCCTACCTTAATCATCTTTTTCTCCTCTTCTTTCTTTATTATTGATACTGTTTGATCATTCTATGACCAACAGTCATTTTTTATTTCATGGAATGTTATATAACAAAAATGATTTTCAGTCAATAATCATTCTTCACAATTTGTCTAAATTTTTCCAGAACAAAAATGTAATATTGACTTTCAGTCATTTTTGTTTAAAATAGTAATTATATATGATCACAATATAATTACAAAGTAAGCTTATGTTGCTGTGAACAGTAAGACGCTTATTGCTTTTCGCAAACTCCGCAGCGGGACTTACCTGATTCGGTTAAAATGTTATGTATACAATAGAGGAAGGAATGAATCTGAAATGGGAAAACTGGAGCTGAATAAAAAGAAGAAAAAAGATGCTCTTTTCAACACTGCCTTTGAACTTTTTACGACGAAGGGACTTACCAAAACTACAATTTCAGATATTGTAGATCAGGCCGGGGTTGCCAAGGGGACTTTTTACCTCTATTTTAAGGATAAATATGATATCCGGAATAAACTGGTTTCCCACAAGACCGGAGAATTGTTTTTCCGGGCCCATGAGGCTGTGCAGAATGCACATATCAGCGAATTTGACAGGCAGGTACATTTTATTATAGATTACATTCTTACTGAGTTGAATAAAGACCGTACTCTCCTGCTGTTTATTTCAAAGAATCTTGCCTGGGGTGTCTTCAAGGGTGCTTTTGAGGAAAAAATGCCTGACGACGAATATAATTTTTATCAGTCCTATCTGGATATGCTTGCTCAAAGCGGACTACATTATAAAAATCCGGAACTGATGCTCTTTACGATCATTGAGCTGGTAGGTTCCACCTGCTACAGCTGCATTCTGTATCAGCAGCCTGTGTCTCTGGCTGAGTACCGTCCTTATCTGCACAGGACTATTTCAGGAATTATGGAAACTTTTTCACAGGATCATACTACATGTGAAGTTTTGTCTTCCGACACCAAAACACATGTGGACCATACAGCATAATCACTATGGCAACCCTCATAAATGATACATTTAAAAAGATTGCTGTAAAAAAGGCAAGCCTCCGGAGCCCAGATTTTTCATTCTGTATCCCGGAGCGTGTCTGAAAAATCATTCCCGCAATCTGCACGCCCCACTTTGCGGGATATT
>OLFU01002945.1_pt1 | contig 12223 bp, 10 predicted proteins | sample 1605161 | NCBI WGS metagenome assembly OLFU01 (sample SAMEA3888914, study PRJEB22519) | human gut metagenome | biome: human gut; feature: human-associated habitat; material: faeces | place: Denmark | collected 2011
TCATGGTCGTTCTCCTGTATTCTCAGTCGTAGCTGCGGGTCATTTGCAGCTGGGTCTCGCCCTCGGCAAAGGGGTTCTGCCCGTCGATCATGGTCATGGTCAGGTTGTCGTACAGGTCCATCTTGAACGCCGCCACAAAGTCGAGCCCCGTGTCGGTAAAGATGGCCAGCACCATGCCCTCCGGCACCACGCCCAGATACGCTGCGTCGCCCTGATCGATGCGGCTGTTGTTCTGCACGCCCAGCTGAACGCTGCCGTCGCCGCTAAGCTCCAGCCAGTTTCCGTTGGTGCAGTTGAAGGAGCCGGTGATGGAATAAGGGATACCCTGCACGCTCCACTCTGACGACAGGTCAGCCAGCTCCAACACAGAGCCATCCTTCCGGCGCAGGTTCACCTTGCTATTGCCGCTGCGCTCCAGCGACACGCCGTTGTTGGCAATGTAGATGGGGTTCTGACAGATCATGGCGTTTCCGAACAGAAGGCAGCGCAGCACATCTACATACTCCACCACGCCGTCTTTGGTCAGCAGATAGACCACCGGGTGGAAGACCGAGTCGGTCTGCTGACCGATGCACACGTCCACATATTCATTATAAGAACCAAGGATCGGGTAGGTGCGCGCCTGCTCCAGCCGGAGGTTGAGCTCGGTGTCCCAGGTGGCGGTCTTGGGTGCAGGGTTCACGGTGATGGTGGCCTGCGTTCCCTTCAGCTGCACCTGCACGCCGTCGAAGGTGTCAGTCAGCACCGGCTGCGCCTGCGGCTGGGCAGCGGTCTGCAGCGGGATCTCCATATCCAGCTGCTGCCATCTCTCTTCGGACGCGAAGCTGTATCTGCCCCGAATCACCAGCTGATTTTGCTCCGGCAAAAGCAGGCAAAGGTTTTCCAGTTCATTGTATTCCAGCGTGTCCATCCGCATTTGCGACAGTTCTCCGTCGAGACGCCAACTCTCGTAATATGCGCCCTGCGCCATCTCCCGGTCAAAGGTCTGCATGGCCTGCCGCTGCATCTGCTGCTGCACGGTGTCCGGGTCCAGACCCATCCGCTGCAGCATCTCGGCTGTGGTGATCTGCTGGCCGGTGGCAAAATCGAAGCACCAGCCGCTGTAAAACCACGGGGCGGTGCCGCCAGAGCGGTCGCACATCACCAGACTGACGCAGTCGCCGTACCAGTAGGCATCCCAGTTCACACCGATCTGCGGGTACTCACTGCCCGGCTGTCCGGCCTCCTCGTAGGCCTCATATTCCCGGAAATGTACTGCCCCGTGTCCGCCTCCCACACGCCCGAAATGTTCTTTTCCAGCGTGTACTGGTCGGTGATGCGGTCTGTCTGGGCGGCCTGCGCCACCGCGCCGGGGGTGCTTCGGCTGCTGTCGGAGCTTTGGTCGGCAGCGGCGCCGGGGCTGCTCTGGGTGCCGCCGCACCCCGCCAGCAGCAGGGCCGCAGCCAGCACAAGGGCCGCAAAGCGTTGGTATTTCATAGTAGGCTCCTTTTCTATGGTGTGGTTCAGCCGTCTCCGATGCCTTGCCACTTGTCGATGATGTAGGCGGCCCAATAGGTCTTGTCGTTGATATCTACCACAGTGATGCCTACCTTATTCACCACCGGGTCGTCCTCATGAAGCCCCGGCACACCGCCGTAGTCCTTGATCAGTTCATCCACCAACTGTTGAAACTGGGCCTCTGTGGCGGGGTAGAGACGATCCATGCTGTAAAGGTGCTTTCCTTCGTGGTCAAAATCCACGCCTACCCGGTACTGATTGAGCATACGGAAGATGGCCGTGGAGCCGGCACTGTAACCTGCCTCGTGCAGACCTTCCCACATCTTTGCGGAATAGTCGCCCTCCATCCGCAGCCTGAGCCCTTCGTCCGACGGGAACTCCGGGCTGCCGTTATCCACAAACATCTGCACATCTGCCTGAATGGCGTGTTCCAGACCCTTACTGTACTCGAACTTGATGTTCTCCACCTTTCGCCGGGCCAGCTCTGCGTTGAAAATGGTCAGAATCTTCTGCCCGTCCCGGATCACAGGGATCGGCGGCGAGGGAGGCGTTTCTGTGGCAGAGCCAGAGCTTGTGGAGCCGGAGGAGCAGCTATCGTCACAGGCTGCCAGCGCCAGCATCATCGCCGATGCGCCGGAGAGCTTCAGGAAAGTCCGTCGGTCATATCGTTTCATGGGGGTGCTCCTTTCTATAAAGCCCCGGACACAGGGGGAGTGTGCCCGGGGCAAACAGGGGGATGTCTTGTTATCTTATGCCGTTTTGTTCCAGAACACAACAGCGGTCATGTAGGTCTTGCCCTGAACCACCGGGCAGTAGATGCTGATGAACTCTGCCTTGGCGCTATTAGAATTGTTCAGCAGTTTATCTACAAAAACCCGAACGGCAGTATCCTCGCAAGAATACTCATCTTCCAGAGCCACCACCTTCTCGGTAGACGGTTCGGAGATGCCGGCAGCTCCTGCCAAACTGTCCTCGCCGCCATACTTTTTCAGTTTCTCCGCAAGCCCACCGCTTTCCCTTAAAACAATCCCAAAGTCACTGGATGTCAGCTTATGCGGTGTCTCGTTGACCTCTTCAAAAACACGTCCGTAGCACCTTATGGCATCCACCGCATCCTGATTGAGGGTCAGCTGCTCATGGTCAACCTGACCTGCAACAAACTTTTCCTTCCAGACCTTGTTGATGGCTGTCACCAGTTCGGCTTCCTTACCGGTGGGCACTGCGGGGGCGGAGGACCCGCCGCCGCAGCCTGCCAGCGAGAGCGCCACAACGGCTGCGCCGGAGAGGGTGAGGAATTCGCGTCGGTTCATCTCTTTCATGGGGGTGCTCCTTTCTGTTTGTCCCCCCTGCTTTTTAGGGGGGCTGGTTTGGGTATTCTCTGCACTTGCAGTCCGCTCCATCTTATGCTATTCTTATGAATAGAATCCGCAGTTGCCCGTTGACGCGTTTTGTGCACAGCGACAGGCTTTCTGCACCGGCGCGGGACCTCTTCTGTTTGTACTGTATCATACCCGGGAAAAAATTGCCCCCTCAGAAAAGCCGTTTTTGGGGGGCAATTCCAAAAAAATTTTTGGGGTTTTGGGGCTTCCCCCTCAAAAAATCCCCCCCAAAAAGCCCAAAATTGGGGGGATTTTGGGGGAGTTTCCCACCAAAACAGGCAGCTGCAGCCCTGCCTGTGCCGGTTTTCCCCCTCTGGCTGCAATGTGTGGAAAGGAACCATGAAAAATGGAACGAAGGACATTTTTGAAGCTTGCGGCTCTCGTCCCCGGTCTGGCGCTTGCGGGCTGCGGCGGCAGCAAGACCCTGCTTTCTCCCAAGGACCCCACCATGCTCAGCATCTGGCATGTGTACGGCGAACAGGCCGACTCGCCCATGAACCGCCTGCTGACCGAGTTCAATGACACGGTGGGCAGAGAGAAGGGCATCCTGCTCAACGTGACCAACATGACCAACAGTGCCGCCATCGGCGGCCAGCTGCAGGACGCCAAGGCCGGCAAGCCCGGCGCGCTGGACCTGCCGGACCTGTTCTCGGCCCATTCCGCGGACGCCAGCGCTCTGGGCATTGAGAACCTTGTGGACTGGAATGACTGGTTCACCGCCGAGGACATGGCGGCCTATGTGCCCGGCTTTGTGCAGGACGGCATCATTGACGGGAAGCAGGTGGTGTTCCCGGTGTCCAAATCCACCCAGCTCATCTTTTTGAACGGCTCCCAGTACGCCCGGTTTGCGGCGGACACCGGGGCGCAGCTTTCCACCCTTGCCACATGGGACGGCTTTTTTGAAATGGCGGGTGCCTACCGGCAGTGGTCGCAGGGCAAGCCCTTCTGCGCGCTGGATTACCCCCTGCGTCTGGTGGAGCTGAACGCGCTGGAGCAGGGCAGCGGCGAGTTGTACAAGGGCAGCTGGTACGCTCTGACCAACGAGACCTTCCGCGCTTCGTGGATGGAGTTTGCCCGGGCGCTGGTGCAGAGCGATATTCTGATCTCGGACCTGTACTCCAACACGCAGGTGATGACCGGCGAGACGCTGGCGGGCCTTGGCAGCTCTGCGGCCATCCTTTATTACAATGATTTCGTCACCTACCCGGACAACACCACCGAGCCCACCGACTTGCTGCTGGCTCCCCTGCCCCACGCCGCAGGCACCGCCACGCCCCTGATGCCGCAGGCCGGTGTGGGCCTGTGCGCCTTCAAGACCACCGACCAGAAAGCCGAAGCCGCCGCCGTGTTCCTGCGCTGGCTCACCGAACAGCAGCGCAATTTGGAATTTGCCGCCGATACCGGCTACATGCCGGTGTCCAGCGCCGCCTTTGACGCCATTGCGGACTATCCCTTTGAGCAGCAGAGCTATCAGCGGCTGTACGACGTCTACAACGAAATGCGCATCCAGAACACCCCCCTGTCCGAACCGGGCATCGTGGGGTACCACGCCAAGGCCAAAACCTTGTACGACAGCCTGCGCCAGCGCCAGAAGGACTACCCCCAGCGCCTTGCGGACGGCGAAACGCTGGAAGCCCTTGCCGAGGAAACATGGCAGCTGCTGTGTGACAATGCCTGAGCCTGCCACTCAGCCGGAAAGGAGGGACTTTGATGCACTTTGTTGACCGGCACCGTGAAAAGATCCGCCAGAGCCCCATGAGCAGCCGGCTGCTGTGGGCCTGCCTGCTGCTGGTGGTGCTGCTGGTGTTGACCTTTGGTGCGGCACTGTTCCTGTTTGCCAGCCTGCACAACACCAAAAAGGACATCAGCCGCAGTCTGCAGATCCAGTTTTCGGTGTTCCAGAACGATATGGAGCGCTATTTTGACCAGCTGGCGGTCATGGGCGTGAACCTGTCCGAGGACATGAGCGCAGAGGTGGACAAGGAGCTTGCTCTGCGGCAGATGTCCTTTGCCCAGCTGAACGACTCCCCCGAGGTGCTGAACGCGCTGGAGGAGAAAATGATCGAGCCGCTGTGCCGCCGTCTGCGCCAGACCGGCTGTTCCGGTGCTTTTGTGCTGCTGGATGCCACCGTCAACACCCGCATGGAGGGAGCAGAGCATTCCCGCGCCGGGCTGTATGTGCAGAAAAGCGGTGCCGACACTCCCACCGTGCCCCTGCTGCTGTACCGGGGCAGTGCGGAGGTGGGCAAGGACCACAGCGTAATGCCCCACCGCAAGTGGCGCATGGAGTTCCAGACCGACCAGTTCCCGGACTACGACCGCTGGATGACCCCCGGCAGCGCCCCGCTGTACCAGTCTTACACGCTGACCGAGCGGTTCGAGCTGCCCGGCACCTCAGAGGAGGTGCAGTTGTTTTTGCTGCCCCTGCGGGGGCGGGACGGCACGATGTACGGGCTGTGCGGCTTTGAGATCAGCGAGAGCTACTTCAAGCAGAACTTTGCCCAGCCCACTGGCTTTGACCGGCTGAGCTGCCTGCTGGCCCCGGCGGGGGACGGCCTTGCCGCCGATGCCGCCCTCAGCAGCGGCACCACCGGCGGCTACTACCATGCCCCCCGGAACACGCTGGTGCTGCGCAGCATGGGCGGCGGGCTGACCCAGTTGACCGGCCCCGACAGCGCCTATGCGGGCATCTCCCAGTTGTGCCGCCTGAGCGAGAGCCTGTCCTACCGGCTGGCGGTGTGCATCCCCATGGCAGACTACCGGAGACTGGTCTTTTCCGGCAATCTGCAGATGCTGCTCATCGGCCTGTTCATCGCCTTTTTCGTGGTGTTCTGCTGCATGAACTTCCACCGGCGCATCCTCTCGCCGGCGTTCCGGCAGTTCGAGGAGGACCGGCGGGAATCCCGGCGGCGGATGGACGAGCTGCAACTGGAACGCCAGCAGATGCAGACTGAGCTGTCCCGGCTGGCGGACGTGTGCCGCAACGAGTCGGTGCCCGATGCCTTCCAGACCTTTGTTGCGGGCATTCCCACCCTGACCAAGACCGAACGCCGCATCTTTGACGGCTACGCCGCCGGGCTGCGCACCCGGGAGATCGTGCAGCAGCTGGACATCAAGGACAGCACCCTGCGCTTCCACAACAAGAACATCTACGAAAAACTGGGTGTCAGCTCCCTCAAGCAGCTGCAGCAGTTCGTGGCGATCCTGAACTCCGGCAGCGGCAGCGCCCCGGACGAAAAGTGACCCAGCAAGCAATGTTTTCGTCTATACAAAAACACTTTTTGCGTTGCAAAATGCTTGCTGAGAAAGCGCCCCAAACCCCTTTGATCTGCATTTTCAATGCAGGCTGCGCCTCCCTGCGGAATGCTTTTGAGGATGTCAATCGGCACATCCTACGAAAAAGCCTGTACCTTTTTGGCGTAAGGGTCAATAGAAGAATTTGATGGTTCATGGTACAATAGCAGACGTTGCGTGTTGTGCGGTTTGCACACGAACATAGTGAAAAGGAGCTGTTGAACGTGGATACGATCTATCTGCTGCCCGGTGAGGAACGCTGCGTTGATTTTCGAGATGCCAATGGAGTCCCGAGAGTACACTACACTTACTGCTCTATCCGTGGCAAACTTTTCAACTGCACCTGCTGCACAAAGGATGAAGCCCAGCGGCTGTGTGAAGATTGGCTTATAAAACAGGACCGCTGCTATATAAACTAAAGAACGCCGAGGGTTCCTTCCACATGGGAAGGGATTCCTCGGCGTTCTTCATTTCATGCTTTTTGATTGCCCGGTCAACAGTATCACGCGCCTTACGGCAATGCACAGATCACAGCCACTGTTTCAGCACATCGTTCAGCTTATTCAAATCAAGCGGTTTGGCGATATGCTCGTTCATGCCGGTGTTCTTTGCCAGCTGCACGTCCTCGGCAAAGGCATTTGCCGTCATGGCAATGATGGGCACTTTGCCCCGACTGCCGGTAAGCGCACGGATCGCAGCAGTGGCTTCGTAACCATTCATGATGGGCATCTGGATGTCCATAAAAATGAGATCGTACCACTTTTCCGGTGCTTCCATCACCTTTTCGACTGCAATTTTTCCGTTTTCGGCAATGTCAATGGTCACGCCCGTCATGCCTATGATCTCGGTTGCGATCTCACGGTTCAGCTCGTTATCTTCCGCAAGAAGGATCCGCTTACCCGCATAGTTTTCCTTCGCAAAGTCTTCCAGATAGTTCCGGGCGTTTTCCTCCTTCTTCTCGGATGTAAGCTGCCGCAGAGTTGCCGTCAGACGGGAACGGAACAGCGGTTTTGCCATAAACGCATTCACGCCCGCTGCTCTGGCTTCTTCTTCGATCTCGCTGAAATCAAAGGAAGTCAGGATGATGATCGTGACATCTTCTCCTACCCGTTCCCGGATTTTTCTGGCAGTTGCAATACCGTCCATCTCCGGCATCTTCCAGTCCAGGATCACCGCAAAATAGTCACTGTTGGTCTCATGACGCGCATAGCAGCGCTCCACAGCTTCCTTACCGGTCAGGACCCATTCGCCCGCTATGCCGATCTCCTGAAGGGTCGCAACGGTGCTTTCGCAGCAGGTCTTGTCGTCGTCCACGACCAGTACCGGCAGATCGAGCAGTTCTTTTTCCTGTTCCTTCTCGTTCTCCTGAAGCTTCAGATAAACTGTGACCGTGATCTTCGTTCCCTTGTTGGGAGCGCTCTCGACCTGAATGTCACCATTCATCAGGTTGACGATGTTTCTTGCAATGGCCATGCCAAGACCGGTGCCCTGCACCTTGGTCGTCCGGTGATCGTCTGCCCGGCTGAACGGCTCGAACATGATCTTCTGGAATTCCGGCGTCATACCGATGCCGTTGTCCTCGATGGAAAACTCGTAGCAGCCAAGCTCCGAGAAGCCGTTCGGCTTTTCCTTGATCGTAAGGGTGATGTTTCCTCCATCCGGGGTGTACTTGACGGCGTTGCTCATCAGGTTCACAAAGACCTGCTGGATGCGCAGGCTGTCGCCGCAGACAGCTTCGTGCTCGATGTGCTCAACATGGACTTCGAGCTGATGTTTGTGCTCGTCGATTGCCGGTTTTGTAAGGGTGAGCAGGTTATCGACCAGCTCCGGCAGGCTGAAATCCTCCTCGGCAAGGCTCATTCGCCCGCTCTCGATTCTGGCCATATCCAGCACTTCATTGATCAGTCCCAACAGATGACGACTCGACTTTGTGATCTTGCCAAGGCACTCGACCACCCTGTCCTGACTCTCGATATTCGCACCCGCAATGGCGGTCAAGCCAATGATTGCATTCATCGGTGTACGGATATCATGGGACATATTGGAGAGGAATTCCGTCTTGGCGCGGCTTGCGTTTTCCGCTGCCCGGTACGCTTCCTTCAGTGCCTTATGGGATTCGATCTCGGCCTTTTTCTCCTGTGACACATCCATAGATGCCAACAGTGCTTTGACCAGCTTTGTGCCATCCCACTCCAGCGGAATGAAGGAAGCGATCTTATAGGTGTTTTCGTCCATGGAGCAGTATTCAAATTTGTAGATGTCGTTCTCGCCCTGCAGATTCTTTCGGATATTTTCCGGTGAAATCAAAGCAGCCAATGCGTCCAGCGGTTCCAGTGTCTTATACTTTGCAACCACCTGCTCCACAAAATCATGGTAGGTTCCGATCGGCGCGTATATCATTTCACCTTGCAGATTATAGAACCGATACCGGTCATTCTCCAGATCGCAGACGACAAAGCGGTCCAGCAGACGCACCATACTCTTGATCAAAAGATCCATCGATGCGTTATCTGAGGCCATCTGCATCCGCCGTGCCGTCTCTGCTTTGGACTCTGTGATGTCCCGCAGAAAAATCATCGCATATTCGGAATCTTCGATCTCACCGCGCATGACCACGTTGCTGACCCATCGTTCCTCCCCATTCAGAACGATGCGGCACTCCTGACGCAGTTCCGTCTCAAGTCCCTTTAATTTTTCCGTGATGTAAGCGCGATTATAGAAATTCGTTACAGACTTTTTGTCCTCTTCAACCACATAGTTATCCACAAAGAATCTGACCAGTCCATCCCATGTGTGGTTCTGCTCAAAGGCCGTCATCAAAGAGGGCTCCACTTTGAAAGTGTCAAAGGTGTTCTTTTCCAGATTTACATAGTATTCGCAGAGGTTTGCGCTGGTAAATGCACGGTGAAATGCCGCTGCCCGCTGCGCCTGCATCCGGCTTCTTTTTTCCGCGTCAATGTTGCTGATGATTCCGGCAATTCGATTGGCCGAGCCATCCAGACGGCGTATCACCTCCGCCGATGCCCGGAACCACTGGTATTGGCCATCCTGCATTTTCAGTCGGTACTCTACGCTGAACTTCGTGGCGTTGCTTTTGTCCGCAATCGTTTCCAAAAGCAGCTGCATTACCCGGTCATAGTCCTCCGGGTGCAGAAGGTTCGACCACGAATCCAGTTTGTTCGGAAAATCCAGAATGTCATGATAACCAAGGATCTGCCGAAACGCATGGCTCCAGTTCACATGAACGATCTCACCGTTTTCATTACACTCAAAATACCATAGTGCAGAATGGATGGATTCATTAACCAGCGCAAGGTTCTCATACGCCCAGTTCATCTGTACTGACATGATCCAGATCGGTGTTCCATCCGTATCGACTGCATCTTTTTTGTAGAGACGCACATAGACGGGAGCCCCATCTGCCGTGAGGATCCGGCCTTCCCCTTCGCCTTGGAGCTGACGAAAGCGTGCATTGTCGAGGAATGCGGCATCTTTCTTATAGAAAAGATTCTTCAGCGAACCCTTTGTCTGTTCCATCAGGGATGCATAGCTGTGGTTCAGATTATGCAGCAACAGATCACTGACCGACAGGATCGACAATTCGGCATCATAGTATCCGGTAATGGTTCCGACACCGCCATTATGATAGATCGTCTCCTGCATGGCCTGAAATGCATTTTTTCCCAGCCTTACCGTATCGGAAGTGTAGATTTCATCTGTAAGTCTTCTATCGAATTTCATTTTCTTCATCCTCGTAGGGTTTTGACCCCGCCGCACGCTTCAATTCTGGTATGCCTTTTATGGTCAACTGGCATACTGATTTTTGATCAAGCTTGTACAGTATAACTAGTATAGTATACTTGCGCAGCGTTTCGTTTTCAAGCGCTAATTGGCATTGGTTGTGTAAAAAAGAGAGGCCAATCTGCGTGAAAATTTACGCAAGTTGATTCCTGTACTTTTCCACGATCTAGCTATCCGTATAGACAGCCGCCTTGCGATGCGGTATACTCGAACCAGATCAACATTTTCAGGAGGAAAATCATGGTGGGAGAAAACAACAAGGTGGTCATCGTTACCGGAGGAAGCTCCGGCATCGGGCGGTGCACGGCATCCGCTCTGAAGGAGAACGGCTGCATCGTCTATGAGTTCAGCCGCAGAAATATCCCTATGGAGGGCGTTACCCATCTGTCTGTCGATGTGACCGATGAAGATGCGGTCAACGCCGCTGTGCAGCAGGTCCTCCAAAAAGAAACTAAAATTGATGCGGTGATCAACTGTGCAGGTTTTGGCATTTCCGGTGCGGTGGAGTTTACGTCCATGGAACAAGCCAAAGCACAGTTTGATGTGAACTTTTTCGGGACAGTCACTGTAAATAAAGCGGTTCTCCCCTTCCTACGCCGTCAGGGGAAGGGGCATATTGTGAACATCAGCTCCGTTGCCGCCGTAGCGCACATTCCGTTCCAGACCTTCTACTCCGCAAGCAAAGCCGCCGTTTCTTCTTACTCTTACGCTCTGGCAAATGAAGTCAAGCCCTACGGCATCCATGTCACCGTCGTAGAATTGGGTGACATCTGTACCGGTTTTACAAAAGCACGTCAGAAAAGCATTCTCGGCGATGACGAATACGGTGGACGTATCTCCCGGAGCGTCAGTCAGATGGAGCACGACGAGCAAAACGGCATGGACCCGGCACGCATTGGACGGTACATCGCCGGTATTGTGGAGAAAAAGAAGCCGGCGGTCGTTTATGTTGCCGGTGCACAGTATAAGTTCCTGAGCCTGCTGTGCAAGCTTCTGCCCGCCGCAGCACGCGGAAAGATCGTGGGGAAAATATACGGGTAACAGGCGCATTGCTCCGCAAAGCTGCTATATAAACTAAAAAATCCGCCGAGGATGCCTCCCAACTGGGAAAGCTCCTCGGCGACTTTTTTAACGTGTCTGTGTTTTCTCGGTGGTGTTCTTTTCCTCTGCAAAAAAACGTTCTACATTTTTCTGTGCCCGAACTAGTTTCTGCATCTCATTCCTTGCCTTGCGGTAGTCCGGGTATTGTCCTCATACTGGTCAACCTCCCTACCAAAAACAGCCCTCCCGGCCGTCATGGTCAGGAGGGCTGTTTTCAGTCGATAAGCTTTACAATTCCAGCCGCATGGAGATCAGTTCCTGATATCCAGCGTTTCGAGAGCGAAAACCTTTTGGGTTTCTGCCATATTCCACAAATCCTGCCGTCTGGTACATGGAGATTGCTCTTGCGTTCTCCGCCACTACATCCAGCTCCAACTGAGCGTATCCGGCGGTTTTAGCGCAATGGATACAGGCTTCCATCAAGGCTCGCCCGATCCCCAGACCCCAATACTCTTTTAGGATGCTGACGCCAAATTCGGCACGATGCGCCACTTTATACTGCGCTCCGATTGCATCAATTCCAGCAGTTCCTGCCACTTTACCGTCCACAAAGGCGATCAGTTCGATCTCATTCGGACTGGTTGCTTTTTTCTCCAAGTAGCGGCTTTCCTGTTCCGCATCAAAGTGATTTTCATCGGGATAACTCAGCAGATAATCTGTTTCTGCGTGTGTCAAATCAAAGTTTTCAAGCACAGCGCTTCCATCGGATGCCACGCCGTTTCGGATGTGGACGATCAGTCCTTTTGGTGTGATAACCGTTTGATTGTATTGCATTTTTCCTCCTGAATCTCTCAATCCGCTGCGCCTGCTAATTTCAAAAATTTCTTGTCCGACTGGATGCCCTGTGTCACGAATTTCCCATCCCGGAACAATGCGTATGTTGTGACCGGTGCGGGCACATTCTGTGCCGTCTCTTTCTCTGTGACGTGGATGGCTTTGAACGGAATCCCATGTTCCTTTGCGGCCTCCTGCACCTTTGGCACCCAATAATAGGTATAGGGGCACTGGTCGGTATAGTAGAGGACAAAGCCGTTTTCCTCCACCTTGGGATGCTTGGCGCAGGCCTTGAATTTTGGCGGCTGGGCACTCTCTGCAAGGGGCAGGCACATGAGGTTGATGCCGCAATCGGAGATGTCCGAAACCTTGAAGCC
>OLFU01002951.1_pt1 | contig 12206 bp, 8 predicted proteins | sample 1605161 | NCBI WGS metagenome assembly OLFU01 (sample SAMEA3888914, study PRJEB22519) | human gut metagenome | biome: human gut; feature: human-associated habitat; material: faeces | place: Denmark | collected 2011
CGCGTAGACGATGTGGGCTTTTGCGCCGACGTGATGCACGAAACGCTGCGGCGATCGTCGCTCGGAGCGCTGAGCGCTGGCAGCGCCGTGAACCTCGAGCGCGCCATGCCGGCCATGCAGGAGATGCTCAGCCGCCATCCCGAGGCCGACACTGTCATGGCGCTCAACGATCCATCTGCACTCGGTGCTATGGCTGCGCTCGAGTCCTGCGGCAGGCTGCAGTCGTTCCGCGTCTACGGCGTCGACGGCGTCCCCGAGACGAAGGAGCTGATCCTTGCGGGACGAATGACGGCGACGGCGGCCCAGTCGCCGCGCCGCATCGGCCGCCTCGCGGCACAGCAGGCCTACCGCCTCTTGGACGGCGAGCCGGTCGACCGCCTGGTCCAGTTGCCGACCCATCTATGGACGCAGGAAAACCTGACGCCCGCCAAGACAAAGGAGTGGGATTGAATGAGCGACACAAGCCTACGCCGCGCCAGGCGCCTCGCGCGCGCGCTCGACGCCAGCGAGCTGCACCAGATGCACGACGTCCTGATCATCTACAACGGCATGGTCGTCACGCTGACTGCCGCCTTCATGAGCCTCACGCAGGACAAGATCATCCGGTCGTTCCACGCGCGCGCCTTCCTCGAGCAGCTGTCGAGCGTGCCGCTGCCGCCCGTATCGGGCTTCTTCACTTCAGTCGGCGCCTTCCTGCTGCTCGCCCTGCTCGGCTGGCTCTACCGCGAGGGCAAGATGATGCCGACGATGCGCTACGCCTGCCTCACGGCAGAGATCTTCGTCTGCATCGTCCTGCTGCGCAGCCTCGACCTCGCCTACGACGGCGTCGTGCTGCTCGTCGTCGCCGACCTCCTGCACCGCTATTCCGGCCGCCACCAGCTCGTCGTGCTGACCTGCGCCATGCTCGGCCTCTACGCCATCGTCGACTACAATGCGATGTTCTTCGAGCATCAGGTCACGCCGTTTGACGTCTACACCTCGTACTACGCGCCGTCTGCGCGGTCCTGGATCCACCTGATGCACACGGGCCTCGCCTCGTTCAACCTCATCCTCTTCGTCTTCTACCTGACGCTGCTCATCCGCCAGAACCACCAGGAGAAGCAGCGCATCGCGAGCCTCAACGCCCAGCTCGAAGAGGCGAACACGCGCCTGCGCGCCTACGCGATCGAAGCGAAATCTATGGCCGAGACGCGCGAGCGCAACCGCCTCGCGCGCGAGATCCATGACACGCTCGGCCACGCGCTGACCGGCATCGCCGCGGGGCTCGACGCCACCGCGCTGCTCGTCGACCTCGCCCCCGACAAGGCCAAGGAACAGCTCGTCAAAATAAAGGAGACGGCCCTGCGCGGCCTCAAGGATGTGCGCCGCAGCGTCAAGAAGCTGCGGCCCGACGACCTCGAGCACCTGCCGCTGCGGCAGGCCATCGCGAACATGGTGGAGGAATTCGCGAGCTCGACCGGCATGAAGATCGACTTCGAGGTCCTCGAGTGGCCCGAGCGCCTGCGCCCCGACCAGGAAGAGGTGCTCTACCGCGTCGTACAGGAAGGCATGACGAACGCAAGGCGCCACGGCCACGCCAAGCACCTCGAGATCACCATTGGTGCCAAGCGCGGCGCCATCTACCTGCTGCTCGCCGATGACGGCGAGGGCGCCGACATCGCCGAGCTCGAGAAGGGCTTCGGCCTGCGCCACATGCAGGAGCGCCTTGCCCTGCTGCACGGCAAGCTCCGCTACTGGAGCGACTCCGGGTTCACACTCGAGGCAATCCTGCCAGAAAATGAGGAGGCATCGAACTTTTTATGATGGACAAGATCAAGATCATGATTGCAGATGACCAGGAGCTCATCCGCGACAGTCTCAGCATCGTGCTGGGCGCCAATGCCGATATGGAAGTCACGGGGCTTGCAGGCAACGGCCGCGAGCTCATCGAGCTCATCGAGAAGGGCAGGAAAGCACTGCCTGACGTCGTGCTCATGGATGTGCGCATGCCGGAGCTCGACGGCGTGGAAGCGACGCACGCCGTCAAAGAACGCTGGCCGCAGGTCCGCATCATCATCCTCACGACATTCGACGACGACGAATACGTCTTCAACGCCCTCAAGTACGGCGCGAGCGGCTACCTCTTGAAGGGCGTGTCGGTGCCGGAGCTCAGCGCGGCCATCCGCACGGTCGCGCAGGGCGGCGCCATGATCAACCCGGGCATCGTGACGAAGGTCGTCAAGTTCTTCAACCAGATGGCACAGTCGAGCCTCACGACCTCGCCCGAGGAGACGATGGACGCCGCTGTCCTCGGCCACACGGAGCGCAATATCGCGCTGCTCGTCGGCCGCGGCCTCTCGAACAAGGAAATCGCAGCAAAGCTCTCGCTCTCAGACGGCACCATCCGCAACGGCCTCTCCTCAGCCCTCTCTAAGCTCAATCTGCGCGACCGCACGCAGCTCGCAATCTGGGCCGTGCAGACGGGTCTTGCAAATGAAGAGGTACATCCATGAGCGGGAAGCGTCGCCTGCGCTCTCCCTTTGCTTTGCTGCTGCTCGTCGCGTACGCCTTCGTCTTCTTCTCGCTCTATCTCATGGAGCCGTGCGCCATCGAGCTGCGCGTCGGGACGTTTGCCGGAAGCAATTGGGATGTGCCGCAGGGCGAGAGCTACGCCTATCTCGACCATGTCATCGCGCGCTTCGAAGCGGAGCACCCCGGCGTCAAAGTCACCTACCAGAGCGGCATCCGCAAGTCCGACTACACGGAATGGCTGGCGGGCCGCGAGCTCGCCGGCGAGATGCCCGACGTCTTCCTGATCCCGCAGGACGATTTCAACCTCTACGCAGGGCTCGGCGCCCTGCTGCCGCTCGATGCGCTCGCCAAGAAGGACGATGCCTTCGCGCTCGACGACTTCTACCCCGCTCCGCTCGCCTTCGGCCGCAGCGCAGATGACGCCGCTCTCTACGCCCTGCCCGCCGAATGCGTGCCGCGCCTGATGTTCGTCAACCGCACGCTGCTCGACCGCGAAGGCATCCCCATGCCGCAGGACGACTGGACCTGGGACGACTTCCTCGCCATCTGCCAGAAGGTCACGCGCGATACGGACGGCGACGGCCGCCTCGACCAGTTCGGCGCCTACGGCTACAACTGGCAGGATGCTGCCGTCACGAGCGGGGCCGAGCTGTTCCGCGAGGACGGCAAGGCGTCGTATTTCACCGACAAGCGCATCGAGAGCGCCGTGCGCTTCGCCAACGCGCTGCACCAGCTCCAGCGCAACCAAGTCGTGCAGGAGCGCGACTTCGACATCGGCCACGTCGCCTTCCGCCCCTTCAACTTCGCCGCCTACCGCACGTACAAGCCCTATCCCTGGCGCATTAAGAAGGCCACGGACTTCGAGTGGGACTGCATTCGCCTGCCGCGCGGGCCGGAAGGGCGCAACACCTCGCCCGTGCAGACGTTGCTCATGGGCATCAGCGCCAAGACGAAAGAACGTCAGCTCGCCTGGGAATTTCTCAAGGCATACTGCCACGACAGGGAGAACCAGACATTGCTGCTCTCGCTTTCAGCTGCCCTGCCGACGCGGCGCGGCATCATCGAGGAGGCCGCCCCACAGGAGCTCTTCGGCGCGGAGGCCAGCGGCCGGACAGGCCGCAGCCCGCTGGCCGTCAGCCAGGTCATCGAGGAGGGCACCGTCCCCTACCGCTTCCCGCGCTACGTAGCGGCCATGAGGCTGGCCGACCAGGAGATCCAGAAGCTCATCGACGACGCGCTCGAGGTCAACTCCATGAACCGCATCCAGAAGGAGATCAACGACCTCCTGCTCCAATGAATGCAAAAAAAATCGACCGACAGATTCCTGTCAGTCGATTTTTTTTGCATGTTTGTTTTCGGCGCTCAGCCAATCAGATGGTGCTCGCTGAGGTACGCGTAGATGCCGTCCTCTTCGTTGGAGGTAGTGACCTCGCCTGCTGCCGCCTTCACCGGCTGCGGCGCGTTGCCCATGGCGACGCTCGCGCCTGTATAGCGGAGCATCTCGAGGTCGTTGTAGTTGTCGCCGAACGAGAGCGCATCGCTCGCCTCGAGGCCGAAGTGCTTCAGCATGACCTCGATGCCGCTCGCCTTGTTGACGGAAGCATCCATGATCTCGAGCAGGTGCGGCGCGGAGCTCACGACATTGAGCGCCGGGAACAGCGCCTGGAGCTCCCGCTCAGCCCGCTCGCAGTCCGCAGGCTCCATCATGAGCAGGATCTTGTGCGGCAGTGTGCCCTCTGCCAGGCAGTCCGCGAAGGAGCGCCTCTCGGCCACGGCTCCCGTGATCTTCATCTCCAAGGCGACGCGCGGGTCGCTCGTGTCCTTGACGTACCAGTGATGGCCGGCGTAGTAGTTGACGGTCGCCTGGGGGAAGTGCGCCTCGACTGCCTCGAGGAAGGCTGCCGCGTGCTCCGCCTTCATCGTCAGGCTGTAGAGCGTCTCTCCCTCTTCCGTCAGCACGAGCGCACCGCTGTAAGAGATCAGCGGGATCTTGACGCCCATCGCCTCAGTGATCGGGTAGATGGCCTCCGGCATGCGCGCCGAGACGAGTACAAAGGGAATCCCCTGCTGCACGAGGCCCTTGACGGCCTGCTCCGTCTTTTCGGTGACGCGCTTGTCATCCGTCAGCAGCGTGCCGTCGATGTCCGAGAATACAATCCTTGCCATGCGAACCCCTCCTGAATGTCAGCCCTTGACGACGATGTTGACGAGTTTCTTCGGCACACAGATGACCTTGACGATCGTCTTGCCGTCCGTGAGTTCCTGCGTGCGCGGCAGTTCCATGGCGATCTTCTTCATGCCCTCGCGATCCGTATCGGCAGGGATCATGAGCTTGTCGCGTACCTTGCCATTGATCTGCAGGACGATCTCGATTTCCGCGAGCTTGGTCGCCTCTTCGTCAAAAACCGGCCACTTCTGCTGATGGACGCTGCCCTGGCCCTCAAACAGGCGGCTCCAGAGCTCTTCCGTGATGTGCGGGGCAAACGGTGCCAGGAGCTTGATGAGATTCTCGGCGACTTCGCGCGCGAGGCCGGCGTTCATCTCCTTGTCCTGGAAGGCGTAGAAGGCGTTGACGAGCTCCATGATGGAAGAGACGGCCGTGTTGAACATGAAGCGGTCGCGCACATCCTCCGTGACCTTGCGGATCGTCACGTGCAGGATGCGGCGCAGTTCCTTCTCGTCCTTCGTGAGCGCCGTGACATCGTAGTCCGGCCTGCCGGCCTTGATCGCCTCCTCGAAGTGGCCGAGGATGCGCCAGACGCGGTTGAGGAAGCGGTACGAGCCTTCGACGCCCTTGTCGCTCCACTCGAGGTCGCGGTCGACCGGTGCGGCGAACAGGATGAAGAGGCGGGCCGTGTCGGCGCCGTACTTCGCGATGATCTCCTCCGGCGAGACGACATTGCCCTTCGACTTCGACATCTTCGAACCGTCCTTGAGGACCATGCCCTGCGTCAGGAGGTTCGTGAACGGCTCATCGAAGTCGACGAGGCCGGCGTCGTGCAGGACCTTCGTGAAGAAGCGCGAGTACAGGAGGTGCAGGATGGCGTGCTCGATGCCGCCGATGTACTGATCGACAGGCGCCCAGTAATTGACCTTGTCCTTGGCGAACGGCTCCTTGTCGTTGTGCGGGTCCGTGTAGCGCAGGTAGTACCACGAAGAGCAGATGAAGGTGTCCATCGTGTCCGTCTCGCGCGTCGCATCGGCGCCGCACTTCGGGCACTTGCAGTGGACGAAGCTCTCGCTCGACGCCAGTGGCGACAGCGAGCCCTGGTCAAACGAGACATCCTCTGGCAGCATGACCGGCAGGTCTTTCTCCGGCACGAGGACTTCGCCGCAGTGCGGGCAGTTGATGACCGGGATCGGCGCACCCCAGTAGCGCTGGCGCGAGATGAGCCAGTCGCGCAGGCGGAAGTTGACGCGGCGCTTGCCGAAGCCTTCCCTCTCGGCCTTGTCCATGATGCCCTTCATGGCTTCCTTGATATCGAGGCCTGTGAATTCAGCTGAGTTGACGAGGACGCCGTCCTTGTCCGTGTACGCCTCTGTCATCTCCTCGAGCTTGAGCTCATGGTCGCGCGGCTGCAGCGTGATGATCTTCGGGATATCGTACTTCGTCGCGAACATCCAGTCACGCGAATCCTCCGACGGAACGCCGATGACGGCGCCCGTGCCGTAGTCAGCCAGGACGTAGTTCGTGACCCAGATCTGTACCTTGTTGCCGTTGAACGGGTTGATGCAGTAAGCGCCCGTGAAAATGCCTTCCTTCTCGGACTCGCTCGACGTGCGCTCGATCTCGCTCTGGTTGCGCGTGCGCTTGACGAAGGCCTGAATTGCCTCGGCCTTCGGGTTGTTCTCGCAGATCTTGTCGACGAGCGGATGCTCGGCAGCGAGCGCGAGGAAGGTGATGCCGTAGACCGTATCGGGACGCGTCGTGTAGGCCGCGATCGACGTGCCGAGCTCCGGCGCCTCGAGATTGAACTCCAGGCCCTCACTACGGCCGATCCAGTTGTCCTGCATCGTCTTGACGCGCTCCGGCCAGCCCTTGAGCTTGTCGAGGTCCTTCAGCAGGACATCGGCGTAATCCGTGATCTTGAGGAACCACTGCGAGAGGTCCTTCTTGTGGACCTCGTGGTCACATCGCCAGCACTTGCCGTCGATGACCTGCTCGTTCGCGAGGACCGTGCCGCAGGTGTCGCACCAGTTGACCGAAGCCTTCTTCTTGTAGGCGAGGCCACGCTTGTAGAAGAGCTCGAAGAGCCACTGTGTCCACTTGTAATACGAGGGGTCGCACGTCTTGACCTCGCGGTCCCAGTCGTAGGAGAGGCCGAGCTTCTTCTGTTGCTTCTCCATGTTCTCGATGTTGCTGTACGTCCAGTCGGCCGGCTTGACGCCGTGCTTGATGGCCGCATTCTCGGCCGGCATGCCGAAGGAGTCGAAGCCCATCGGATGCAGGACGTTGAAGCCCTCCATCGTCTTGTAGCGCGCCATGACATCACCGATGGCATAGTTGCGCACGTGGCCCATGTGCAGGTTGCCTGACGGATATGGGAACATCTCGAGTGCGTAGTACTTCGGGCGACTAGCGTCGGCCTCCGTCTTGTAGACCTTGCCCTCTTCCCACTTCTTCTGCCATTTCGACTCGATGTCCTGCGGCGAATATCTTTCCATCTCAATTGCCTCCTAAAACTAAAAAATCCCTGACCGTCATGTGACGATCAGGGACGATGATTCGCGGTACCACCCTGCTTGATGCCAAAGCATCCTCTCGGTGCCGTAACGTGGCAGGCGTCGGCCGTTTCGCTCGAAGGCTCCCCGGCCGCTCCTCCGCAGCGAGTTCAGCGCTTCCCGTCACCGGCTCCCACCTGCCGCCGGCTCTCTTGAGACGTCCTGCACCTACTGCTCTGCATCCTCGGATTTACGTGTTTACATATGCTCCTATTATAGCGGGGATTGCGCGTATCGTCAACTACTTCTCGCGCCTGCCGTGCAGCTGCTCGAACTCGAGCTGCTTCTCGTGCGTCTGCTGCCACTTGCGCCGCGCGTCCTCGTAGCTCTCGCAGGCGAGCGTGAAGCCCTTGCCCGACACCTCCGACGTATCAGAGACGATCATGAATGCCTGCGGGTCGTGATGGCTTACGATGGTCTTGACGCGGCTGACCTGCGTGAGGCTCACGACGACGAACAGGATGTTCTTCGGTTCCTCCGCGAGGCCGCCGCGGCCGTCGAGGAACGTCGCACCGCGGTGCACGTTCTCCATGATGTCGTTGCAGATGGCCTTGGCCTGCGGCGAGACGATGAGGATGGATTTCTCGCGGTTGAGGCCGGCGGCCACGCGGTTCGTCAGCTCCGCCGTCACGTAAATGGAGACGATGCTGAACAGCGCGACCTCGACGCCGAAGAGCGCGACCGAACCCATGATGATCAGGAAGTTCAGCATAAAGACGACCGTGCCGACATCGAGGGAGTAGTACTTCTTGGCCACGGCCGCGATGACGTCGAGACCGCCCGTGTTCGCGTTGGCGCGGAAGACCATGCCGAAGCCGACGCCGGCGAGCACGCCGCCGAAGATGGAGTTGAGCATCGGGTCGCTGCAGATGCTCCAGTCGACGAGGAAGTGCGTCGCATCGAGGAAGACCGACAGCGCCACCGTGCCGAAGATCGTGTCCGCGGCGTAGAGGCGGCCGAAGACACGGTAGGCGAGGTAGAGGATCGGCAGGTTGTAGACGAGGTTCTGCATGCCGACGGGCAGGCCGATCAGGTAGTAGATGATCAGGGCCACGCCGCTGATGCCGCCCGTCAAGAGATGCGCGGGGATCAGGAAGAGGTTGAAGCCCAGGCAGACGAGCAGGCAGCCGAGCGTGATCTGGAAGTAGCGCATGACGTGCTTGCGCCATAGATTCTGATTCATAGGGGATACGATCCTTTCGCGCTTGAGCGCAGAGACGGTGGCATTGTATCAGGCCAGCGAGAAGAAGTCCTTCGACTCGCGGTCGGCGATGACTTCGACCTCACCTTCGCCGCGCAGCTCTTCGCGCAACCGGCTCACGAGTGTGGCGACGACGGGGAACTCCGTGCCGAAGTGGCCAGCGTCGATGACGTGCATGCCGAGCTCGGCGGCGCGCTGCGCATCGTGGTAGCGCACATCGCCCGTGACGTAGGCATCCGCCCCCATCATCGCGGCCCTATCTACGAATTCCGCACCGGCACCGCTGCAGAGCGCGACCTTGCGCACCGGGCGGTCGCCGGCGTCGACGAAGCGCACGTGCTCCGTCGGCAGGGCCTCGCGGACCTGCTCGGCGAAATCGCGGATCGCCATCGGCTGCGGCAGCGAGCCAATGCGGCCAAGGCTCTCGGTCTCTCCGCCCTCGCCCTGCTGCGTGATGACGAAGCTCGAGAGCTTCGAGAGGCCGATGGCCTCCGCGAGCACATCGTTGACGCCGCCGCGGGCGATGTCGAGATTCGTGTGCGCGGCGGCCACGGCGATGTCGTGCTGCAGGAGGACCTGCAGGCGGTGGCCGAGCGGCTCGTCCGTGCGGATCTTCTTGATCGACTTGAAGAGCAGCGGATGGTGTGCGACGATCATCTCTGCCCCTTCGTGCACGGCCTGGCGCACGACAATGTCGCTGACGTCGAGTGCGACGAGGATGCGGCTGACCTGCCGCTCCGGGCTGCCGACGAGCAGGCCCGGGTTATCCCAATCCTCTGCGAGATGATGCGGCGCGATGCGCTCCAGCGCATCCATGACAACTTGACATTTTACCATGACAGATGCTCCCCCAGTTCCTTGATGTGACGGATGACGGCCTGATACTTCTTCGACTTCTTCGCGGCATCGCTCTTCTCCATGCCCGCTGCGACGCGGCGCTCCTGGAAGAGCAGGGCCTCGATGTGATGGCGCAAGAGAGGCGGCTTCTTTTCCCAGAGGACAGGCCCGATCTCCAAGAGCAGCGGCTCCGGCATCTTGCGCCGGCCGCGCTTCGCTTTGATGATCTCGTAGATGCGGCCGTCATCGAGTGCGAGCGACTCATCCTCGATGTGCCAGTGCTTGCGGTAGATCCAGCGGCGCAACTCCGGCGCCGCGCTCTGCGGCTGCAGGACAAGTGTCTCAAGCGTCTCGACGACATCAGACGAGCCTTCGAGGATCTCGACCATCAGCGCGCCGCCCATGCCGGCGATGCAGACTGTGTCAACCTCGCCGGGCTTGAGTCTCTTGAGGCCGTCCCCGAGGCGCACCGAGATGACGTTGTCCGCCAGTCCATTCTCGCGGACGGTACGCACGGCAGCCTCGTAGGGACCTGTGTTCTTGTCGCTCGCCACGACGAACTTCGCCTTGCCCGACTTCACGAGCTCTACCGCAAGGTAGCCATGGTCCGTGCCGATGTCGGCCACGCGGCTGCCCTGCGGCACGAAGTCGGCCACGGCCTGCAAGCGATCTCCCAGATTCATGAAAATCCCTCCTCATAGACGTCTATACTTCCAGTTTTCCTCTATCTTAGCACAAGCTTAGCACAAGAAAAAGGGTGTAACAAGCGTTACACCCTGGATGTTCAATTGGCTCCTCGAGCAGGATTCGAACCTGCGACAGCCTGATTAACAGTCAGGTGCTCTACCGGCTGAGCTATCGAGGAATATCAACAACAGGTATTATTATAAGGGGTCCCGGCGCCTTTGTCAACACCTTTTTTCATTTTTTCCCTGCGAGCACAAATCTTTTTCCGCAAAAGAAAGACCAGAGCATCATCACTCTGGTCTTCAGCAATCAGTCTAAGAAATCCTTGAGCTTGCGGCTGCGGCTCGGGTGACGCAGCTTGCGCAGGGCCTTGGCTTCGATCTGGCGGATGCGCTCACGCGTGACGCCGAAGTTCTGGCCGACTTCCTCGAGCGTGCGCGCACGGCCGTCATCGAGGCCAAAGCGCAGGCGCAGGACTTTCTCCTCACGCGGCGTCAACGTGTCGAGGACATCCTCGAGCTGTTCCTTGAGCAGCATGAAGGATGCCGCATCGGCAGGAGCGGGCGCATCCTGGTCCTCGATAAAGTCGCCGAGATGCGAGTCTTCCTCTTCGCCGATCGGCGTTTCGAGGGAGACTGGCTCCTGCGCAATCTTCATGATCTCGCGTACGCGGTCGACGCCGATCTCCATCTCCTTGGCGATCTCCTCCGGGGTCGGTTCGCGGCCGAGCTGCTGCAGCAGCTGGCGCGAGACGCGGATGAGCTTGTTGATCGTCTCTACCATGTGCACCGGGATGCGGATGGTGCGGGCCTGGTCGGCGATGGCCCGGGTGATGGCCTGACGGATCCACCAGGTGGCATAAGTGGAGAACTTAAAGCCCTTGGTGAAGTCGAACTTCTCCACGGCCTTGATCAGGCCCAGATTGCCCTCCTGGATCAGGTCCAAAAACTGCATGCCCCGGCCCACATACCGCTTGGCGATGGACACCACCAGACGCAGGTTGGCCTCGGCCAGGCGCTGCTTGGCCCGCTCGCCCCGCTTGATGGTCTTGTTCAGCTGGGCACGGACCTCGTCGGGGATCTCCTCCCCGGCCTTCTCCATCTCCTCCAGCTGCTCCTTGGCGGCGTTGCCGGCCCCCATGTCCTGGGCCAGGGCGATCTCCTCCTCGGAGGAGAGCAGATTGACCTTGCCGATCTCCTTCAGATACATGCGCACCGGGTCGTCCGTGCCGAAGGAGTCCACCATGGAGTTGGGGTCCACCAGCTCCTCGTCGGGGATGTCCTCCATGGCCTCCAGGGGGGGCTCGGCATCGTCGGGCAGCTCGGGGATATAGTCCTCGCCCACGGTGTCGATACCCAGGTTCTCCAGGGTGTCATAGATCTTGTCCATCTGCTCGGCATCCAGGTTCATGTCCTCCAGCACGTCCAGCAGCTCGGAGGAGGACAGGTTGCCCTTCTTCTTGCCCCGCTCGATGAGCTCGGCCAGCTTATCGGCACCCTCGCTCGGTGCATCGACCAGGAAGCGGTCGGGCAGGGGCTCAACGCCCTGGGCGACACCGGTGAGCTTCTGGAACACGTGCGCGATGGACCAGCAGATCTTGGTGCATACCTCGCGCAGGGTGTAGAGCGGGCCCATGAAGAGCTCTACGTCTGACGCGAAGCTCGTGGCGACGACGGGCATGTGCTCGTTGGGCTCGTAGCCGCACGCCCAAGGGTCGGTCTTCTTAGCGGGGGCCTTGGTGCCGAGGCAGGACCTCAACACGAACGCGAGGCCGGTGAGGACCACGAGCGCGATGGCGATCGCGGGGGTGGAGGTGGCGGCACCGGAAATCTCGTTCACCAGAGACACGCCCGAGGTGGCTGTGATGGCAGAGCCGGCAAGCACGCTCTGGGCGACGTCGCCCAGAACCGGGGCGATGACGGGAGAGCCGATTCCCAGCACCACGCAGATGGCCGCGAGGAGCATCTGCGAGAACAACATCGGAGCCGGGGACTCCTTGGCGTTCGCGGCCTCCTGGGAACGAGGGCTGCTCGCGAACGAGACGCCGTAGGCCTTCACGAAGCACGTGACGGCCAGGGCACCGGTGATGGCGAGGGCGGCCGCGGAGGCGACGGCGAACACCATGACGACCGGGTCGGAGAGCGTCGAGATGTTGAACAGGGACTGGTAGGTGAACCACTCGGAAACGAAGCCGTTGAGCGGCGGGATAGCCGAAATGGCAAGGGCACCGATGAGGAAGCAGACGGCC
>OLFU01002953.1_pt1 | contig 12201 bp, 10 predicted proteins | sample 1605161 | NCBI WGS metagenome assembly OLFU01 (sample SAMEA3888914, study PRJEB22519) | human gut metagenome | biome: human gut; feature: human-associated habitat; material: faeces | place: Denmark | collected 2011
CGAAACGCGGACGTACAGGCCGATAATGACCAGCACGGCGGAGAAGATAAACGGCATACGCCAGCCCCATTCCATAAACTGCTGGTCGGTCAGCAGCCAGGAGAGCAGCAGGAATGTGCCGTTAGCGAAGAAGAAGCCGATAGGCGCGCCCAGCTGTGGGAATGAGCCATACAGCGCGCGCTTGCGCGGCGGGGCGTTTTCCGTCGCCAGCAGCGCCGCGCCGCCCCATTCGCCGCCAAGGCCCAGCCCCTGGCCAAAGCGGGCCAGCGCCAGCAGCACCGGCGCCATAATGCCAATGGTTTCATAGCCGGGCAGCAGGCCGATAACTACGGTTGAGATCCCCATCGTCAGCAGCGAGGCCACGAGGGTCGCTTTACGGCCTACGCGGTCGCCGAAATGGCCGAATACCGCAGAACCGATAGGGCGGGCAATAAACGCGATGGCGAAGGTCGCCAGCGATTGTAGCGTCGCGGCGGCGGGATCGCCCTGCGGGAAGAAAATATGCGGAAATACAATGACCGCCGCGGTGGCATAGATATAGAAGTCGAAGAACTCGATGGCGGTGCCAATGAGCGAAGCGACGACGACCTTGTTGCGTGAGTTAACCGGAACGGTTTCCTGAGCATTGTCGAGTGTTGTGGCTGTGGCTTGCATAGATCTTTCTTATTTTTTGCGAACGAAAGGCCATATAGCCACAGCCTTGGGGACATTTCAATCTGTAACAAGGGGACGGGGAGGCTAAAAAACAGGCAAAAAGTGAATAATTTCTGTGCCAGAAAAATAAGTTCTATGAAATGCTTCACACAATTCAAATAATGGTTGATAAAACCAGGTTTAGGTTAAATAAAAGTTACATATTGGATTTATCTGCTGAAATGCCAGGTTGGGCTGAATTTTGCGTCTTTTATTCAGCCCAGTGATGGTTTAGTCGTGGGCTTTGCCCGGCATCCGGCGGTCGTCTTTATACTCGGCGGTCGCAATCCACGCGGCGCAGAAAAGCGTCAGGCGGGCGAAGAAATAGAAGAAGGCCATGATTCCCAGCACCGAGCCGAATGCCGCCCCGGACGGCGACTTGACCAGCGACGGTAGCGTCCAGGTCATGACGATCTTGATTATCTCAAAGCCGACCGCCGCAATCAGGGTGCCGCGAATCAGCGCCCTACGGCGCGGGCGGTGGCGCGGGAGTCGCCAGAAAATCCAGAAAAAGAGCAGATAGTTGGCGAAGATGGAAATGGCCAGGCCAATAAGCCGCCACGCCGGTTTCAGCCACTCGATGTAGTCCAGATAGAGCGCCGAGATAATCATCTGCTGAGCCGACCCGGCGATGGAGGTGATTGACAAGGTGATCACCAGCGCCACCAGCAGGCCGATTAGCGAGATAAAGTCGCGAAAGTACTTCACCCAAATTTTTTCCTGATCCTGCGGCGTACGCTCCCAGACGTCGCGGGACTGGGCGCGAATCGCCTCACGCAGGTTGCCCATCCAGTTAATGCCGGAATAGAGCGCCACCAGCAGACCGACGATGCCGACGGTGGTGCGCTGCTGTACGGCGGTATTGATGGTATTTTTCAGCGTTGCCGCGAGCGTCGGGTCGCTGACGTTAAGCAGGATTTTATCGAAGATGTCCTGTAGCAGCGTAGGATGCGAGGCCAGAACAAAACCGGCTGCCGCAAAAGAGACCATCAGAATCGGGATCATCGATAAAAATGAGAAGTAGGTGATCGCCGCGCCAAACTGATTGCCCAGCCTGTCGTTGAAACGCTCTGCGGCGCGGATGAGGTGCGCAATAATGGGGTTACGCTGGACTTTTTCCGCCGTTCCGGTGACGCTTTTTAGCGCCTGGTTGGCTTTTTTCGCCACGGTGGAGTCATTTATCGCAGCCAGGGCGCTTTTATTTTCATCCGGCTGCTGGTCCGGATCCTGGGCTGGTCGTTGGGCGTCGTTTTCCGGCGTCATAAATTATTTCTTCCTTTTTTACAGCGATATTCATCAAAATTATATACGTAAAATCACGGATAAGGCGTGCCGGGGGCATCGGAGGCATGAATACGTTCCTGTTTGCTGCCTGTTCTGCGCTAATCGCTCGCCGGCGTTTTGTTTGCGCAGGGCCGCGGAAAATTCATAATTCACTGATAGTTATCTATATTTATCCAGGGTAAGGCGTTAGCCGCTACCCGACATAAAATACCGCTACTCCCACAAATACGGATTTTTCATCATGCGGACTCATCAACATAGCTTTTCATGAGCCCGCCCAGCCACTCCATAAACAGATGTACCCGACGTGAAAGGTTGCGCCGGTGCGGATAAATGAGCGAAACCGGCAGCGGCTCGGCGCGGTAGTGGGGCAGAATTTCTATCAGCTCCCCGGTGCGCAGCATTTCACGAACGCCCACCCGGGGTACCTGAATAATCCCCAGCCCCGCCAGGCACGAGGCTTGATAAGTTTCGGTGCTGTTAACCGTCAGAACGCCACCGGTTTTGACCCAGCGGACGGCACCATCGCTAACCACTTCGAAGCCCAGCGGGCGCACGCCCAGATTGCTGGCGTAGTGGATCAGCGCATGATCGGCGAGATCGTCCAGCGACTGCGGGTAGCCAAAGCGGGTGAGATATTGAGGACTGGCGCAGTTGATTTGCGTGAGCTTGCCCAGCGGTCGCGCAATCAGCCCGGAATCTTTCAGCGTACCGACGCGTATCACACAATCAAAACCCTCGCGGATTACGTCAACCAACCTGTCGCTGCTGCTGAGCTCCAGTTCGATGCCGGGATACTGCTGCAGAAATGCCGGCAGTTGCGGAATAACCAGTTTTTTCGCCACGGCGACCGGCATATCGACCCGCAGGCGTCCGCTAATGCTGGAGGGATCGAGCTGAAACATCCCGTCCAGCTCATCGAGATTGCTGAGCAGGTCTCTGGCGCGTTCGTAGTAGACCATACCATCCTGAGTCAGCTGCACCCGGCGGGTGGTGCGATGCAGCAGACGAACGCCAAGATGGTTTTCCAGTGCCTGAATCTGGCGCGAAACGCTCCCTTTAGGCAGGCCAAGCGTATCCGCAGCGCGGGAAAAACTCTCCAGCTCCGCTACTCTGATGAACAGCTGCATTGCGTGAATTTTATCCATTCCGCAGACCTTTTGTTGCTCTTAATGAAACAGTAAAGCGTAATTTTCAGTATTTATTGTTTTTATAGCAGCTAATAAGCTCTTTAACGAGGCAAACGCAACCGAAAAGGGGTTTTCTGATGACACAACGTATCGCTTTGGTGACCGGCGGCAGCCGCGGGCTGGGGAAAAACGCCGCCCTGAAGCTGGCGGAGAAGGGAACCGATATTATTCTGACCTGGCATAACAACCCGCAGGCGGCGCTTGACGTGGTAGCTGAAATTGAGAAAAAAGGCGTAAAAGCCGCAGCATTACCGTTAAACGTCGGTGATATCACCAGTTTTGATGGTTTTGCACACAAGGTTGGGGAAGTGCTTCAACAACGCTGGCAGCGGGAGACATTCGACTATTTATTAAACAATGCCGGTATTGGCCTGAACGTCGCTTTTGCCGAAACCAGCGAAGCGCAGTTTGATGAATTAATGAACATCCAGTTTAAGGGACCGTTCTTCCTTACCCAGCGTCTGTTACCGCTATTGCAGGACGGGGGACGCATCCTCAACGTTTCCAGCGGACTGGCGCGTTTTGCTCTGCCGGGTTATGCGGCCTATGCCGCGATGAAAGGCGCGATGGAGGTACTGACGCGCTATCAGGCGAAGGAGCTTGGGGAACGCGGAATTTCGGTCAATATCATTGCTCCTGGCGCCATTGAAACCGATTTTGGCGGCGGCGTGGTACGCGATAACCCGCAGGTGAATCAGCATATCGCCGGGCAAACGGCGCTGGGAAGAGTGGGGCAGCCGGATGATATAGGCGATGCTATCGCCGCGCTACTCAGCGACGATCTGCGCTGGATGAACGCCCAGCGCGTTGAGGTCTCTGGCGGAATGTTTTTGTAATCCCGAGCCCCTTCATGGATCATGAAGGGGTATACGCATTTCATGCGCTTTCTTACTCCGTAACACACTTTCCCCGCTTTGCCATCGCCTGCGTTTGCGGGTTCGTTTAAAATAGAAAAATAATATTATATTTATTTTTACCTGCCTGGTTCATTAAGGATTTCCTTAATTTAAATGTAATAAATATTGTGAATAAGTAATGGCGTGAATAAGGCCTGTAACTATTCATTGTTATGATGTTTAGATAATCCTCCCTATCGGTAAAATGCCCCAGGCCAAACAGCGAGTTCTTATTTTATCTTGCTGATATTACCCTTCCCCCTCTTTTAATCGGGCATTTCTTTGTTGGAGATAAATCCATGCAGGTAATCATGTTTGACAGGCAGTCGATATTTATTCACGGAATGAAAATTGGCCTCCAGCAACACATTCCTGAACTTGATATTTTTGGCACCTGTCAGGCGGATCAGCTCTGGCAGAAGCTAACGGCGAATCCTGAAGCACTGCTCATTCTGGATGGCGATATGCACAGCGAGTTTTGCTGCTGGCTACTGCAGGAAAAGCAGCTCCGCTTCCCGGCGACTCAGGTGCTGCTGATCGTGTCCGACGATAATAAAAGCTGGCTACAGCGCGCGCTTTCCTGGAATGTGCGCGGGATCATTCAACGCAGGGAAAGCCTGCAAACATTCGCCCAGGCGATCAACAGCATCATGCATGGCCTGCTCTGTTTGCCGGGCGATTGGCTAATGACGGCGGAAGCGCGGGATAATAAATTGGTTCATTTAAGCCAGCGTCAGCGCGAGATTTTACAGCTGCTGGCGGCGGGGGATTCCAATAAAGAGATTAGCCGCGCCTTAAATATTAGCGCGGGCACGGTCAAGGCGCATCTGGAGTCGCTGTATCGCCGACTGGATGTGAAGAATCGTACCCAGGCGGCGATGGTGTTTAATGGCGTCAGCGAAACTTAATCGGTTGTCGCCTTGAATCTTGCGCACTCTTCACGCCGCTGTTCGTGGCCGCTGCGAATATTTTCCCAGGCGGTCAGCGCCTCAGCGAACCGCTGATGGTTGAGGTGAGTTAAAACAATATCAAACTCCGGAGACGCCGGGCCGCAGCTAAAGGCTAAAGAGACCAGCGCATCATACTGCGATGGGTTAAGCCTCACCCGCAGGTTGCGCTTAAGCTGGCGCTGGCATTGCACCAGGTCGACGGTAAGCAAGGTCTCCGCGATCTCGCGCGTGAAGTGGTTGAACGTTTCATAATCGTTGAGAACGTGGCCATAGCCAATCACGCGCAGGCCGCTCTCGTCCCGATAGGGGGCGAGTGCTAATCCCTGAGTTCGTTTAATAAAGTCCAGGCCCTGCGGGCTTAGCGACAGTGTTATGGGGGACATGTTCTCTTCCTCTTTGGCTGGCCCGCAGTGTAGAGGAAAAGTTAACCGCGCCCTATTCGCCAGATGGCCCAGGCTGGTTATGCTCGCGGCGCAGCAGGCCGAAAAGCCAATCGTTGTGCCAGCGACCGTTGAGCCAGTAGCATTCACGCAGCTCGCCTTCCTGATGAAAACCAACCTTTAGCAGCAGATTTTTTGACGCCAGATTGCCCGCGGTGACGGTCGCCGTCAGCCGCCGGATACCGCCCGTAGTCAACGCGTACTCGCACAGCGCGCGCAGCGATTCACTGGCGTATCCCTTCCCCTGCGCGTGGGGAGCGAACAGAAAACCCACTTCAGCGCTATCGCCAGCGTGATGCTGGTAGCCGGTGAGGCCAAGGGGAGCATGGGTGAAGCGATCGCGCACGACCAGACACAGCCAGTGGGCCGCGCCCGGGGACCATAAGGGAAGCCGCGAATCAAAAGCCTCACGAATGTCGGCGACCGGGCGAGGATCCGCGACGTAAAGCATCACCTGGGGATCCTGCTGGAGGGCGAGGAAAAAAGGCCAGTCGTCAAGCTGCAGCGGGGAACAGCGCAGACGTGGGGTCATCAGTTCTGGCATAGCAGGGTTCCGGCAAAAGTCGATGCCATGAACATAGCAGGACATCGACTGCCGGAACAGTCTGCCGTTACAACGGTTCGCCGTACAGACCAATAAGCCGGCGCACCACGCCATTGGTCCAGCCGAAGCCGTCCTGAAGCGGGTACTCACCCCCTCCGCCTTCGTGAGGAGTGGCGCTGGCGATGTGGTACTTTTCAATCAACTTAAAGTGCTGTTTATAGAAATGATTCACCGTTTGCAGCCAGCTGTGGGCTATCTCATCGCCGAGCGGATCCTGACCGTACATTTTAAAACCCTGTACCGCCATCCACTGCAGCGGCGCCCAGCCGTTGGGCTTATCCCACTGTTCACCGCTTTGATATTCGGTTGCCATAATACCGCCGGGGGTAAGCAGGCGGGCGCGTACCGCATCGGCAAGCCTGTCGGCCTGATCGTGGGTCGCCATACCGACATAGAGCGCGACGATGCTGGCGGCGGAAAACAGCGCCAGCTGCTCGCGGCGCCAGTCATAATCGCGGAAACAACCGCTTTCGTCATCCCACAGATAGCGGGTCACCGCCGCCCGACGGTCGCTGGCCTTCTGGCGGAAAGCGGCCTCGGTTTCCCGGTCGCCCTTCAGGCCGGAGAGGTTGGCGATGGTATTCTCCAGCTTGAACAGCAAGGCGTTCAGATCAATGGGGATAAACTGGGTAGTGCGGATGCTTGCCAGTCGGGTGATATCGCGCAGCCAGCGGCTGGAGTAATCCCAGCCGGACTCCGCCCCCGCGCGCAGGTCGCGATAAACTTCATTCGGCGGGCGCCCGGAGCGCTTCGCCGTTTCAACATCTTCCCGCCACGACTCATCGCGCGGCGTGTCGCGATCGTCCCAGTAGCGGTTCAGCAAAGAGCCGTCCGGCATACGCACCACGTGACGATACGCCTGATTGGGGATCAGCGATTCCGCGCCGTCCATCCAGAAGCTGTACTCCATTTGCAGGTGGTCAAGGTACCGTTTAGCGCCGCGGACGCCATCTTCTTCAAACAGTTCGACCATCAGGGCAAAGACCGGCGGCTGCGAGCGGCTGAGATAGTAGGTGCGGTTGCCGTTAGGAATATGGCCATAGATTTCGATCATCCACGCGAAATTATCGGCCATGCATTTCAGCAGGTCTTCGCGGCCGCTTTCCGCCAGCCCCAGCATAGTGAAGTAGGAATCCCAGTAGTAGGTTTCGCTAAAGCGCCCGCCGGGAACAATATATGACTGCGGCAGCGCCAGCAGCGACGACCACGGAATATGATCCTGCGGCTCGCGGGTGAGGATTGGCCACAGATTATCAATATGCTCCTTAAGGGATCGCGTGGGATCGGAGACGTAGTCCTCGGCGCGGCTTTCCGGCAGCCAGAAATGATCTTCCACAAACTGGCGTAAATCGAATCCGGGGGTGCGCCTGATGCGACGATAGTGAATCAAGATATCCAGCGGATCCTGCTTCGGCGCGCAGTCCGGGAAGGTTTTACTATCGGCGAAAATTCGCGATTTCTGGACGTGGGCGAACAGCTCCAGATAACGATCGGCAGGGGTGAGGGCATCCGAGGCGGGCAGCCCTTCAATGATCTCCGGTTCAGGTTCGGCGTCGAACATTTCATCCAGCTTTAACTCATACGGATCGGCTTCGTAGCACGGATCGGTGTCGATCCTGAGCTCATCGTCATCAACGTTGCGTAATTTCTGGCTGAACATAGGGGTACGGACCTCCGGATTGCGTCAGTAGAGGATGCCGGGCACGCCCGACCTGTCTAATAAGCTTAGACATTCGCAGCGGGAAACGAAAAGAGAAGTGTGCGGTAGATCACGCTTTCCTCGGAACAATCGGTTCGGAGTTTTTGCTTTAACTTTTTGATCTACCGGATTAAAACCGTTTTAACCGCTGCGTATTGCGTCGAAAAATTCGGAGATTTCGTTTTGCAACAAAATCTAAATTCCCGGGCGCTGCCGCTATTCAGCCATTACTCCCACGCGGCTTCCAGCAGCTCCAGCAGTTGCTCGCTGGTCAACGTGACCGGGTTAGCCTTCATGGATGAGGAGCTGCTGGCGGCGAGGGCCGCAGGCTCCAGCGCTTCGCGGGGGACGCCGAGATCGCGCAGATTACCCAGACCGGCGCGCTGGCTCCATTCGCGCAGGCTCTCCCATGCGCTGTCAGGATCGGAATCCAGTCCAGCGGCCAGCCACTGGCGTACATCCGCAAAACGCTGGCGGAGGCGTGCGTCGCTAATTTGTGCTTCGTTGAGCGCCAGGCCGAAGGGGAGCAGACTACCGCAAAGTGCGCCGTGGGCAGCGTTGCTCAGGCCTCCCAGCGGGCCTGCCAGGCCGTGAACCACGCCGAGTCCGGCATTGGCTAACGCCAGTCCGCCGCACAGGCTGACCCACGCCATCTCATCGCGGCTATCCGGACACTCATGTTCCATCAGCGTTCTGAGCGCTTTCATACCGCGCGGGATCGCCTCCCGACAGAGTGCGTCGGTAAAAGGATTCGCGCGGGTGCACAGCCAGGGCTCAATCACCTGGGTGATAGCGTCGAGACCGGAGGCTAAGGTCACCGCGCGCGGCGCGCTGTCGGTGAGGGACGGGTCGATAATCGCCAGGTCCGGCAGCATGCGGTCGTCACGCAGGCTGACCTTGCGCTGCTGCTCGGGGACGTTAATCACCGCGTTCTTTGTGACTTCCGCGCCGGTACCGGCCGTCGTGGGAATGGCGACGAACGGCAGCGGATTGGCCTCTAATATGCGGCCGCTACCCACCACTTCCAGGTATTCGATCGCGGGCCCCTGCGCGGGAACCAGCGCCGCAATGGCTTTGCCCGCATCAATGACCGCGCCGCCGCCGAGGCTGACGATGGCGCCGACGCCTTTTTCCCGTGCCAGACTCACGCCCCGTTCAATATCCTGCAGGCAGGGTTCATGGGCGATAGAGAGTGTGGTGACGTGCAGCCGAAGCGCGTGGAGTTCGCTTAGCAAGCACTCCGCGCGCTGCGGGGTGGCGCCGTGAATCAGCAGAATCTTTGTCGAGCGCCCGGCGAGCCAGGGGGCCGCGCTTAGAGCAAGGCCGCGCCCAAAGCGGATATTGCCCGGAGTTAAAACGTTAAAAGAGGTCAACATGTCGGGTAACCTGTTCTGGAGAAAAATCGTGCAATCCACTATACACATTATCCGGCTGTACATGAGCCGCCGATGCAGTATTGTGAAACAACCATCTCTTTTGATTGAGGAATTGCTGACAATGATAAAAATACTGGGCAAACGCTCATCAATTAACGTGCGTAAGGTACTGTGGACCTGTGAAGAAGCGGGAATAGCATATCAGCAGGAGGATTACGGTAGCGGGTTCCAGTCCATCGAGACTCCGGCGTTTCGCGCCCTTAATCCGAATAGCCTGGTCCCGGTGCTGCTGGATGGCGATTTTGTGCTGTGGGAGTCAAACAGCATCTGCCGCTATCTGGCGCGCAAAGCCGGGCGGGAAGACCTGCTCCCCACGGCGCCGCAGGCTGCCGCCGAGGTTGAGCGCTGGATGGACTGGCAGGCAACGGAATTCAATACTGCCTGGCGCTACGCCTTTATGGGACTGGTGCGCAAGGACCCGCGTTTTCAGGAACCGACGGCTATCAAAGAGAGCATTGTCGCCTGGACCCGCTGCGTGCAGATCCTCAATGCGCAGCTTCAGCAAACCGGGGCATGGGTTGCCGGCAGCCAGTTTACGCTCGCGGATATCGTCCTGGGACTGTCGGTGCATCGCTGGAAAATGACGCCGTTCGCGCATCCGGAAATGGCCGAAGTGGAGCGCTGGTATATGGCGCTGAATCAGCGCCCGGCGTTTAAGCGCCACGGCAATAACGGCGTGGCGTAAAGATAAAAAAAGAAGCTCCGGAGAGCTTCTTTTTCAAGTACGGTGCGCGTGTTACCGCATCGTCACAAACTCTTCCGCTGCGGTTGGGTGGATCGCCACGGTATTGTCGAAGTCTTTCTTGGTTGCGCCCATCTTCAGCGCCACCGCGAAGCCCTGCAGCATTTCATCCATACCGAAGCCGATACCGTGAATGCCGACAATTTTCTCTTCCGGGCCGACGCAGACCAGCTTCATGCGGCACGGCTGGCGGTGTGAAGTGACGGCGGTATACATGGCGGTGAAAGAGGATTTATACACTTTTACCGCCTCATCGCCGTACTGCTCGCGCGCCTGCGGCTCGGTTAAACCGACGGTACCGATTGGCGGATGGCTGAAGACCACGGTCGGGATGTTGCTGTAGTCCAGATGTTCGTCCGGCTTGTTGTTAAACAGACGCTCGGAGAGACGGCGGCCGGCGGCAACGGCGACCGGAGTCAGCTCGACGGCACCGGTATTATCGCCGACGGCGTAAATACCCGGAACGTTGGTATTCTGGAATTTATCGACGACGATATAGCCTTTATCGTTAGTTTCCACTCCGGTAGCGGCGAGATTGAAGTTATCGGTTGCCGGTTCGCGACCGATCGCCCAAATCAGGCAGTCCACGGTCTGGCTGCGGCCATCTTCCAGCTCCAGGGTCAGGCTGCCGTCGGCGTTCTTCACTACCGCTTTCGGAATGGCATGGGTATGCAGCTGCGGGCCTTCGGCGTTCATCACCTCAACCAGCGTTTCAACGATCAGCGGATCGAAGCTACGCAGCGGCGCGTGTTTACGCACGAACAGATGGGTCTCCGCGCCCAGTCCGTTAATCACGCCCGCCAGCTCAACGGCGATATAGCCCGCGCCGACTACCGCAACGCGCTTCGGCAGCGCCGGCAGTTCGAAGAAACCATCGGAATCAATACCGTACTCGACGCCGGGAATGCTCGGATGGCTCGGACGGCCGCCGGTGGCGATCAGAATATGGTCGGCGGTTATCGTCTCGCCGTTAACTTCGACGGTTTTCGCATCGACAAAACGGGCGAAGCCTTTAATGACATCGACCTTGTTTTTGCCCAGCACGTTATCGTAAGAGGTGTGGATACGATCGATATAGGCGCTACGGCTGGCGACCAGCTTATCCCAGTCGAAGTGATTAATTGTGGTATCAAAACCGTAATCCGGGCCATACAGATGGATGGCTTCACGGATCTGCGCCGCATGCCACATCACTTTCTTCGGTACACAGCCGACGTTCACGCAGGTGCCGCCCAGGTCTTTGGCTTCAATCAGCGCACACTTTTGGCCGTACATAGCGGCACGGTTAATGGAGGCGATACCGCCGCTGCCGCCGCCAATGGCGATATAGTCATAATGCTTGCTCATGAGTCTTATCCTTAATGTCTGATTGGCGCGATTGTATACCTGAAATCACCAGGTTCCACCGATTGCTGTGATTGTTACTCAGGCACGATCCAGCTGACGGTGGCATGGCCGATACCGGTCGGCACCAGCTTTTTATGTAGCCAGGGCAGAACGTTGTTCATCTGCTGCTCCAGCTTCCACGGCGGGTTGATGACGATCATCCCGGAGGCGGTCATCCCGCGCTGGTCGCTATCCGGACGCACCGCCAGCTCGATTTGCAGAATTTTGCGAATGCCGGTGGCCTCTAACTCTTTGATCATGCGCTTAATCTGCGCACGCAGTACGACCGGATACCACAGCGCGTAGGTGCCGGTAGCAAAGCGTTTGTAGCCTTCATGAATTCCGGTGACCACCGCCTGGTAGTCACTTTTGATTTCATAAGGCGGGTCGATTAGCACCAGGCCACGACGAGATACCGGCGGCAGCTTAGATTTCAGCTGCTGATAGCCATCGGTTTTTTCAACCCGGGCGCGGTCGTCTTTCTGGAACTCCGCGCGCAGCAGCGGAAAATCGCTGGGATGCAGTTCTGTCATCTGCAGGCTATCCTGCTCGCGCAGCAGCTGGCGGGCAATCAGCGGAGAGCCGGGGTAGTAGCGCAGCTGGCCGCTACGGTTGAAGTGCTGGACCACGGAGATATACGGCTCCAGCTCGGCGGGCAGGTCATCCTGCTGCCAGATGCGGGCGATACCTTCGAGATACTCACCGGTGCGCTCGGCATGTTCGCTGCTCAGCTGATAGCGGCCAGCGCCGGCGTGGGTGTCCAGATAGAGAAACGGTTTTTCTTTCTCTTTGAGCGATTCAATGATCAGGCTCTGAACGGTGTGTTTTAGAACGTCGGCGTGGTTGCCTGCGTGAAAGCTGTGGCGATAACTGAGCATGGA
>OLFU01002955.1_pt1 | contig 12196 bp, 7 predicted proteins | sample 1605161 | NCBI WGS metagenome assembly OLFU01 (sample SAMEA3888914, study PRJEB22519) | human gut metagenome | biome: human gut; feature: human-associated habitat; material: faeces | place: Denmark | collected 2011
TCTAAGAAGTCTGTCTTCTCTTCATAGCGTTCTTCCTGCAACTCCAGTAATACTGACTTAATTCCATTCACTTCTACATTATCTGGAATAGTTACCTCGAGCCCTTCTGGCTTGTACTCTGAATCCAGTGGTTGTCTCAGATATATCTCACTAAATTCTCTTTCAATTCTTTCCTTTTCAAATCCAAAATGTTCGATTGCTTTTCTGTAGAATTCACCAAGATATTTAGCTAGTTCCTGCTCATACTCTGTTGAATTACGATCTATCTCAACGTCCCCAACAACCTTTGTCTTACGGCTTTTCCATTTCCTGATCATTTCTTCCAGCTCAGTCTTTAGATCATTGAAGCGATTTCCTCCCGAATAATTATCAAGATCTACAAAACGCATATCTGATACCTTAACCTTTTCAATTACATGTTCTAATTCAGAAATCTGCTCGTATCCTTCCGCATTTTCGATAGCACTCTGCTCATTTTTTGCTTTCAAATGATCATCCAATGTATTTACTTCGTCCTCGAACACACGAATAACTTCGCCAACATAAGCCACCATGGGATAATTTTTAATATATGTAGCCACATTTCCATCGTCTATTTGGGAAATAATCTGTGGTTCCTCTATTCCAAGATCACTTATAAAGCGAACTACATATTCTTTATCCATTGCCGGGGAAATACAGAAAAACAATTGGTTTTGCTCAACATCTTTTCTTCCCAGTAATGCAAGCAGATCATTTCTAAAAAGCTGAATTGTTTCTGCTTCTATTACAAACACAACCGGAACGTAAGTAAGATTTGTGCCTGCTATTTCATCTACGCTCTTCACATTCTCAAGGGTAAATGTCAAATCTTCCGGCACTTCATCTTTTCCTCTAATAACGATGCATGAAAATGTTTCTTCGAGCAGACTCCTGTTTGCATCACAAAAGTCATCAAAATCAAACTGTCTGTTCCTGTTCTTTCTTAACCATTCAATCAAATCCCTGATTTCATTACTCTTTATTTCTGCGTCTTCCAACTCATTACGCATAATTAGCCTTACTTGATCAGGTGTGACTCCAAGAGAAATAAAAGTCTGTTGAAGCTTTTGAAAATCATATTCTGTTCCTGAAAAGAACAGATCAAAATCGTATCCGTTCATTTCATCGTAAAACATTCTAGGAACATCTCTTACCCAGTCAGCCAACAATTTATTTTCGAATTTCTCTATCTGGCTATTAATCTTTGGCTCCTGACCATTAAACTTCACTTCTGTCTCTAACAGATAAGGATTATGCTGCAATTCCGCATTTACCATATATATTTCAACTCCTTTGAAAAGCAAATTCTCAAAATAACAAAAAGACACCAGAACCAAGAACTCCATGATGTCTTTTATAACCCTGCTTCTGGACGTCACTATTAGCTCAGTACGTCAATATCTTATTTTTATTATAAACCGCAATCATAACAATAGCAATGAGAGAATCATAGTATTGTCGTCTCTACGCGACACCTTTAAGCAAAAAAATCCCAACCCGAGACACCAACACCACCATCGATACTGGCATCTCGAGCCGGGTTCTCTTAACTTAATTCAGCTTCTCGTTTCTTAGCTACTTCTTTTGGCTTTGGAGCATTGTTCTCTGCCACCGCAGCCTCTTTCTTTTTCTTCTGGATCTTATCCATCACTGAGTGTTTCTTCTCGTCATCATCCTTACGGCAATCAACATTGTTGATGATACCGTCAATCATGTTCCCGTTCTGCTCTGTGGTCTGCTCGGCGGTTTTCAAGGGATTGTCCCGCTGCGCCTGTTCTGCGGCAACGGCAAACGCCCGCGTCCCATTCCCCATAATCAGATACTTTCCGTCGTCCGACTGGTGGTGAAAGCCATATCCGGCGGCTTCTATCTGCTCCCGGCTCATGGCGGTCACATGGAAAGTCCCCCTCGGTGTCTTGACAGTTTCGCCCGTTTCCAAGTCGTCCGGGGTAAGCTGCTTTTGCTCCTGTAAAAACTCCGGCACTTCCCGAAAACCTACACTGTCAACGAAATGCGCCGCGTCCTGTCCGTCCTGATGAAGCACTACCACGTCGGAAACGGAAAGGCTGTGTCCCTTAAAATCTTTGGGGTGGTCGATATTGAAACAGGTGTAAATATCTTCAAGGGAAGTTTCCGGCGCAAGGGGCGCGGAATAGACAAGCTCATAGTTCGCTTTATCAACCACATTTCCCGCCGCCTGCAGGCGGTCGTATGGCTCAAAGCGGAAATCCCTTGTTTCGTCCCCGCCCTTTATCTGGTAAATGGAAAAGGTGTCTTTGTCCTGTCCGGCGGTCTGCGCCGTTTCCTGTGCCTTTGCGTAAAGCTGCTTCACGTCGCCCTCGGTCAGCTCGCCGCTTTTGAGCTGCCCCATAAGCTCGCGGCATTTCTCCGGCGTTCCCGTATAAAGCACGTCGCCCATTTTCGCCCGCCCGTTCTCCTGTGTCACATAGGCTTGCAAGAGGTGGCTGTTTTCCCGGCTGTCGCTGTAAGGGTTCCGGCGCACTCTGTAAATCGTTTCCGGGGTAAAGGCTTCTTTCGGGGCTGCGCCCGCCTTTTCCTGTGCGCCGGATTTTCCCGGTGCGGCTGCTTCCGGCTCCGGCTTCTCCGGCGCGGCTTCCTGTCCCTCTCTGGTGGGCTGCTCCTGTCCGGCGGTCTGCTCCTTGTCCTGTGCCTTTTGCAGCTCCGCTAAGTTCTCGTCTATGGAATTGATAATCTCGGCGGCTGCGCTGCGTATCGTTTCAAGGGAGCTTTTCAGCTCGGACAGCTCCCGCCCGCTGCTCCACCCGGCGACATAGCCGAAAGAATAGTCCGACGTGTCAAGCCCGTAATGTTGGCAGACGGTATAGGCGACGCTTTCCGCTTCGACTTCGCGGGTGCGGCGGTCAACGTGGGGCTGCTGCTCGTCCTTTGGCGCGTTGAGGTCAATGTCGTGCAGCTTCGCATGGGCGATTTCGTGAATAGCGGTCTTTAAGGTCTGTAATTCGCTCATGCCCTCGTTGATAGCAATGCGCTTGTCCTCCAAGTGGTAGTAGCCATGAGAGCCGCCCTCGATATTCTCAAAGGCGATAGGAACGGGGGAAGTCTTTTCAAGGGCTGCGAAAAAATCCTTGTAGCGGTCAACGTCGCCTGTCAGCTCGTCAACCGCAATGTCCGGCAGCTCCTTTCCCTCGGTCTGGGAAACGTCAAAGACGGATACCACCTTGTAGGCGGGTATGGTGACTTCCTTTTCCTCGGTGACGGGCTTCCCGTCCTTGCCGATAACGGGCTTCTGCGTGTGCGGGTCGATTTTCTGCATTTCCTGTTTGATTTTATAGGGTGACGGAGCAATGATTTTAATTCCCTTTTGCCCTTTCATCACGTTTCGTTCAAAGTTGTTCTTCCAAGCGGAAAAGCCCGCCACAAGGGAAGCGTCCGGCTTCTGCATGGCGATAAGGACGGTGTTTCGGAAGCTGTAATTATGGAATTTTGACATGACTTTCAGATATTCCCGGTAACGCTCGCTGTCAAAGAGTTCCGCAATACCCTGTTCCAGACGGTCGGTAATCTCTTTGAGCTTTTCGGCGGGCTTCTCGCTCGTCAGCACGATAGGGATAACCGGGCGCGGCTCCTGTGGCTGCTCTGCGGCGGTTCGGGCGGTCTGCTCTGTGGCGGCTGCGTCCATAAAGGTCTTGTCCTGTCCGCCGCGTTCCGGCTGTGGGAAGCTCATAACGCGGTATTCTTTGGGTATCTCGTTTTCCGTTCCCCGATACCATTCGGTAAAGGTGTTCTGATTGTTATAGATATAGCCCTGTTCGGTAAACTGCCCCTTATCCTTGCTAACTGCGTCCCGCCCGTATTCTTCATACTTGAAATATTTCTTTGCTTCTTCGGGAAGCTCCAGCTCGTCCAGTTCGTCGATAAGATAATAACCGTAATCTTCTTCGCTGCGGACAGTGGGATAGAGCCAGTAACAGTCAAGGTTTTGTGCAAGGTTGATAAGGTCTTTCATGCTTCCGGCATACTCGCCATGTGTAACCGCCGCCGCAAATTTATCCTTGTCCCCGTCACTCTGCATTTCCAGAAGTTTTCCAAAATAATTCAGCTCGTCCATGCTTGCGCTTTGGATAACGGAAAGCGGCAAGTCAAAGGGGCAGTCCTCCGTAGAAGAATACCCGTTGATGAAAAAATCCTGCGGATTGTCTGCGGTAATGCCGACGCTTTCCATAGCCGCATGAAGCTGCTCTGTTGTGGTCGGCATGGGAAGCCACACGCCGCCCGGTTTGCCTGTTTCAAAGCGGCTGCGGCTGTCGATAAGAATTGAAAACTGCTCGTTTATGGTTTCACGCTTCTTTCTCTGTTCGGTGTCCTGTGGCGGCTCTGCTGTGGTGGGGGCTGCTTTTTCAGCGGTAGGCTGCGCCCGTTCCTCGCCCTCGATAGCATAGCCCGGTAAAAGCTGCCCGTTTACTTTGAAATGCTCTGCATACTCTGGCGGGATAGGCGGCGATACCTCGGTGAATAAATGCTGATAGGCTTTGATACGCCCATTCAGATATTTTTCCATAGCTGCCTTGTCTGCAAAGACTTTCCTTTCCTGTCCGGCGATTTTTGCCTGTCCGTAATTGTGGGGGCTGTTGGTGTAAATACTCCATGAAAGCGTCCACGAATAGGGAATGGATTTCTCTTTTTCCCTGTCATACCGGGTATTCTCGGATATGTGGTAGCGCATTTGGTAGACGCGGTTGCTGATGTGCTTCCCGTAGTCCGTAGCTTCCCACTGGTTCGCGGTATGCGTAGCTTCGGGTGTCCTCACATACTCAATGGCTTTGTCAATGGCAAGGGTCTTTCCCGCCTGTTCGTCCCATGCCGCCGCCTGTTCTTGCAAGGCTTCAAAAGCTGCCTGTTCAGCCGCCGCGTATTCTTCCCGCAATGCCTGTAACTGTTCTAAGGGCAGGGCGGTAAGCCCGGAAAGGTCAGCGGTCTGTTCCTCAAAATAAATATTTCGCTCTATCCGCATACTGTCAGCCGGGTCTAACTTGTCACGCTCAAACATGGAGTAACCTTTTTTCTTTTCCATTCATTCGCTCCTTTCTGAAATGGCGGCGCACCGCCGCGCTTTTGGGGTTCGCCCCGTACTACGGTGGGCTGTGCGTTATGCCAACAATTTTTTCATTTTTTTAGAGGGTTTGGGAAACTTCCCAACAAGCAAAATCCCCGTCCGGCGCGTCAGCGGCAGGACAGGGATTTACGGAAGTGGGTACCCGCTTCCTATGCTTGCTATTCAAGTTTTTAGTTCTTCTGTACTTCGATACGGTAGTTGACGTATTTTCCGCCAGTGTCAGCCAGAACGATAGTTCCGTCGTAGGTCTTGCCTGTTTTCGGGGAGTAGAGCTTCTTTACATTTGCCTTGCCGGATTTAAGGAGCGCGGCGGCAATCTTCGCGGAAAAAGCGGTCTTGCGTTCCTCGAAAAAGCGGTCGTTCTTCCACATGACAAAGGCACATTCTTTGTTGCTGCAATAATAGTTTTTCTTCCCCTCATGGACGGGGGAACCGCAACGGGGGCATTTGCCGACAGAGGGCTTTTCCTCCCGGAACAAATCCTTTTTCCCGTCCAGTGCTGCGGCGTGTGTCTGCACAAGCTCCCGCGCCATAGCTTCAATGCCGGACAGAAATTCGCCGGGGTCTGCGGCTCCCTTTGCTATCTGCGTCAGATTGTTTTCCCATTCTGCGGTAAGCTGCGGGGAAGTGAGCATATCCGGCAAGACTGATATAAGGGCGGCTCCGTTCTGCGTGGGGATAAGCTGCTTCCCCTTGCGCTCTGCAAAGCCGCCCTTTACCAGTTTTTCAATGACGGCGGCGCGGGTGGCGGGAGTGCCAAGCCCCCGGCGTTCCGCGTCCGGGTCGGTGTCCCCGTTCCCGGCTCGCTCCATAGCAGAGAGAAGCGACGCTTCGCTGTGGGGCTTCGGCGGCGTTGTGGTATGCTCCGTTACTTTTGCGGCGGGGTTAGGAAAGTTCTGTCCCTCGGAAAGCTCCGGCAGCGTCACGCCCTCATTTTCCCCGTCCTCTGCTTCGGGCTTATCTTTCAGCGTCGCCCGGTATCTGCGTTCAAGCTCTTTCCAACCCTCCGCAAGTACGGTCTTTCCCCTTGCGGTGAAGTCTGTCCCGGCGCATGAGAAAACCGCCGTAACCGCTTCATAAATATGCGGCTCGGCGGTGGCAAAAAGCAGACGCGCCCCCGCAAGGGTAAGGATATTCTTCTCGCTTTCCGGCAGCGCGTCCGGGTCAGCCTTTGCAAGCTCCATAGTGGGAATGATTGCGTGGTGGTCTGATACTTTCTTGCTGTCTAATACCTTTGCAATCTCCGGCGTGAAGTCCGCGCCCGCCATAAAGGGGAGCTTTTCGCAGAGCAGCGCGATAATGTCCGCTGCGGTGCCGCCCATGTCGTCAGTAAGAAAGCTGCTGTCCGTCCTCGGATAAGTAAGGAGCCGCTTTTCATAAAGGGATTGTGCAAGGTCAAGGGTCTGCTTTGCGGTGTAACCGAAAATGCGGTTCGTTTCCCGCTGCAAAGAGGTAAGGTCAAAGAGCTTTGGCGGGGCTGCGGTTTTCTTCTCTCTGGTAAGGGAAACGCATACCGCCTTTCCCGCTTCGCAAGCCCCTTTCAGCGCGTCGGCTTCTGCCTTGTCCGAAATCCTTTCGCTTGCCGCGTCCGCGCCGGATAAATCAAGGCGAACATGATAATATTTTTCTTTCTGGAAATGGGAGATAGCCGCGTCCCGGTCGGTGAGCATTTTTAAGGTCGGGGTCTGGACGCGCCCCACGTTCAAGGTCTTTCCATACAGGCAGGAGAAAAGCCGGGTGGCGTTAATGCCGATAAGCCAGTCAGCCTTTGCGCGGCAGAGGGCGGACGCAAAGAGCGCGCCATAGTCCCGCCCGTCTTTGAGGGAAGCAAAGCCCGCCTTAATCGCCCCGTCCTCCATTGAAGAAATCCACAAGCGGCGCATGGGCTTCTTGCAGCCCGCCACTTCGTAGACAAAGCGGAAAATCAATTCACCCTCGCGCCCCGCGTCACACGCATTTACCACTTCGGAAACGTCGGCGCGGTGCATAAGCTCTTTAATGGTTTTGAATTGCTTCCCCTTGTCCGGGTCAACGGCGTACTGCCATTCCTCCGGCAGAATGGGTAAGCTGTCAAAACTCCATTTTTTATATTGCTCCCCGTAGGCGGCAGCTTCCGCAAGCTGTACCAAATGCCCGACGCACCATGAAATGAGGTAGCCGCCGCCCTCGATATACCCGTCCTGTTTCCCCTTAATGCCAAGCGCGGCGGCGATAGTCTGCGCCACGCTCGGCTTTTCTGCAATCACAAGTCTAAATGCCATGAAAAAATCCTCCTTTCAGCGTTCCGGCGCGGTGTGCTTCTTCTCCTGTGCCTGTTTCAGACAATAGCCGATACAGGGGGATTGCGCCTTATAAGGGCAACGCATACACGCCGGGGATTTTGGAACGGGCGGCGCACTGTCACGCCGCCCGGTGGGTCTTTGTACCATCATTTTTTCTAAAGGGTTTTCGGTAAAAAGCGTCATGCTTCCTCGTCCTCCTGTTCTTCATCAGAAAGCCCGTCCCCCTCGTCCTCGTCGTAATCGTCAAAATCGAAATCTTCAAGGTCGGTGTCGCCCTTGACGTTCTGCTTTGGCTTCATAAACTTAAAATAATAGAACGCGCCCCCGCCGCCAAGAAGTGCCACGACAAGGAAAAGCACAAGCCCGCCTGTATTGCCTTTCTCTTTGGGCTGCTCTGTTGGTTTCTCGGTTTCCGGCTCCGCTTCCTTGCCGCTGCAAGCGGTCATGTTGTCCTTGCAGACAGGGCAGCTCACATTTACCTTTCCGGCTTCGCATTTATCGGTGCAACTGCAAACGGCGGGCGGGGCTGCTTCGGTGCTTCCGTCCTCCATGAGTGCCATAAGGTCGGCTTCGTCCACTTGATTAAGGAAATGTACGGTGTCCTCGCCCTCGTCGTCCCGGTCGATAAGGATATAAAAGTAATTGCCGTTTTTGGTCGTCACTGTGATAAGCTGCTTGTTGCCGCCGAAATCGTCTACAAGGGTCGCGTTCCCGTCCGGGGTAAGGGGTTCTTCCTTTTCGGGTTCCTCATAGACAACGCCGCTGTCGTCGGTCGCGTCCTGTCCCTCCGGGGTCTGTGCAAAGGCGGTGACGGAAAAGCCGCCCGTCAGCATGAGGGCGGCGCAGAGTGCGGTCAAGGTTCTAAGGATTTTCTTATTCATTCTCGGTGTCCTCCATTTCTTCGGTGTCGTGGTCTGCGGGTTCTGCGGGGTAGCCCGGCGCGGCTTCCATGCCCGGAATACCGCCGCCGGAAAGCATAGCGGAAAGCTCATGCGGGGAAAGGCGCATGGAGCGCACAAGCTGTACGATTTGCAGGTTTTCCGCTTCGGTTTTCTGCGCTTCAAGCCCCCTTAATCTGTTCTGGTACTCGGTGATTTTCTCGCGGGTCTTTGCAATCTCTTTGTCGATACGTTCAATTTTGTTCATAGCCATCAATAAATTTCTCCTTTCTTTGCTCAAAAATATGTTAATTCCAGTTCATCAGCCCATAGCCTTTGATACAGGAGTAATTGACGGGGTAGCTCTTTATCTTGCAGGCGTCGCCGGAATTGCCCTCGACGGTATAGACGCGCTCCCCGTCCGTTCCGATAACAAGCCCCACATGGTCTGCGCTCCCGTCCCCGTCCCAGTCGAAAAAGATAGCGTCGCCGGGGGCGATATTCTCATAGCCCCTCGCGCCCCATTGCCCGCGTGACTGGAACCAGGGTACGCCCTGTGACTGGCACCCGGCAAAGCGCGGCTCGCTCTTTCCGGCTTGATTGTAGCACCATGAAACGAAACAGGCGCACCATTCCACGCGGCTGTTAAATCCGTACCAGCTCCAAAAGGGTCGCCCGCCCACGTTGCCGACTTGCCGCTTCGCAAGGTCTACAACGGCGGTGTTGCCGGGGCGTGTGCCGTTTACAAGCTGTACGCCGCTTAAATCCTCGGACGCGCCCATATCGGGGGAGCCGCCGCCGAAAATCAGCGGTTTGTTTCCGCTTGTTTCCAGATAGACGCGGTACATTTCAAGCTGCTGTGGCGTTAGAAGTTCCTCCGCAATCTCGGAAATGGGCTTGTTCGTCAGCTTCACGTTGAGGATATGGTACTCGTAGGGTACTTCCTCGGTGGTCGTTTCCCCTGTTTCCGGGTCTGTGCTTGTTTCTGTGCGGTAGCGGATTTCCGTTTCTTCTGTCAGCGTCAAAGTGTACTGCATGGCAAAGACGCGATTTAGCTCTGCCTGTGCGCTCTGCGGGGTGTAGGTCTGTAAAAGGGCGGTGAGGTAGGACGCTAACTCATGGGGGTTATGCCCGATACTGTCAAGGTCATAGCGGTATTCGTCATAGCCGGGGTGGGTGCTTTCGATATTGTCAATCTGCTGCTGAAGCTCGTTTTCCTTTGCGGCGTAATTGTTCTCCGTCGCCACAAGGTCGCTGTCCTCCGACGTGTAGGAAGTCCCAAGTATGCCGTTCATCAAGCCGGAGAACATGGAACCGCAAGAGGAAAGCCCCGCCGATACCATGATGAATAAGAGCAGCGCGGCAACGGCGATACATACGCCCGCCGGGTGCCGCCCTACAAAAGCGATTGCCCGTTTGGTTTCCTCGGCGGTTTTCTTTGCCGCTTTCCTTGTATTCTCCGCTGCCTTTTTTGCTGTGGCTGCGCCCCCTTTTTTCGCTGCCTTTGCATACTGCCGCTTGATTTGCTGCTTCTGCATGAAGCGGGAAAGGGGATTGCCCGCAATCTGCGGATTGTCATGCAGGGCTTTATGGTACTGAAAATCCACATTCGCCTTGAACGCCGCTTTCTCTGCCTTTGCCGCCGCCCGGTAGGGTTTGAGCTTGTGGCTGTGGTAGCCCTCCTTGACTTTCCGCGCCCCGTACTTTGCGCCGCGCTCTGCCAGTTCTTCGGATTTGTGCGCCCCCTCAACGCCGGAATTGTCCTTTTCAACGGAATGTATCTTGTTGTGGACGAAAATACCCGCTTCCTGTGCGGGGCGGGATAGCGGGTTATTGTGGGGCTTATTCTTTCCTATGGGCTTTTCCTGTTCCTCAAAATGTAGGCGGGTCTTGCCTTTCCCGGTGGCTTCATCAAAGGTGCGCTCCCGTACAAGTTTCTTTTCTTTGGGGATAGCCGCCTTTGCCGCGTCCAGACGGTCGGCTGCTTTGTCCGATTTTCGGATATACCTTTCAAGCTCCGGCGTTGCCCGTTCCTCGTCGGTAAACTGCAAGCGGGAAGATTTTTCTTTTGCTGTGGCTTCTGCCTGTGCTTTCCTCGCCGCCTTTTTGCTCGCCTTTCTGGTACGCGCCCCGTCGATACGTTCCAAGACGCGCTCGGCTGCTGCGGTGTCCTGTTCCCGTTCTGCCCCCGGCGCATGGGGAAGCGGCGGCGTGTCGGTTAAGGGCGGGGAAGTTGCGCCGCCCGGTAGGGGCTGCGCTGCCTGTTCCGGCTGCGGTGGGGCTTCGGTCTTTGCAAAGTCCGCGTCCCTTATCCGCTTGCTGATACGTTTCTTTTTCCCGGTAGCGGCGTTTACCTCGACAGCCCCCTCGCGGGTCATTTTCTGCGTGACTTTCTCACGCGCTTTATACTGTTTTATTTGTCTGTCCCTCCAATCCGCGCCCTTGCAAGGGCGCAATACTCGGCGTTTATCTCAATGCCTATATAATGCCTGTCAAGCTGCTTTGCGGCTGCCCCCGTCGTGCCGCTGCCGAAAAAGGGGTCAAGCACAACGCCGCCTTTCGGACAGCCCGCCTTGATACAGGTTTCGGCAAGTTTTGGCGGGAACGCGGCGAAATGCCCGCCCTTGTAGGGAACGGTATTGATAAGCCACACGTCCCGCCTGTTCCGCATGGTCGGCATGAGGGCTTCGTCGTAGTAGCTGCCGCTTCGCGCCCGGTTAAGCCCCTGTACGTTCCCCTGTCCGGGTACTTCGTCCGCATATTTCTGTCCCGCGCTGCGCCCGGTGCGGTACCGCGCCGCCGTTGTGGGGGCTAACGGCTCGGCTATGGCGGCTGCGTCATAAAAATACTTCTTTGACTTCGTAAGCAGAAAGATATGTTCATAGCAGCGGGTAGGGCGGTCTTTCACGCTCTCCGGCATGGGGTTTTCTTTCTGCCAGATAATGTCGCTCCGTAAATACCACCCGTCAGCGCGTAGGGCAAAGGCTAAAAGCCAAGGGATACCGATTAAGTCCTTTTGTTTGCAGCCGGAAACGCGGTTGTTTCTTGCAATCTGCTGTCCGTTTCTGCCTTTCGGGTTCTTCGGGTCTGCATGGTAGCCTTTATTTCCTGTGCCGCAGTAAGTGTCCGCGATATTCAGCCAGAGCGTACCGTCAGAACGCAGTACCCGGCGCAGCTCGCGGAAAACCTCGGTCAGCCTGTCAATGTACTGCTCCGGCGTGTCCTCCCGCCCAATCTGCATATCAAGCCCATAATCTCTAAGCGCATAGTAGGGCGGGCTTGTGACGCAACAGTGTACGCTTTCCTCTGGAAGCTCCCGCAAGGCATAGAGCGCGTCGCGGTTGATGATGGTGTCAGTTTTCAGCCCGTTCATGCTTCGCCTACTTCCTCCGGCTTCGTCGTCATTACCCGGTAAAGCTCGGTGTCTTTCGGGAAGCGGTCTACAAAGGGCAGCACCACGTTCCCGTAGAAGATAAGCCCCTCGCCCGCTTCGGTGTGGGTGACATATTTCATCTGCTGCGGGGAGATGTTGAGCTGCTTTGCAAGGATAGCCCGGTCGCCCGCCGCCTGATTGAGCATGAGGACAAAATCAGAGTTTTCAAAGATATTCTCCACTTCGCGGGAAGCAAGCAAATCTTTGACGTTCTGCGTGATTGCTGTGGGTATGCCGCCCCATTTTCTGAAACGCTTCCAGATTTCAACGGAATAGGCGGCGGTCTGTTCCTCTTTCAAGAGAAGATGAAATTCGTCCATAAAATACCGGGTGGATTTCCTTTCTGCCCGGTTGACGGTGACGCGGTTCCATACCTGGTCCTGCACAATGAGCATACCTAACTTTTTGAGCTGCTTCCCAAGCTGCTTGATGTCAAAGCAGACAAGGCGGTTTGAAAGCTCCACGTTGGTACGGTGGTTAAAGACGT
>OLFU01002958.1_pt1 | contig 12188 bp, 10 predicted proteins | sample 1605161 | NCBI WGS metagenome assembly OLFU01 (sample SAMEA3888914, study PRJEB22519) | human gut metagenome | biome: human gut; feature: human-associated habitat; material: faeces | place: Denmark | collected 2011
CATTCACGGAGTAAATCAAGTAGTTTTGTAACTGTTCACATACCACTATCCCGCGAGGTGTTTTGGCATGAATATGCCAAAATCACAAGACATACAAGCCAAAATTCCATTGCCGCAGGCAATCTGGAATGAATTTTGGGTACGTTACTGTGAACGGAGTGAACAGTAACGTAGTTTAAAAATAGTGAAAAACAATTTACAGAAAGAATATTGTAAAGTATTTTACTGTCTGATATGATAGAAAGAGTTAATTTTACGGAGGAAAAAAAGATGAGTGAATGGATCAGAAAAATAAACTGGAAGTATGTGGTCGTAATGTTGATTGGAAATATAATCCTTGGTCTGGGAATTGCAATTTTTAAACTTTCCGGTCTTGGAAATGACCCTTTCAGCGGAATGGTCATGGCACTGGCAGAATGTGTGGGAATTGAATATGCCCGTTTTTTAATTCTTCTGAATCTGGGATTTTTTGTAATAGAAATTATCTGGGGAAGAAAGCTTATCGGATTGGGAACGATCATAAATGCGTTATTTCTTGGATATTTTGTTACATTTTTCTATAACTTGATCACATCTGTGATCGATGCACCGGATCAGATGGCAATGCAGGTGGTTACCGTATTTATTGGAGTTATCATAACAAGCCTTGGAATTTCCATGTACCAGCTTCCGAAACAGGGAGTTGCACCATATGACAGTATTTCTCTGATCATGACAGAGAAATGGCCGAAAATTCCGTATTTCTGGTGCAGAGTATCTAATGATGCGATCAGTGCACTGGTGTGTTGGCTTGCAGGGGGAATCGTCGGACTGGGAACACTGGTCAGTGCATTTGGATTCGGACCTTTTGTTCAGTTTTTCGATACACATTTTACATTAAAAGTGCTGGCAAAGCTGGAAAAATAATAAAAAACTGTCCTGTATATGCACATTATACGTAGAAAATAGGTGCATTACAGAGACAGTTTTTTTATTTGTCAGCCTGTTAACTGCATATATGGCATGCTTCACATGCAGATGGCGTAGTAGCGCATCCTCCCATAGCAGTTTCACGCAGTTCTGCAGGAAGCTTTTTACCCACGGTAAACATCGTCTGGATCATTTCGTCCAGAGGAATCAACTGCGGGATTCCTGCGAGAGCCATTTCTGCGGCAATTATAGCGTTTGCCACACCTGCAGCATTTCTGTTCTGACATGGATATTCTACCAGACCGCCGACCGGATCGCATACCAGACCAAGCATGTTCATAAGAACAGTAGATGCAGCAAAAGTACATTCTTTCGGTGAACCTCCCATCAGCTCTACAGCAGCAGATGCAGCCATTGCAGATGCAACCCCTACTTCGGCCTGGCATCCGCCTACCGCACCTGCAACAGTTGCATTTCGCATTGCCAGATAACCAATGGCACTTGCGTTAAATAATGCCCGTATAATCTCTTCATCAGAGAATTGATAATGTTCCTGCATTGCCAGCATCAGCCCCGGTACGATTCCGGCAGAACCGGCAGTAGGAGAGGCCACGATCAGCCCCATGGAGGCATTCGTTTCCAGTGTAGCCATAGCATAAGTAATTGCCTTCTGAAGCAGATTTCCGCAGAGACCTTTTTTCTCCTGCGCGTGGAGACTCAGCTTTCTGGCTTCGCCGCCGATCAGACCGCCCATAGATTTTACCGGCTGTCTGATTGGTGAGAAAGCAGCATCTTTCATAATTCCCAGTACTCGTGTCATTTTTTTATTTACAATCTCAGAGGCTGTTTCGCCAAGCTCAATCTCACGGATACGCATAATCTCTGAGATAGGAAGATTTTTTTCTTCACAGAGTGCTAAGAGTTCATTGGCATTTTTAAAATCCATGATAAAAATCCTCCTTTCTTTACATCTGTACGATCATAACTTCATGAATATTCGGGTTCTCGCGAATCGCAGGAACGATATTCTCAGGAAGTTTGCCGTCAGATTCTACGATTGTATAAGCAATCTCTCCCTTGCTTTCACGGAACAGACGCATAAATGCAATATTGATATTGCGGTCACTCAGGCATTTGGTAATATAGGCCACAACGCCGGGAGTGTCCTGATGAATCACGATCACTGCACTGTACTCGCCTGTAAAGTCTACCTGTACGTGATTGATATCTACAATACGGACCTTGCCTCCTCCAAGGGATTCGCCGCGTACGGTCATTTTCTGGCCTTTTTCATTTTCCATGCAGATATCTACGGTGTTCGGATGAATATCTGTTTCCAGCTCATTTGGAGTGAAAGAGAATTTCAGACCTTTTTCATGAGCAATATCAAAAGAATTTCGGATGCGCATATCATCAGTAGAGAATCCCATAATACCACCCAGCAGAGCTCGGTCAGTACCGTGACCATGGTAAGTTTTTGCAAAAGAGCCGTACAGGATGAAGTCGGCTCTCTTTAACGGGCCTTCGATCATTTTCTGGGCAAGATAGGAAATACGCGCCGCACCTGCGGTATGTGAACTTGAAGGACCGATCATGTTCGGCCCCATAACATCAAATACACTGATAAATGACATATTTTTTCTCCTGTGAATATCAATTATAGTCTTGCATGTTTATGGCAATAATCTTATTATTTGTAAATTTCTAATTATATTCTATCATTTAGGAATAAAAGAAGCAAACTTATCGTTAACATTAACAAAAATTAATGTAAAAAATGAGAAAACAGGGTTGCTTTTTCTCTACTGGGCGGTTACAATAACTGTGCAAATTGAAAATAATTTTAAAAATGCTGTTTCAAAATAGGGAACAGCATAAAATTTGCTGTTAGAAATCAGATTCCCGAAAACAGGGTCTGATATCCGAAATCGTAAATTTTAAAGAAAAGGCAGGTGGAACAGAATGGATAATTGCGATTCTCATGGGCGAAGTAGTAGCACAGGATCTGAAATAAAAAGAGTATATGAGTACGGCAGCCATTTTTGTTCTGCTGTAGTCATATATTTTCCATGTATGCATATAGAATAGAAGTTTTTTACTGTCTGTGATCTGACAGTTTCTGTATGTGGAAGATCGGATGTCTTTTTCATTTCTTATCCTGTATTTATGAAATTCCCCCGAATCATGCAATTACATATTGAGCAGTAATGATCCGGCGAAGATGCCGGACAGTTACGGACAGCGGATGAATAGCAGGTTATGGCATAATACCCTGCAGTTTATTGTGCTGGAAAAAGCATGGAAGAAATAGCAGTAAAATGTAATAAATAACAGACTGCTTTCTTTTGGTGTGCTTTTATGCAAAAAAACGGAGGATGAAAGAATGGAGAAAAGAGTACAGGATTATTCCAAAGAAATTCTGAAGATCATCCGCAGCAACACCTCTCCGGCCGTTATGGGAGGAAGGCTGCAGGATTATCATGAGAATGATCTGGCAGATGTAATGCCGAAACTGACTGTACAGGAGCGGTGCAAGCTGTACCGTATCCTGGATACAGATATGCTCTCTGATATTTTTGAATATACAGATGAGGAGAATGCAGCAGAGTATCTGAATGAAATGGATGTAAAAAAAGCAGCAGCCATTTTATCCAGAATGGAGACAGATGCTCTTGCAGATGTATTAAATAAAGTTGAAAAAACAAAGAAAAAAATACTGATCGATCTGCTTGAACCTGAGGTTCGACGTGATGTGGAGATGATCGCATCCTTTGATGAGGATGAGATCGGAAGCCGCATGACAACAAATTATATTGTGATTACAGATAAACTGACAGTTAAGCAGGCAATGAGCAGTCTGATCGAACAGGCTGCAAAAAATGACAATATCTCCACTATTTTTGTAGTGACAGAGCAGCAGAAATTTTATGGGGCCATTAATCTGAAAGAACTGATCATTGCCAGACGGGATGATCTGCTTGAGAATCTGGTGGTGACTTCCTATCCATATGTATATGCGGAAGAAAATATTGATGAATGTATCGAAGAACTGAAAGATTATTCTGAGGATTCTATTCCGGTTCTTGACAACGATAATCAGCTTCTGGGTGTCATCACATCTGCCAGTATCATTGACCTGGTTGATGATGAGATGGGCGATGACTATGCGAAGCTGGCCGGTCTGACAGCAGAAGAGGATTTAAAGGAGCCATTGAAAGAAAGTATGAAGAAACGTCTGCCCTGGCTGATCATTCTTCTGGGACTTGGCATGGTAGTTTCCTCAGTGGTAGGAATTTTTGAGAAGGTGGTGACTGCACTTCCGATCATTATGTGCTTCCAGTCTTTGATCCTTGATATGGCAGGTAATGTGGGTACCCAGTCTCTGGCTGTGACGATTCGTGTGCTGATGGATGAATCTCTGACAGGTAAGCAGAAACTGGAACTTGTGTGGAAGGAAATGAGAATTGGTCTGTGTAATGGCGGACTTCTTGGAATTCTGTCTTTTGCGCTGATTGGATTGTATATTTATCTGTTTAAAGGAAAAACACTTTTGTTTTCCTATGCAGTATCCGGATGTATCGGTGTGGCACTGTTGCTGGCTATGTTGATCTCCAGTGCAGTAGGCACCTGTATTCCATTGTTCTTTAAGAAGATCAATATTGACCCGGCAGTAGCATCAGGTCCGCTGATCACAACAGTGAATGACCTTGTTGCAGTAATTACCTATTATGGCCTGAGCTGGCTGTTCTTATTAAAAATGCTGAATCTTGCAGGCTGAATTTCAGATAATAAAAACAGAAAGAGGGATAAAATCTTTATGGATTTAAAACAATTACAGTATTTCGTAGTATGTGCGCAGACAGGTTCATTCAGTGATGCTGCGAAAAATCTGTATTCTACACAGCCCAGCGTCAGCAAGGTGATCAAGGGACTGGAAGATACGCTGGGAATGCAGCTTTTTGAACGGCTTCCAAGAGGAATCAGACTGACAGTACAGGGGCACAAGATTTATGAATATGCGTCGAAAATTATAAATGAAGTAAATGTTCTGGAAAATATGGCTTCCAGCGGAATGACAAAATGGATCCGGATATCTTTAAATCCCAGCTCCTGGTTTGCCAATCAATTTGTAGACTTTTATAATGAAACCTATGAAAAAAAATATCATTTCCAGGTAACAACAGCAGGTGTACAAAGCGTAATGGAAAGAGTCCGGGATTATATGGATGATATTGGTTTTGTATATATCCTCAGTCAGCAGAAGGAAAATTTCCTGTATGAATTGTCAAAAAACAAAATGCATTTCGAACCTATCTATGAAACAGATGTAATGCTGTATCCGGGAGGGCTGACAGAGCTTTACAATTCCGGCAAAGAGAGGGCAGAACTGGAAGATCTGGAGGGAATCCGTTTTATACAGAATTATCAGGATGAATTTTTTGACATCGGTGCTGTAAAAGAAGATGCATTCCAATGGAAGGATATTGATATTTCCGTGCTGACCAACAGTGATTATATTATGGAAAAAATGCTGAAGAACAGTAAGGTGGCAAATATAAGCGGAAGTTACCTGTCAGAAAACAAAGAAGGAACTACACCGGGAATCCCTCTGGATCTTGGAGACAGTAAAGTGATTTTTGGTTTTATACTCCACAAAGGAGAAGAAATGGATGAGAGTGTGGCAGAGCTTGTGGAGTTTTTAAAGAGCAGACTGCCGAAGCATTAATTGCCGAAGCATTAATAAAAATTGCAGTTGACTTTTTAACTTATTTTGCATATACTAATAGTAGCTAAGAAATGAAGTGAAATTTCCATGAAGCGAAACGAAAGCCCTCAGAGTTGCCGCTCTGAGGGCTTTCTTGCTCGTTACGGGGAGCTGTTCCGTTTAGACTGTTGCTGTCTAATGTCCGCTGTCCAGCCATTTGCATATGTAGTAGCTAACTACGCCTGCTATGACAGAGACAAGAAATGAAGTAAAAATTGCTTCCATGAAACTCACCTCCTTCCTGCTGGAGGTTCGACAGCTCTTGTAGTATAACATAGTTTAGAACAAAATGGGATGGTTGTTTTAAATTATTGCTGATATTAAAAAAACTATTCCAAAAATGACGATAGATATTCAAATTAAGAATAGCTTATAACCCCCAGGGTGGGTTGTGGGCTATTTTTGCTTTTGTTAAACTGAATGATGGCAAATTAGGAGTACAATTTTCAAAAATTATAAAATGGAGATAATCAAATGAGAAAATATGCATTCAGACGACTGCTTCAGCTGATTCCCATTTTGTTTGCGATTACTTTTCTCTCTTATGGCATGATGCGGATTGCGGGAAGTGATGTAGTAACACAAAAAATGGAAAATACAGGACAGATCCTGTCAGAAGATAAGTTAAATGCAGCCAGAGAACAGCTGGGACTGGACAAACCATTTCTGACCCAGTATTTTGTGTGGCTTGGGAAACTGCTTCATGGAGATATGGGAAACAGCTATGTATCCAGTCTTCCGGTTTTTGATACGTTCATATCGAAGCTTCCGGCAACGCTGCTTCTTACAGTGACATCTATTTTGCTGACCATCATCATATCAATCCCTCTGGGGATTCTGTCAGCAGTGAAACAGAATACGATTACGGATTATCTGATCCGTTTATGCAGCTTTATAGGAAACAGTCTTCCTAATTTTTTTGTATCATTGCTGTTGATGTATTTTCTTGCAATCAGGTTGCGGATTTTTCCGGTTATATCCAAAGATGTAAGTTTAAAGAGTGTGGCAATGCCGGCAATCACTCTGGCAATTGCCATGTCGGCCAAGTATCTTCGCCAGGTCCGTGCAACTGTGCTGGATGAACTGAGTAAAGATTATGTGGCAGGAGCGAAAGCAAGAGGAGTAAAGTTTTCTGTCACTCTTTGGAAAAGTATTATGAAGGCTTCGCTGGTAACCATCATTACCTTGCTGATGCTGTCAGTGGGAAATCTGCTGGGAGGAACTGCGATCGTAGAATCAATCTTTATGTGGGATGGAGTTGGAAAGATGGCAGTAGATGCCATCTCCATGCGTGATTATCCTATTATTCAGGCATATGTTATGTGGATGGCGATCATCTATGTTGTAGTAAATCTGCTTACAGATCTGTCATACCGGTTCCTGGATCCGAGAATCCGTCTGGGAGGTGTGAAACAATGAGTGAAAAGCAGAATAAAAATGTGACAGTGCGTGTACAGAAGATTAAGAAAAACCATATAAAACAAAAGCTGGTCTTTTTTCTTATTCTGGCAATAGGGCTTGTGATACTTGCAGTTTTTTCAGAGCATCTCTGTCCATATGACCCTTATGCACAGGATCTGGCAAGTGCACTTCAGCCCCCCAGTCTTCAGCATCCTATGGGAACAGATACATATGGGAGAGATATGCTGTCCAGAGTTATAAGTGGCGCAAGAGCCAGTATTTTCTCTACCTTTATTCTGGTTGCGGTGATTTCTGTGCTGGGAACAGCTGTGGGTGTATGCTGCGGATATTTTGGCGGAGCTGCAGATGCTGTTATGATGAGGATTTCAGATGTATGTCTTGCTTTCCCCGGGCTTGTATTTGCCATGGCGATTGCAGCTATTCTTAGGGGAGGCATTCAGAATGCTGTTATAGCACTGGCAGTAGTAAGCTGGCCGAAATATTCACGTATTGCCAGAGGGCAGACTCTGGCATTAAAAGAGGAACCCTATATTCATGCTGCCATACTGGCAGGTGACAGCTCAGGTCAGATTATGCTCAGACATATTCTTCCAAATATGCTGGGCCCTGTTCTGGTAACAGCCATGCTTGATATCGGTACCATGATGATGGAACTTGCAGGTCTGTCATTTCTTGGACTGGGAGCACAGATTCCCATGGCTGAATGGGGAAGTATGATGAGCAGCGGACGAAGTATGATCCAAACATATCCATGGGTAGTATTATCACCTGGAATTGCAATTTTTATATCTGTGGCAATTTTCAATCTGTTAGGTGATACAGTTCGTGACTATCTGGATCCTAAGAACAGCCGTTCATGATAAGTAATATGAAAACAAACGAGGAGGAAAGAAAATGAGAACAAAGAAATTTCTGGCAATGGCAATTGCCCTGGGACTGGCAGTAGGAATGACAGCTATGCCAACACTGGCTGCAGACAAAAAGACAGTTGTATTTGGTGATACCACCTTTAATGCGGAAAATGAGGAGGCAGATATTAATCCTCAGAATACCTATGCAGGATGGGCTTGCATCCGTTATGGAGTAGGGGAAACTCTTTTCCGTTATTCTGATACAATGGAGATAGAGCCATGGATCGCAAAAGAGTATGAAAATATTGATGAGCTGACCTGGAAGATCACACTGAACGACGGAGTTGTGTTTTCCAATGGACGTGCCTGTGACGGAGAAGCAGTAAAGGAAAGCCTGGAGGCTTTGGTTGCCAATCATGAGCGTGCAGCAGGAGATCTCTGTATTGATACCATCGAGGCTGACGGAAATACTGTTACCATAAAGACTACAGAACCGAAGCCTGCACTGATCAATTATCTCAGTGATCCTTATGGATGTATTATTGATATGCAGGCAGGTATCAGTGATGATGGTATAGTGATCGGTACAGGTCCTTATGTGGCAACTGAACTGGTGACAGATGATCATGTTAATCTTGTAAAAAATGAAAACTACTGGAACGGAGATGTAAATGTGGATGAGATCACTGTCCGCACAATCTCTGACGGTGATACACTGGCAATGGCTCTTCAGGCAGGGGAGATTAATGCTGCCTATGGTATGGCATATGCAAGCTATCCTTTATTTGAAAATGATGACTTTACATTTACCAGTACAGCTACAAGCCGTGCATTCTATGCATGGATGAACTTTGAAAGTCCTGTAACATCTGACCCGGCAGTGCGTAAAGCAATTGCCATGGGTATTGATAAGGACAGCTTTGTGTCTGTGCTTCTGAATGGATATGGATATCCTGCAGTTGGTGTTTTCCCGGATACCTTCTCTTTTGGCGGACAGAATCTGACAACAGAGAGCTATGATCCTGATGGGGCAAAGAAGGTTCTGGAGGAAGCAGGATGGGTGGATTCTGATGGTGACGGTATCCGTGAAAAAGACGGACAGAAACTGGAAATCCGCTGGCTTACTTATCCAAGCCGTCAGGAGCTTCCGCTTCTTGCAGAGTCTGCACAGGCGACCTTAAAAGAAATCGGTATGGATGTTCAGGTGAATTGTACCTCTGATAATAATACTATCCGTAAAGATCCTACATTATGGGATGTATATGCAAGTGCCATGGTAACTGCACCTACAGGAGATCCGGAGTATTTCTTCACTTCCTGCACACTGGATGAATCTGCAAGCAATAACGGACATTATCACAGTGATAAACTGGAAGATCTGGAAAAACAGATGAAGCAAGAATTCGACGCAGATAAGCGTTCAGATCTGGCGATTCAGATGCAGCAGACAATCCTGGATGACAATGCCTATGTATTCTGCTCTTACCTGAGAATGAGTATGATCATGCAGTCTAATGTAACAGGACTGACTGCACATCCATGTGATTATTATGAACTGACAGCAGATCTGGATATTAACTAAACTGTAAGAATAAATGAAGAATATTTGAACGATGATATTTCAGGGGCAAAAGATATTTTGCCCCTGATTTGGTAAGTATTAACAAGGATGGTTTACAGAAATGGATAGAAAAATACTGACCTACGATTCCGTAGAGATATCATTTGGCGGAAAAGCGGTGGTTCATGATGTGAGTTTCTCCCTTGAACATGGAGAAATACTTGGTCTTGTGGGAGAATCCGGCAGTGGGAAAAGCACTCTGATCAAAGCTGCAGTGGGACTTCTGGGATCGGATGGTCTTGTGACAAGAGGAGATATCCGATATATGAATCAGAATATTCTGGATATACCGGAGAAAGAAAAAAGAAAGATCAGAGGTGCAGGAATTGGCATGATCTTTCAGGATGCAGGTGCTTCCCTGTGCCCGATCCGCACCATTGGAGAACAGATTTATGAAAGTATGCGTGTACATACGAAGATAACAAGAAGTGAGGCCAAAAGCAGGGCAATGGATCTGTTTGATAAACTGAACTTTAAGGACAGTCAGCGTGTGTGGGACAGTTATCCATTTGAACTGTCAGGCGGAATGAATCAGAGAGCAGGTATTGCAATTGCCATGCTTATGAATCCGCCCATCCTATTTGCGGATGAACCGACCAGTGCTCTGGATGTGTCTGTACAGCGTCAGGTTGTAAGGGAAATGCTTAAGTTAAGAGAGTTGTTTGGAACTGCAATTGTGATCGTGACACATGATATCGGGGTAGTCCGGGCAATGGCAGATACTGTGTTGGTTTTGAAAAATGGTAAAACAATAGAATATGGCACAGCAGACCGTGTACTGGATCATCCCCAGGATCCCTATACCAGGAAATTGCTGGAGGCTGTACCAAAGCTGCAAAGGAAGGTCAGAGTATGAGCATACTTTTAGAGGCAGAACATTTAACAAAAATATTTACCCAGAGAGGAAAAAATCCTTTTAAAGCAGTAAATGATGTAAGCTTTACACTAAAAAAAGGAGAAACGCTGGGAATCGTAGGAGAATCCGGCAGTGGGAAAAGTACAATAGCAAAGCTGCTCACCAGGCTGACTGATATCACAGAGGGTACATTGAAATTTGAAGGAAAAGATATTACAAGACTGAAACAAAGTCAGCTGAAAGAGGTATATGGAGATATACAGATGGTTTTTCAGAATCCGGTGGGTTCTTTTGATCCCAGAAGGACACTGGGTGACGGAATTGGTGAGAGTCTTAGAAACCGTGGAATGAAAAAGGCTGATGTGGAGAAAAGAGTAGCAGAATTGCTTGAGCAGTGCGGTCTTGAGAAGGAATATGCAAAAAGATATCCTCATGAGGTAAGTGGCGGACAGTGTCAGCGGGCTGCGATAGCAAGAGCTCTGGCAGTAAAACCAAAAGTTCTGATCTGTGATGAGGCAACCAGTGCTCTGGATGTAACCATACAGAAACAGATCATGGAGCTTCTGGAAGACCTGAAAGAGAAGAATGGGCTGTCTTTTATTTTTATTTGTCATAATCTGGCCCTTGTCCAGATGTTCTGTGACAGGGTTCTGGTACTGTATGAGGGAAAAGTAGTGGAAAGCGGAATTCCCGATGATATCATCAATGAACCCAAGGAAGAGTATACGCAGAGACTGGTGGATGCGGTACTTTCGTGATGGTGTTCTTAAAATGATTATAAAAAAGGTACTTCCCGGAGATGGAAGTACTTTTTTATATCATAATTCCGGATCATTTCATGGCAAGGTGAATCCTTTTTCTGTTGTAGACCAGATGAAGATACATGGCATCCTGTGCGCGGAGCGGGTCGTGGGCTGCGATAGCATCTGCAATCTCACGATGAGTTTCGATAGTCTCCTTATGCAGAGTATTTCCGGTGCTTTCCACAAAAAGAGGAATCGAGCTGTTGATCACCGGAATCAGTCTTGGCACCACAACATTCTTACTGCTCAGGGCAATAGCAGCGTGAAATTCAATATCCTTGTGTGTGTGATCCTCATGATTATTCAGTAACACTTCTACTTCATCGCAGAGAGCGGTGATTTTTTTTATGTCTTTTTCTTCTGCATTCGTAGCTGCCATAGCTGCTATGGAAGGCTCCAGAAGGAAGCGTACCTCCAGAAGATCATGGATCAGCTTCTGTTTATTTCCGATAAAGGTAAATCCCAGAGGATCCTCTACCATTCCCGGAGAAGAAGCGATATAAGTGCCGGAACCCTGTCGGATGGTAACAATGTTTCGTGAAGCAAGCAGCTTCATGGCCTCCCGAACAGAACTTCTTCCTGCATTTAAACGTTCGGAAAGAATCGTTTCATTGGGAAGCTTGTCTCCGGGCTGAAGGTTCTCTTCTAATATAAGTGAAATAATGTCTTCCGAGATTTTCTGGGGAAGACTTTTTTCTTCTAATGAATTCGTCATATGATTTACTCCGTTTCTAAAAGTGAAATTTCTTAATCTCTATGATAAGGTGTTTTAGAATGAATGTCAAAGTGCTAATATGCACAAAAATAAATACGAAAATTTAGACAAAATTACAGTATTGCTTTTTTGAAGAAGAGAATATATTATAAATACATCAGATGAATTGAAAGGCAAAAAACGAAAAAACAAGTAAATTCAGAAGAAAAACAGAAAATAGGTCAGATGTATTGGAGAGAAATTAGA
>OLFU01002959.1_pt1 | contig 12183 bp, 9 predicted proteins | sample 1605161 | NCBI WGS metagenome assembly OLFU01 (sample SAMEA3888914, study PRJEB22519) | human gut metagenome | biome: human gut; feature: human-associated habitat; material: faeces | place: Denmark | collected 2011
TCTGTACGTTTTCCATAGCGATGATCGTCGCCTCTCGCGGACTTCGGGCGTTGTACTTGATTTCATATTCGACGGCTTCGATGACGACGATGGCATCGTCGACGAGGAGGCCGATAGCCAAGACCATGGCGAACAAGGTCAAGGTGTTGATGGAAAAGTCAAGGACGGAAAAGAGGGCAAAGGTGCCGAGGAGAGATACAGGGACGGCGATCAACGGAATGAGTGTCGACCGACCGCTCTGGAGGAAGAGGTATACGATGAGGGCAACCAAGAGCAGGGCTTCGATGAAGGTTTGGATAACTTCTTCGATGGAGGCCCGGACGAACTTCGTGCTGTCGTATACGACTTTATAGTCCATATCGGACGGGAAGGATTCCTTGGCCTTTTCAAGGACGGCTTTCGCACCGCTGACGGACTGCATGGCGTTGGCGTCAGACGTCAGGCTGACCATGAAGCCGGCAGCCTTACTGTCACCGAGTTTGGACGTGACGCTGTAGTCTTTCGAGCCTAAGTTGACTTCGGCCACGTCGCCGACGCGAACCATGGTCCCATCGGAGTTGGTGCGGATGATGACGTTCTTAAACTGTTCGGCCGTTTGCAGACGACCGTCAGTACGCATGGTGTACTGATAGGTCTGGTTGTTGGCCGACGGCTGAGCGCCGATGGTACCGACGGCAGCCTGGGTATTCTGAGCCGAAATGGCCGAGATGACGTCTGTCGGCGTAACGTTCAGGATGCTCATCTTCATCGGATTGAGCCAAATGCGCATGGCGTAGTCCGAACCGAATTCCTGGACACTGCCGACGCCGGGAACGGATTTCAAGGCATCCATGAAGTACTGGGTCGCATAGTTCTTCATGAAGGTTTCATCGTACGACCCATTCGGCGAAACGAGGGCGAATACCATGGCCATGGAACTCGTCGACTTCTGGACCGTAACGCCCGTCGCCGTAACTTCTGACGGCAGGGTCGAAGAAACCTGGCTGACACGGTTCTGGGTATTGACCGTATCCATGTCGCCGTCACTGCCCGTTTCGAACTGGGCCGTCAGCGAATAGGTCCCGTTGTCATTACTGGAACTTTCCAAGCTGACCAGGTCGTCGACACCGACCATTTGGCGTTCGATGACGCTGGCGACGGTCGTGCCGATGACTTCGGCGTTAGCCCCGGGGTAAGATGCCGACACGCGGACCTGAGGCGGCGTAACGTTCGGGTATTTAGCTACCGGCAGGGTTACGATGGAAATGGCGCCGAGGATGGAGATGATCAGAGAAATGACGACGGCGAAAATAGGCCTGTCAATAAAAAACTTTGATATCACGGTCTCGCCTCCCTACTTATTCGACGACGAGTCAGAGGCAGTGTTGGAGTTATCGTTATCGATATCCGCCTTGGTCAGCAAGTGCTGGTCGAGGGTCGCTCCCTTGGCCTTCTGATAGCCGTCGACGATGACGATATCGCCGCTCTGAAGTCCGCTGGTAATGATCCAGAATTTACCGACTTTCTGGCCCGGCGTAACTTCGCGAGTCTGAGCCTGTCCATTGCCGTCGATGACAGAAACGTAGTATTTACCGAGGGACTGCTGGACAGCCCGCTGCGGTACGGACAAGGCACTGCGTTGAATTCTGGTATCGGAAATGACCGTAGCATAGAGGCCGGGGATGAGCAGGTTTTCCGGATTGTCAAAGACGGCTTTGATGACGATTGATCCGGAGCTGCCGTCCATGCCGTGGTTGACCTGGGCAATACGGCCGGCATAGGGATACATGGAGCCGTCGCTCAGGCGGAGCAGGAGGTGATCGCCCCAGTTATTGCCCGAGCCGTCACTGCCCTGCTTGGTCATCTGCAGGTATTCGGCTTCACTGATGGAAAATTCGACATAGACCGGGTTGCTCGACGAAATGGTGACCAGTGCCGTCGAACCGGCCGTAGCATAGGTACCGATGGGGACGTCGTCGACATTCAGTTTACCGCTGAAAGGTGCGTAGACGATGGTATCGTCGACGTTATCCTGGGCGGCATCGACCTGGGCCGCATTGGCCGCAACGACAGCGGCTTGCTGGCGCGTAGCCGCTTCCTGGTCGGTTACGGTCTGCTGCGGAATGGCATCCTGGCTGGCCAGGGTCTGGTAACGGCGCAGATTTAACTGCTCGTTGGCTAAACTGGCTTCGGACTGGGCCTGCGTTGCCCGGGCCTGGGCTAAGGCGGCATCGTACGTACGGCTGTCGATGCGGAACAAAGCCTGGCCAGCCGTGACATCCTGACCGCCCTGGACGTACTTTTCTACGACGCGGCCGGAAATCCGCGGCTGAACGGGTACCTTATCCATAGCCGATACGGTACCGCTGTATTCAGCTTGAATGGGAGTGTCTGAGGCGACGACTTTATACGTATTGACAGCAACGGCCGCTTTCGCTGCGTCTTTATCAGCACCACAACCGGCTAGGAGCGCCGCAGCCGTCAGGACGGCAACACTCATCGTCGCGAGTTTGCGTTTTTGTATCATCTTTTTTTTCCTCCTATTTCTTTTGATTCCTGATTTTTAATGCCGTACAATAAGACCTTTATACAACGTTTCATATAGGCACTAAAACTGGAATCTTGATTGACATCATTGAAGTAATCGATGATATCATCGGCTGCGCTGTGCAGCATGCGCAATAACAGGACTTTGTCAAAAGGTTTGAAGGCCCCTGTCTGCTGGGCTTCATCGAGGATTTGTTCCAAGAGACTCCAATCCTTTTGGTAGCGGGACTGCAATCGATCATAGACGTCGGGCATCTTCACTAAAAGGTCAGAGACCTTCCGGACCGACAAGACCTGCCAGTTTTCATCCGGCACGTCGAAATAGGCAATCAATTTCTCTTCACAGGTCAGGCTGTCGTCGTCAACGAGCTCCCGATGGTATTGGTAGACCCTTTCAAGAAACGAACTGATTGCTTCTTCCACGATTTCCTGCTTTGACGAAAAATATTCGTACAAGGTTCGCTTACTGATGCGCAGTTTGCGGGCTAAATCATCCATGTGGAAATCAGAACCATGCCGGTCGATTTCACGCAAGGCTTCCGCCAAAATCTTGGCGCGGATATTTTCTGTCATTCAAACACATCCTACTCACAAAAATATAACATACTGTCTCTGAAACTCAAACATAAAACCCAGTACCACTTTATAGTTTAATATACCGCACTATATAAGTCAATATAAGGTTGTAAACAAGTTGTAATTATTATTTTCCCAATTGGCCGGCCAATTTACGAACCGGCAAAAAGCGGTATAACAGGGCTCCGCAGGCGGCACCGAGGCAGGTATTGGGTAAAAAAGCAACGATAAAAAACCACAAGGCCACGGCTTTGGAATCTAAGACGAAGGCCGCCACGGGGTAGGCGATGAGGCCGCCTAAGAGGCCGGTCCCGATGATTTCACCGGCAACGGCCCCCCAGATGGAACCGGTCCTTTTATATAAGATGCCGGCCAGGGCGGCACCGATCATACTGCCGGGATAGGCAAGGACCGTCCCGACGCCCATAGCCATGCGGATCGACGAGATACAGAAGGCACCGGCCGTCGAATAGCGCCAGCCGACGAGGACGGCTAAGAGGACGTTGATGAGATGCTGCAGGGGAAAGACGCGGGCCCCGCCGAAGGGAAATGAAACGAAGGGAGCCAGCAAGACTCCGATGGCGATGAAGATAGCCGTCACCGTCATTCTTTTAAGTTCAACATTGTTCATGGGTAATCAAGACCTTTCCATACTGTTGCAACAGATCGCCATTCAGGCTGTAAAAAGCATCGAAGAGGCGGGCGTGAAAAGACCCGGGACCGGCACTGCCGCCTCGTTCAAGGGCCAGTTCCCCGCCGATGCCCATGGCCGTGACGCCGGCGACAGCTGCCGTGAAGGCGTCGCTGACGGCGGCAAAGGAGCCGATGAGGGATGACGTCATGCAGCCCGTGCCCGATACATAGGTCAGCATGGGGCAGCCGTTATGGACGGCAGCCGTCTGCTTGCCGTCGGAAATGATGTCGACGGCGCCGGTAATGGCGATGGTCGTCCCTAGCTTTTGGGCAAGGTCGGCCGCCAAGGCGCTGCCTGTGGTACGGACCAGGCTGTCGACGCCGAGGTTCTTCCCGCTCTTATGATCGGCCAGGCAGGTGATTTCCGCCGCATTGCCGCGGATGACCGAAAGGGGCAGTTCCCGGACCAGGCGCAGGGCCGCTTCCGTGCGAAAGGTCGTCCCGCCGGCCCCGACCGGGTCGAAGATGATGGGAACGCCCTTACGGGCTGCCGCCTTTCCGGCCAGGATCATGGCCTCCAGGGTCCACTGCTGGAGGGTGCCCAGATTGAGGACCAGGGCTTTCGCGGCCGACGCCATTTCGGCCACTTCTTCGACGGAATTGGTCATCGTCGGCGAGGCGCCGATGGCTAAGGTCGCATTGGCGCAGTCGTCCATGGTGACAAAGTTCGTAATGTGATGAATGAGGGGCCGTTCCCGGCGCAGGGCCGCAAGTTTCGAGCCCATGTCTTCGACGATGGTCATGACCTCCTCCCTCCTTATTCACCGCCCTCTTCACGGGCAGCGACGTTCTTGTCGAAGAGGGCATCGGCGAACTGGGCAGCATCGAAGGGACGAAGATCGTCGACGCCTTCGCCGACGCCGACCCAGCGGACGGGAACACCCAGTTCCCGTTTAATCGACAGGATGACGCCGCCTTTGGCCGTGCCGTCGAGCTTGGTCAGGACGACGCCGGTCAAGGGAACGACGTCGCCGAAGAGCTTGGCCTGGCTGACGGCATTCTGTCCCGTCGTGGCATCGAGGACGAGCAGCGTTTCCTGGGGAGCCCCGTCGATGTTGCGGCCGGCGATGCGGGCCATTTTCCGCAGTTCTTCCATGAGGTTGGACTTGGTCTGCAATCGGCCTGCCGTATCGACCAAGAGGATATCGATGTTCCGGGCTTTCGCCGAAGCCGTGGCGTCGAAGACGACGGCAGCCGCATCGGCCCCTTCCTGATGCTTGACGATGGGCGCGCCGACCCGTTCGGCCCAGATGGTCAGCTGCTCTGAAGCAGCGGCCCGGAAGGTATCGCCGGCAGCCAGCATGACCGATTTCCCCTGTTCTTCATAGTATTTCGCTAACTTGCCGATGGTCGTCGTCTTGCCGACGCCGTTGACGCCGACGACGAAGATGACCCGTGTCCCCTCCGTTTCCGGCAAGGGTTCATCGTTTTCATTCAAAAGCTTGACGATGCACTGTTCGAGGTAAGGTACGACGTCGTTCCCGTCTTTGATATCCCGGTTCTTGACGCCGGTCCGGATCTGATCGAGGAGGTATTCCGTCGTTTCGACGCCCATGTCGCCGGTCAGCATGACCGCTTCCAAGTCGTCATACATGTCGTCGTCGATTTTCGCGTAGCCGCGGACGACGGTCTCTATGTTTTGAATGAGCGAGTGTTTCGTCTTTTCTAAGCCTTTTCGAAGTTTTGAAAAAAATCCCATGATCATGTTCCTTCCTTTAATAATTCATCTACTTTGACCGACAGCAGCCGCGATACGCCCTTTTCTTCCATGGTGACGCCGAGGAGCGTATTGGCCGCTTCCATCGTCTTGCGGCGGTGGGTGATGACGATGAACTGCGTCGAGCCGCTGTAATTCTGGAGATACTTGGCCATGCGCTCTACATTGGCTTCGTCGAGGGCCGCGTCTACTTCGTCGACCAGACAGAACGGCGCCGGATGAAAGGCCAAAAAGGCCAAGAGCAGGGCGATGACCGTAAGGGCTCGTTCGCCCCCTGAGAGGAGGGTCAGAGACTGCTGTTTCTTTCCCGGCGGCCGGATGTAGATTTCGACACCGGACTCTAAGATGTGTTCTTTATCGGTCAGGGCCAAATGGGCCGTGCCGCCTTCAAAGAGGCAGCTGAAAATCTGCTGGAAATGGACGCCGATATCTTGAAAGGCCTGACCGAATTGGTCGGCCATGGCTTTGTCGATGTCGGCGACGACGGCCCGCAGCTTTTCTCTCGATTCTTCTAAATCGAGGCACTGCTTCTTGTAAAATTCTTGTTTATCCAGGGCTGCCTGATAGTCGTCTTCGGCAGCCGGGTTGATGGTACCTAAGGCCGTTATTTGTGATTTTAACTGACTGACCTTGTCGTGAAGCTCTTTCAGCGAGCCTTCGCGGCGCCGATCCATGGCTTCCTGCCGACTCAGGCCCTGCATGGCCAGCCGTTCTTCATGATGACTGATATCGCTCTTATATTTTTCCATCTGGATATCGGCGGCATTGAGGCGCTGCTGCCAGGTCTGACTGCGCCTACGCAGGTCGTCGACGAGTTCGTCCAGGTCATGGCTCTGCTGCAGCCGTTCGCTGCGGCTCTTATAGAAAGCTTCTTTGGCCTCATCGGAACGAGCCGTTTCGGCCTTCTTCACTTCGATATTCTGAGCCAGCTCCTGCAAGAGCCTTTCCGTCGTTTGGCGGCGCTCGCGAAGGTCCTTACGCCGTTGCGCAAGGATTTCCTGCTGACTCGTCAATTCGTCCTGCCAGGAAGCGTGCTGAGTCAGCTGTTCTTCCCCATGGCGGACCTGTTCTTTTAAGGTCGCCGCCGTAATCTGACACTCCGTCAGGTTCTTCCGGCACCGCTCCGCTTCGGCCTTGGCTGCATCGGCTGCGGCCTGCCACTGGTGAATATCCGTTTCCGGTTCTTCTTCCAGGGCCGAGATCGCCTTTTCTTTGGAAACGAGGTCGGCTTGGATATCCGAGCGGGCCGTGTCGAGGGCTTCGACGCGCTTATCCATATCGGTCACGGTCTTTTCAAGGCCGCGCAATTCCGAAGCGAGCTGCGCAGCCTGCCATGCGGCTTGGCCCGATTCCTGCTTGGCCTTTTGCAGGGCTTCTTCGGCTGCCTCCAAGACCTGTTTCCCTTCTTCAGCCGTTCTGCGCAAAGCCTTGCCCTTTTCCGTCAACCCTTGGAGCTTTTTTTGACCGTCGTCAAGGTGCTGCTGCAAGTCTTCCATCAAGGCTCTGCGGCTGATGAGGGAGCCTTCCTGATTTCGCGTACTGCCGCCGGTCAGGGAGCCGCCGGCATTGAACTGCGTGCCGTCGAGGCAGACGATGCGCAGACGGTGGCCGTACTTCTTGGCGACAGTCGAACCGGTATCCATCGTATCGGCCAAGAGGGTCTTCCCCAATAAAGACGTAAAGACCGTCTTATATTTTTCTTCATACGTAATGACATCAGAGGCAAAACCCAGGATGCCTTTTTCGGATGCGGCCCGTTCTTCATCGGCGGTCCGCGTCCGGTTTCTCAATGTATCCAAGGGCAGGAAGGTCGTCCGGCCGGCTTTCTTTTCTTTTAAATAGGAAATGGCCTGTTTGGCCGCCCCTTCGTTTTCGGCCACGACGTACCGGGCCGCGGCTCCCAGGGCAATGTCGACGGCGACGGCAAATTTACCGGGAATGCGGCATAATTCGCCGACGGCGCCGCAAAGCTCTCTGCGCCAGGGCTGCGATGCCGTAAGGACGACCTTGACGGCCCGGCCCAAGCCTTCGTGTTCTTGTTCCATGCTCCGTAAGACGCCGATGCGCTGTTGAGCCCCGTCGACGTCACTGCGAAGACGGCGATAGTCCCGTTCGACGTCCTCCAGGAGGGCCTGCGCCTTGGCAGCGGCCTCCTTCTGAGCGGCAACCTCCTTTTCCCGGTCTCGAAGGCGTTGCTGCCACTGGTCTCTTCGGTCTTCGACGTCCTGACTACGGCCCTTCAAGTCTTCCAAGGCCTGCTTTTTTTCTTCGAAAGCGCGAAGGGCTTCTTCACAGGCGTCGGCATTTTCTTCTAAGCGGCGGCGCAGGTCATCGCGGTCGCGGCGCAGCATAAAGGCGTCGCGGCTGCGGCTGGAATTGGCATCGAGGCGTTTCTTTAGGGCGTCGGCTGCTTGTTTAGCCTTGTCCTCCGCTTGGGTGACTAAGGTTTCGGTCAGGGCCAGGGCCTTTTGAGCCGCTGCCAGCTCGGTTTCCTTTTGTTCCTTCTGCTGCCGCAGTTCTTTCTCCTTGGCTTCCCAAGACGTCTGCCGCTCTTGGAGCTGGCCTTCATCCTTTTCATCGGCAGCCTGCTGCTCAGCCAGCTCGGCTTTTCGCTGAATGCAGGCTTCCTGGCGATGGGTCAGGCTGTCCAATTCGTTGTGCACGGCCATGGCTTCCTCATCGAGGCGGCGCAGTTTTTCTTCTTCCGCCGCCATGGAGGCCATGAGGGCCTTGCGCCGCTGTTCGGCATCGGTCAACGCCTTGGATGCTTCCTGATTTTCCGCCGCTGCCGACTGGCGGCCGTTTTCGGCTTTGGCTAAGAGGCGTTCGCTGTTGCGCAGCTCCTGCAAGGTCAAAGTTCCTTCATAGGCCAGTCGTTCGCTGTCGAGGGTTCGGAACTCCTTCAGTGTTTCAGCCTGTTTCTGCAAAGGCTCCAGCTGCTCTTCAAGGACACTGGTAAGGTCGCCGATGCGTTCTAAATTGCGTTCCGTTTCCGCAATTTTTCGCAGGCCTTCGGCTTTTCGCCCCTTAAAGCGGCTGATGCCGGCCACTTCTTCAAAGATGACCCGCCGTTCTTCAGGCTTGCTGTTCAAGATGCGGTCGACGCGGTTCTGGCCGATGACGGCCATCGAATCCTGACCGATACCGGTGTCGGCAAAGAGGATATGGATATCCTTTAAGCGGCACGGCCGACGGTTGATATAGTATTCACTGTCACCGGACCGGAAGAGGCGCCGGGTGACGACGACTTCCGTAAATTCCGTGTCCAGGGCATGGTCGCTGTTATCAAAATAGAGCGATACTTCGGCCGCACCCTGAGGCCGGCGGGTTTGTGTACCGGCAAAGATGATGTCTTCGGCACGCTGGCCCCGCAGTTGGCGGATGTTCTGTTCCCCCATGACCCAGCGGACGGCATCGGAAATGTTGCTCTTACCGCTGCCGTTGGGCCCGACGATGGCCGTAATCCCCTTATCAAAGTTCAAAATTGTCTTATCGGCAAAGGATTTGAAGCCTCTCAGCTCCATTTTTAATAACTGCATAATGGTTTACTCTCTTCATCAGCCGTGAGTACGAATTGTCTGGTCATACGCAGGCCTCCCCTTATTTTTTCGTATAGTTATCATACCATAATTAGCCGTCCGTCGCCAGCCGCACCTCTTCGCCGCCGGGACAGACAAAGATTGTGTAAAAAATCCCCAAAAGGGTTGACGAACGAAAGATTAATGATTATATTAGAATTTAGGGTTAGAGGCCCTGATTCTGCAGAAAGGGAGAGTACCGTAACATGATTCAAGTTTACAAGCACAGCAACGGCCACTTGGATGGAAACATTTCCTTGGCATCGGCTGAAAAAGGCTCATGGATCAACGTCGTAACCCCCGATTCCGACGATTTGCAGCTCGTATCCATGGTCACGGAAATCCCCACCGATGTTTTGAAAACCGCCTTGGACACGGAAGAACGTTCCCACGTTGAAATCGAAGACAACTACATCTTCGTCGTCATCAACATTCCCGTCGTCCTGGAAACGGACAGTTACGACACACTGCCCCTCGGTATCTTCATCACATCCGACTTCATCATCACCCTCTGTATCGAGGAGACGGAAGTCATGCGCGCTTTTACGAAAAACACCTATCCCCTGTTCCACACCTTTAAAAAGACGCGCTTCTTATTTCAAATACTCTATCGTTCGGCAACCTTATTCCTTCGTTACTTAATGCAGATCAATCACCGAACGGATGATCTCGAAGAAACACTGCGCCATTCCATGCGCAACAAGGAATTTTTCATGCTCTTGGAATTACAGAAATCCTTGACCTACTTCACATCGGCCCTCAGGGGCAACGGCATCGTCATGGAGCGCCTCATGCGCCTGCGCCGCAACACGGCCCTTCACCATCTCATTAAAATGTACGAAGAAGACGAAGACCTCCTGGAAGACGTCATCATCGAAAACAAGCAGGCTATCGAAATGGTTGAAATGTATTCCAACATCCTTATGAGTATGTCCGATACCTTCGCGTCGATCATTTCCAACAACCTGAACTTAGTCATGAAATTCTTAGCCTCGATTACGATCATGCTGGCAGTTCCGACGATTATCTTCAGTTTATGGGGCATCAACGTCCAGGTCCCCTTCCAAGATACGGCGAACGGCTTCTTCTACGTATCCGGCATCGCCCTCATCTGTACGATTACGGCGGCTATCTTATTGTGGCGAAAGGATTTATTCTAAAAGTTATGCTAAAAACTGCCTTGCCCCTGCACCATGCTCTTGATCGGTTCAAAAGACCGCCGGTGTATCGGACAGGGCCCATATTCCCGAAGGGCTTCCATATGCATCTTCGTCAAATATCCCTTGTGGACGGCAAAGCCGTACTGGGGATATTTTTTGTCGTATTCGACCATCAGCCGGTCTCGCGTCACCTTGGCGATGATCGACGCGGCGGCGATGGACGCGCTTAAGGCGTCACCGTGGACCAGGGACCGATGCGGCATCGTAAGGTCCCGCAGGGGCATGGCATCGACCAGGACGGCTTCGGCCGGAACGGCAAGGCCTTCTACCGTCTCGTACATGGCCTGCATCGTCGCATGGTAGATGTCGAGGCGGTCGATGTCCTTTTCTGATTTGGCGATACACGACACGGCCACGGCTTCGGCCATGATTTTATCGTACAGCTCGTCTCGTTTGGCAGGCTGTACTTTTTTGCTGTCATTGAGGCCCGGACAGTCCCAAAAGGGCGGCAGGATGACGGCAGCTACCATGACCGGACCTGCCGCAGGGCCGCGGCCGGCTTCGTCGATACCGGCCACATGGTACAGGCCCTGGCGGTAATACTGACTTTCCGGATCATAGAGGTGAAGGACCCGTTCCCGTTCCTCTTCTTCCTTGATTTTCCGCTTCATGTAGGTGTCGGCCAGCTTTCGGACCGACACCCGGCTGTCGCCTTTCATGGCCGCCAAAAGGGCTTCGATGTCGCGTTCTTCCGCCAGAAGCCCCTTCAGGTCGGCTACCTTTAATTTCGCGATATCCATATCATTCATCCCCCTCAAATTCACCGAGGCGGTCGAGGGAAATGGCGCCGATTACGCCTTCGCGAAACTCTTTCAAGATGAGTTTATACGTCTTTTCCAGGTCGACGACGCCGCCGGAGACGATACAGCCCCGCTTGCGGCCGATGGCTTCAATCGTTTCCAGTGGCTTGTCACTGAGGGCTTCCAGCTTATACCGGCCTTTCAGGGCTTCCGGATAGCGGTCGGTCAGCTCCTCCATGAGCCGACAAATGACCGTTTCCATATCGAAGACGGTGTCGGAAATGGCCCCCGTTGCGGCCAACCGGTAGGCACTGGTCTGATTTTCAAGTTTCGGCCACAAGACGCCCGGCGTATCGAGGAGGTCAAGCTGGTCACCGATGTGGACCCACTGCTTGCCCTTCGTTTCCCCGGGCTTATCGGCCGTCTTGGCGGCGCTTCTGTGGGACAACTTATTGATCAGCGTCGACTTGCCGACGTTGGGGATGCCCAGGATCATGGTCCGGACGGCGCGGTTCTTGAGGCCCCGTGCCTTCCAGCGTTCGAGCTTGGGCGCCGCTAAGGAGCGGATGAGGGACACGAGCTGTTTGACTCCCTTACCGCCTTTGCTGTTGAGGGCCATGACCTTTCTCCCCTGCTGTTTATAGTAGGCCACCCATTCGTCGACGACGGCCGGATCGGCCAAATCGGCCTTATTGAGGACGACGACGGACGGCTTGTCGCCGATGAGGGATTTGATCATGGGGTTGGTGCTGCTCAACGGGATGCGGGCATCGACGAGTTCGATGACGACGTCGATGATTTTGAGATTTTCCTGAATCAGGCGCTTGGCCTTGGCCATATGGCCGGGATACCAGTTGATTATCATAGAAACTCCTTTATAGAAAAAAGAAAGGGGGCTGTTCCTAAAAACAGCCCCTTTTCACTGTCCTGAGACAGCGAATGACAGTATAAGCGATTTCGTCCTTCGAGGGCTTACCATAGGGCATGCTTTCGACAAAGGAGATTAGCCTTCTCTAGTTGCGCTCACATGAAGGATGTGTTCGATGACGTCATCGATCGGCTTGTCGCCTAAATCACCTTTCGAGCGGTCGCGCAGGCCGAAGGCACCGTTTTCCATTTCCTTATCGCCGACG
>OLFU01002970.1_pt1 | contig 12118 bp, 8 predicted proteins | sample 1605161 | NCBI WGS metagenome assembly OLFU01 (sample SAMEA3888914, study PRJEB22519) | human gut metagenome | biome: human gut; feature: human-associated habitat; material: faeces | place: Denmark | collected 2011
CCCTGGTGGACGAGGTGCGGGTGGACCGCATGGGCAGCGTGGTGGGTCTGCGCCGGTGCGGCAGGGAGAACGCTCCCCGGCTGCTGCTGGACGCCCACCTGGACGAGATCGGCTTTCTCATCACCGGCCACGAGGAGGGCTATCTCCGCTTTGCCCCCCTGGGCGGGGTGGACCCCCGGATGCTGCCCGACCGGGAGCTGACCATCCTCACCCAGCCCCCCAGGCTGGGGGTGGTGGCCTGTATGCCCCCCCACGTGCAGACGGCGGAGGACATGAACAAGCCCCAGCCCATCAAGGACCTGTATCTGGATGTGGGCCTGTCCCAGGAGGAGGCGGAGCGGCTGATCCCCGTGGGCACCCCCGCCGTCTATCGGGCGGGCTGCACCCGGCTGGGGGACAAGCTGCTGTGCGGCAAGGCGCTGGACGACCGGGCCTGCTTTGCCATCCTGCTGGATGCCCTGGAGCGGCTGAAGGGGGAGGCGCTGGACGTGGACGTGTACGTTCTGGGCTCCACCCAGGAGGAGACCCACAGCACCGGGGCCATCACGGCGGCCTATGGCATCGTGCCGGAGCTGTGCGTGGCGGTGGACGTGACCCACGGGGACAGCCCCGACGGGGACAAGGGCAAGACCTTCCCCCTGGGGGGCGGCCCGGTGATCGGGCTGGGCCCCAACTGCACCCGGTGGATGTCCAGCCGCCTCCAGCGTAAGGCGGAGGAGGCCGGGATGGACTGCCAGATCGAGGTGATGGCCGGCCACTCGGGCACCAACGGCTGGCCCCTGCAGGTGAGCCGGGAGGGCGTGGCCACTGCCGTGCTGTCCCTGCCCCTGCGCTATATGCACACCCCCATCGAGACGGTGAGCCGGGAGGACATGGACAATACCGCCGCCCTGCTGGCCGACTTCATCCGGGGGTTGGGAGAGGAGGTGCCCGGCGATGATTGATCTGCTCAAACAGCTCTGCCGCCAAAACGGCGTGTCCGGGGACGAGGACGCTGTCCGGGACTTTCTGCGGGAACAGGCCGGGCCCTATGCCGACTCCATCCGCACCGACGCCCTGGGCAACCTGATCGTGTTCAAAAAGGGCCGCCGGTCCGACGGGCCCAAGCTGCTGCTGGCTGCCCACATGGACGAGGTGGGCCTGATCGTCACCCGCATCACCGACGAGGGCTTTTGCAAGTTCGACTTTGTGGGCGGGGTGGACCGCCGGGTGGCCATCGGCAAGCCGGTGGCGCTGGGCCCGGAAAAGATCCCCGGGGTCATCGGCCTGAAGGCCATCCACCTGGTCAGCCGGGAGGAGGGCAAGAAGGTCCCCAAGACGGACAGCATGTATCTGGACATCGGAGCTGCCGACAAGGACGAGGCCCTGGCCCTGGTCCGGCCCGGCACCTACGGCGCATTTTTGGGTGAGCCGGAGGAGCTGGGGGAGGGGATGCTGAAGGCCAAGGCCATCGACGACAGAGTTGGCTGCGCCGTCATGCTCTCCCTGCTGCGGGAGGAGCTGCCCATGGACGTGACCTTCGCCTTCACCGCCCAGGAGGAGGTGGGCACCCGGGGGGCCTTTGCCGCGGCCTTCTCCGTGAAGCCGGACATCGCCCTGGTGCTGGAGACCACCACCGCCGCCGATCTGCCCGGGGTGGACGACCACCGGAAGGTGTGCGCCCCGGGAAAAGGCCCGGTGATCTCCTATATGGACGGGGCCACCATCTATGACCGGGGGCTGTTCCGCACCCTGACCCGCCTGGCAGAGGGGCACGGCATCCCCTGGCAGACCAAGGAGTATATCGCCGGGGGCAACGACGCCCGGACCATCCAGCGCAGCCGCGCCGGGGTGCGGGTGGCCGCCATGTCGGCGGCGGTGCGCTATCTCCACGCCCCGGCCAGCGTGGCCAATGTGGAGGACATGGAAAATATGCTGCGCCTGACCCGGCTGTTTCTGGAGGAGATGGCCCGGGACGGGGCGGAAGAATAAGGAGCGGAGAGAGAATGGAACTGCTGGAACTGATCCAGACGCTGAACGCCGCCCACGGCCCATCGGGGGACGAGGGGGGCATCCGGGAGAGGCTGGCCGAGCTGGCCCGCCCCCTGGCCGACGAGATATCCACCGACACCATGGGCAACCTGATCGTGCGCAAGCTGGGCAGCGGCCCCCGGGTGATGCTGTGTGCCCACATGGACTCCATCGGCTTTATCGTCACCCATGTGGAGGAGAACGGCTTTTTGCGGGTGGGCCGCCTGGGGGGCATCAGCCCCAAGGAGGCCGCCTATACCCCCGTGCGCTTTGCCGGCGGGGCGCGGGGGGTGATCGTCCCGGAGGAGAAGGCCGACTTCGGCAAGCTGAAGCTGGACGAGTGCTATGTGGACATCGGGGCCAAGGACCGGGAGACTGCCCTGAAGGCTGTGGCCGTGGGCGACACCCTGATCTATGACTCCCCCTGCTTTACCAATCAGGGTAAAGTGGTTTCCCCTTACCTGGATAACCGCATCTCCTGCGCCATTTTGCTCAAGGTGCTGGAGGAGATGGAGCTGTGCCCCAACGACCTGTATGTGGTGTTCACCGTGCAGGAGGAGGTGGGCCTGCGGGGGGCCAAGCCCGCCGCCTGGGCGGTGGACCCGGACTATGCCGTGGTGGTGGATGTCACCGACGTGGACGACACCCCCGGCTCGGAGAAGTGCGGGACGGTCCGGCTGGGCAAGGGCCCGGCCATCAAGATCATGGACTCCTCCGTCATCTGCCACCCGGACATGATCCAAAAGCTGGAGAGCCAGGCCAAGGCCCTGGATATGCCCACCCAGCGGGATATCATGCGTGCCGGAGGGACCGATGCCGGGGTGATGCACACCACCCGCATCGGCGTGCGTACCGGCGGCGTGTCCGTGCCCTGCCGCTATATCCACACCCCGGTGGAGATGGCCGACCTGCAGGACGCCCGGGACTGCGCCAAGCTGCTGTGCGCCTTTGTCCAGAGCAAGCTGGAGAGCCTGTAAGCGGGAGAAAAACACCTGCAACATATTGAAACAGATAGGATGACAAGTGAAATGCCTTTGCAGTTAGATGAGAATGTGAAAGCGCTGGGCAGCCGGGCGCAGGCCCAGCTGACCGAGCAGTTTGCCCGCATTGACGCCATCGCCCAGGAGAATACCGCCCGGGTGCTGGCCGCCTTTCAGGAGCACCGGGTGGCGGAGAGCTATTTCTCCGGCACCACCGGCTATGGCTATGACGACCTGGGTCGGGACAAGCTGGACGAGATCTATGCCCGGCTGTTCGGGACGGAGGCCGCTCTGGTGCGGCTGCAGTTCGTCAACGGAACCCACGCCATCACCGCCGCCCTGTTCGGGGCGCTGAAGGCGGGGGACGTGCTGGTGTCCGCCGTGGGCGCCCCCTACGACACCATGCTGGGGGCCATCGGCGTGGTGGACAAGGGCCACGGCTCCCTGAAAGACTACGGCGTGGAGTACCGTCAAGTGGAACTGCTTGACAACAAGCCGGACCTGGACGGCATGGCCAAGGCCGTGACCGACCCCAAGGTGAAGGCGGTTTTGATCCAGCGCTCCAAGGGGTATGCCACCCGGGCCTCCCTGTCCGTGGACGAGATCGGTGAGATGTGTCAGGTCATCAAAAAGGCCAACCCCAACGCCGCCATCATCGTGGACAACTGCTATGGCGAGTTTGTGGAGGAGAAGGAGCCCACCCACGTGGGGGCCGACCTGGTGGTGGGCTCCCTCATCAAGAACCCCGGCGGCGGTCTGGCCCCCACCGGCGGCTATCTGGCCGGGCGGCGGGACCTGATCGAGGGGGCGGCCATGCGCCTTACCGTCCCCGGCATCGGCGGGGAGTGCGGCTGCACCCTGGGCCAGAACCGCAGCCTGTATCAGGGCCTGTTTCTGGCCCCCCACACCGTGGCCCAGGCGGTAAAGACCGCCGTGTTCGCCGCCAAGGTCATGGAGCTGCTGGGCTATGACACCGAGCCCCGCTCGGACGCGGTGCGCCACGACATCATCCAGATGATCCACATGCGGGAGCCGGAGGCCCTGAAAAAGTTCTGCCGGGGCATCCAGTTCGGGGCCCCCGTGGACTCCTATGTCACCCCGGAGCCCTGGGACATGCCGGGCTACGACTGCCAGGTCATCATGGCCGCCGGGGCCTTTATCCAGGGCGCATCCATCGAGCTGTCCGCCGACGCCCCCATGCGCCCGCCCTACACCGTCTATCTCCAGGGCGGCCTGACCTTCGAGTCCGGCCGGCTGGGGGTGCTGCTGGCGGTGCAGGAGCTGCTGGGCCGGGCTTAACGTCCGGCTGAATAGGCCAAGCCGAGGGCGGCATATCCTCTCCCTATGAGGGGGTGAGGGAATGTCCGCTGGGCCGTGGCGCTTAAAGCTGGAGCGCCGGCTGCGCCGGGGCCTGCCCACGTGGGTGCTGACCTGGCTGGTGGCCGCCGGCGTGATGCTGTGCGCCGTCCGGGTGACGGAGCGGGCCCTGCGGCCCATGCTGGCCGCCGCCGCCCGCTATCAGGTCCGCAGTCAGGTGACCGCCGCTGTGGAGCAGTGGGCGGCCCGGGACCTGCAGGAGCGGGGGGTGGACTACAGCGACTTTGTGACCATCACCCGGAACGAGGCGGGGGAGATCACCGCCCTGTCCGCCGACATGGCCCGGCTGAATCTGCTGCGGGCGGAGCTGTCCGCCCATCTGCTGGAGCGGCTGGAGGACAGCCAGTTAGAGCTGACGGTCCCCGTGGGGAGCCTGCTGCCCTTCGAGCCCACTTGGGCCCGGGGGCCGGAGCTGCATCTGCGGGCCCTGGCCCTGGGCACGGCTTCGGCAGAGTTTGAAAGCGAATTTACCTCCGCCGGGATCAACCAGACCCGGCACCGCCTTTGGCTGGAGCTGTCCGTGCCCGTCACGGTGCTGCTGCCCGGAGGCGGGGAGGAGCTCACTGTAGACAGCCGCCTGTGCGTGGCCGAGACGGTGATCGTGGGCCAGGTCCCCCAGACCTGGTTCCAGACAGGGGGCCTGCCCGCCGACACCTGACGGGGCGGGCCCCTGACTTTTCCCAACGAAGGAGAACCCATGAATTTCGGAGAGCTGTTGTGGTGGTATCTGGGCAACGCACGGGACTATGCCGCCCAGATGCTGCCCTGTATGTGTGCGGGCGTGGCGGTCTATGCCCTGGCGCTGCCGGTGAGACGGCGGCGGCTGGACAGGCTGGGGCTGGTCAGTCCCCGCCGGAGGGAGCTGGCCCTGCTGCTGTTTGTCATGTTTGCGGCGGGGCTGGCCGCCCTGACCCTGTTCCCGGCGGGCTTTTGGCGGCGGGCGCACTGGCTGGCCGCCCTGCGGGGGGAGCGCCCCCTGTTTCCCCGCTGGGCCGACCTCCACCGCATTTTGCAGCTGGCGCCCCTGCGGGAGATGCGCCGGGCGGGGCGGGGGCCGTGGGTCATGTTTCTGGTGGTGGCCAACGTGGTCATCTTTTTGCCAGTGGGATTTTTCCCCGCCCTGCTGGGACGAAGGCCCCGGTGGTGGAAGGCGCTGGCGACGGGGCTGATCGCCTCGGGGACCATCGAGACCATTCAATATTTCATCGGCCGCAGCGCCGACGTGGACGACGTGCTGCTGAACACCGCCGGGGTCCTGGGGGGCTATGGGCTGTTCTGCCTGGCCCGGGCCCTGTTTCCCCGGCTGATCGCCGGATTTCAATGCCAAACAAGAGGTGACGACAATGGACTTTCACACGGAAATTGACCAGCTGCGCCGGGAGCTGGAGCGGGCGGGCTATGAGTACTATGTGCTGGACAAGCCCACCATGTCCGACTACGACTATGACCACAAGCTCCGCCGTCTGGAGGAGCTGGAGCAGGCCCACCCGGAGACGGTGACCCCCGACTCGCCCACCCAGCGGGTGGGGGGGCAGGCCCTGTCTACCTTTGAGCCGGTGCAGCACCGGGTGCCCCTGGAATCCCTTCAGGACGTGTTCGACTTTGACGAGGTGCGGGCCTTTGACCAGCGGGTGCAGAGCACGGTGACGGGGGCCGTCTATGTGGTGGAGCCGAAAGTGGACGGCCTGTCCGTGGCTCTGGAATATGAAAACGGCCTGTTCGTCCGGGGGGCCACCCGGGGGGACGGCCAGGTGGGGGAGGACGTGACCGCCAATCTCCGCACCGTGCGTTCCATCCCCCTGCGGGTGGACGGTGCGCCGGAGCATCTCATCGTCCGGGGCGAGGTGTTCATGCCCAAAAAGGTGTTCCACGCCCTGAACGACGAGCGGGAGCGCCGGGGCGAGGCCCTGTTCGCCAATCCCCGCAACGCCGCCGCCGGCTCCCTCCGCCAGCAGGACCCTAAGATCGCCGCCCAGCGGAAGCTGGACATTCTGGTGTTCAACGTGCAGTGGAGCGACGGGGCCGCCTTTCAGACCCACGAGGAGACGCTGGACTATCTGGCCCAAAAGGGCTTTAAGGTCATCCCCCACCAGCTGTGTACCACCATGGACCAGGTGATCGGGGCCATCAGTCAAATCGGGGAGGAGCGGGACCGGTTCTCCTTTGACATCGACGGGGCGGTGGTAAAGGTAAACGATCTGAGCCAGCGGGCGGTGCTGGGCTCCACGGCCAAATTCCCCCGGTGGGCCGCCGCCTATAAGTATCCGCCGGAGGTGAAGCCCTCCCGGCTCACCGACATCGTGGTGCAGGTGGGCCGCACCGGCGTGCTCACCCCCAAGGCGGTGCTGGAGCCGGTGCGTCTGGCGGGCACCACCGTCACCAGCGCCACATTGCACAACCAGGACTTTATCTCGGACAAGGACATCCGCATCGGGGACACGGTGCTGGTGCGCAAGGCGGGGGAGATCATCCCGGAGGTGCTGTCCGTGGTGCTGGACAAGCGCCCGGCGGACAGCCGGCCCTATTTCCTGCCTAAGACATGCCCCGTGTGCGGGGCCCCGGTGGAGCGGGACGAGGACGGGGCCCACATGCGCTGCACCGGGGCGGAGTGCCCGGCCCAGCTGCTGCGGAACCTGACCCACTTTGCCAGCCGGGACGCCATGGACATCGACGGCCTGGGCGTGGCGGTGGTGGAAAACCTGGTCAACGCCGGCCTGGTAAAGACCCCCGGCGACCTGTACTTCCTGAAGGAGGAGGACGTGGCCGGGCTGGACCGCATGGGCAAGAAGTCGGCCCAGAATCTCATGGCCGCCATCCGGCGCTCCAAGGACCAGGACCTGGCCCGGCTGATCTACGCCTTCGGCATCCGCCAGGTGGGGCAGAAGGCGGGCAAGATCCTGGCCGCCCGGTTTCAGACCATGGAGGCCCTGGAGCACGCCACCCTGGAGGAGCTGACCGCCGTGAACGACGTGGGGGAGATCACCGCCCGCAGCATCCTCACCTGGCTGGAAAGCCCCCAGAGCCGCCACCTCATCGCCCGCCTGCGTCAGGCCGGGGTGAACATGACCGCCGCAGCGCAGGGCAGCGACCAGCGCTTTGCGGGCATGACCTTTGTCCTCACCGGGGGGCTGGAGCAGTTCACCCGGGACCAGGCCGCCGCCATGATCGAGGACCGGGGGGGCAAGTCCGCCGGCTCTGTGTCCAAAAAGACCACCTATGTGGTGGCCGGGGAGGGGGCCGGCTCCAAGCTGAAAAAGGCCCTGGACCTGGGCATCCCCGTGCTGACAGAGCAGGAATTTTTGGATCTGATGAAGTGAGTTTATTGGCCTGCCCCCTACGGATATAGCCTTCCCCTGGGGGAAGGTGGCCCGAAGGGCCGGATAAGGGGAACGCCGAAGGACTTTGAGTCGTTGCGTCAGAACGGATAAAGCCTTCCCCCTCCCAGGGGGAAGGTGGCCCCATCGGGGCCGGATGAGGGTGGGTATCGTAAGGTGCGGTGGTCATCGAACGGGCGGATGGGGACATCCGCCCCTACGCAGGGTTACGATAGATTTCGTAGGGGCCGCTGTCCCCAGCGGCCCGTCGATAACGGGTGCACCCCCGTGGTCCCCCTCATTCGTCATGGCTGTGCCATGCCACCTTCTCCCCTGCGGGGCGAAGGCTTTGGCCGTTCCGTTGGGAACGCTCAAATGTCGATGGCGCTCCCCTCATCCGTCACGGCTTACGCCGTGCCACCTTCCCCCAGGGGAAGGCTTTTTCCGAAAACACGACCCCGCCCGGTGTTCCGAACCAGGAACGCCGGGCGGGGTTTTATGATTTATGGAAAACGGATTGCCGCGTCGGGGCGCTGCCCCTCCTCGCAATGACAGAGGTCACTTCTTATACAGCCCAAACAGGAAGGTGACGATCTGGGCTCTGGTGCAGGGGTCCTCTGTGCCGAACAGGCCGTTTCCGGTGCCGGAGGTGATGTGGTTCTTCACCGCCCAGGCCACGGGTCCGGCGTAGTATGCGCCGCTGTCCACGTCCAGGAAGCCGGAGCCGCCGGTGACGGCGGGGGAGCCCATGGCCCCATAGAGGAAGGTCATGGCCTGGGCCCGGGTGCAGGGCAGGTCGGGGCCGAAGCGGGTGGGGGAGACGCCGGAGACGATGCCCTGGCTGGCCGCCCAGCGGACGGCCTCGGCGTAATAGCTGCTCTCGGCCACGTCCTCAGAGGGCAGAATGTAGTTCACCACCGGGCTGCCCGCCGCCCGCCACAGGAAGGTGACGATCTGGGCCCGGGTGCAGGAGGCGTCGGGGGAGAAGTGGTTCTCGTCCGTGCCGCCGGTGATGCCCTGCTCCGCCGCCCACTTCACTGCGTCGTAGTAATAGGCGCTGGCGGGCACGTCCACGAAGAAGTTCAGGATGGAATTGTCCTCCATGAAGGTGGCGTTTACGGTGACGCTGCCGCTGGGCATGGTGAAGGCAAACTTGCCGCCGCCCTTGTCCGTGAGGGTGAGGGCGCTGCCCCGGCTGTCGGTGACAGTGAGGGTCTCCAGGGTATAGCCCTTGTCGGGCTTTACGGTAATGGTCACCGTGTCGCCCCGGCGGGCGGTGGTATCGCTGAGGGAGAGGGTGCCGTTGCCGGTCTTGCCGGTCTTGCCGGTGCTGACGGCATAGCTGGTCCGTCCGCCGCCGCCCCCGCCGCCGGAAGAGGCGGGGATGTCCTCCCACACCGCGTAGGCGGTGGTGCCCCGGAGGATGGTCAGCCCGCCGCCGGGGACGGCAGTGGTACCGCCGTCCAGGGAATCAATGGCCCAGTGGGCAAAGCGCTTGCCTTCGGGGGCGGTGAAGCCGTTCTCGGGGAAGAGATAGGTGGCGCCATAGTCCACCGTCACCGGGTCCATGGTGCCGCTGCCGCCGTTGGGGTCAAAGGAGACGGAAAGCTTCACGGCAACCGGCACAATGGTGCCAGTGCCGGTGATAGCGCCGGAGAAGGTCCCGCCGTTGATCTGGCCTTTGGTGTTATTGGTCACGGTGCCATGATAGGTCCCGCCTGCAAGCAGAGAGTCGTTGATCACGTCCCCGTTGAAAGTTCCGTCGTCAACATACGAGGCCTTGTTGTGCACCGTGCCGTTGAAGACGCCGCCAGCGACACCGCCATTATTGAGGATCACATCGCCGTTGAACGTGCCGTTTTCAATATAGCCCTCGCTGGTGACGGTGTCGTTGAACGTACCGCCGCTGATGGTGGCCACTTCCCGATTTGTCACATCGCCGGTAAAGCTGCCCCCGCTGATGGTGCAGCTGGGGGCGTTGGTCACGGGTCCCTCGAAGGTCCCGCCGGAGATAAGGCCCAGGGCCAACTCGCCGTGACTGTCTTTCAGCGTATTGCCGTTCTGGTCCAGCGCTTTCTTATTGACCAGGTCGCCGGTGAAGGTCCCGTTTTCAATGCTTGCGCCGTTGTTGGTCACGGTGCCCTGGAAGGTGCCGCCGGTGATCTTGCCTTGGCACAGGTAAGTGTCGCCACGAGAGTCGTAACCGAAACTGGCTTCATTCGTCACCGCACCGGTGAACGTGCCGCCGGAGATGGTGGCCGTCTTCTGATTTGTCACATCGCCGGGAAAGACGCCCCCGCTGATGGTGCCATAGTTATAGACTGCGCCGGAGAAGGTGGTGCCCTTGGCGTTTGCGTCTGCCTGAATGGTGTCGCCGTCGTTGTATGCCGCACCGCCCTGATCTGCGGTGCAGCCCTTGATCTCGCCGCCGTTGGCGTTCATGGTGGCGTCGCCAGTAAGGCACACGCCGCCGCCGTCGCCGCCCCGACCAATACTGCTCTTTTTTACGTGACAGTCGGAAATGGTGCCGCCGTTCATGGTAAAGACACCCTGCTCGGTGACGTATACGCCGCCGCCACCGCTCTCATAATAACTATAAGAAACGACGGTGCAGCTGCGGATCTCCGCACCGGGGTTCATGGTGAAGGTGGAGCTGGCGGAATGATTGGTGTAGACATACACGCCGCCGCCATAAAGGTCCGTTGAGTTTCCGTCGTGCATGGCAGTGCAGCCGATGATGCGGGCCGGGCTTTCGCCGTCGCCCAGGACGAAGGAAGCTCCAAGAACGACATACACGCCGCCGCCCTTGTCCGACGTACAGCCCACGATGCTGCCGCTGAGCAGTTCCGCCGACGAGTTTCCCTCAATGACGAGGCCGCCGCCGCTGCCGCCGTCGAGAGAATTCGCTTTCCACTGGTTGCCGGTGATAATGCCGCCGAGGACTTCGTTCCCAGAGGTCGCGTTAGGGTCCCATGTCCACAGGCCGCTGTTTTCATCTGCCGTGAAATAATGTGGCTTGGTGGGGTCGCTGTCCACAATGGTCAGATTGCCCCCATCATAGACGCGTATCACATACTGACATTTGCGCTGAGCGTCCAGCACAAAACCGTTCAGGTCCAGGGTGACGTTTTTCGTGACCGCCAGATAAGAGGTCAGCTCGATGTTGCCGGTGAGCTGGATGTAGCTGTCTTCGGTCTGAACGGCGGCCTTCAAAGCGGCCTCGTCAGAGACATCCGTGGAGTTTTCCACCGTGCCGGGGGAGAGCCGCAGTTTTAAATGCAGGGTGCTCTCCTTCTGAACATGGTGGTCTGCCAGCGTTTCATTATCATTCTCCAGCAGCTTGCCCTGATAGGTGAGCTGCTGATTAGCGGGCGGGATGCCCTCCTTTTTCTGTATTTTGGTTTTCACGGCGGAAATGGAGTCGCCGGGCTCCACCTCCAGGGTGATGGTTTTTCCGGTGAGAGTCTTGACGAAAATCTGCATGGCGCTGGCGTTCATGCACAGCATGGACAGGCACAGAACGGTGGCTGTCAGGGTGCGGAACAGGCGTTTTTTCTTCATTTGCGTTCCTCCTTCCTGTCATGTGTATCTTGGTCCAGTTCGGGCAGCAGGGCAAAGCCCTGTTCGGCCTGCATTACGGTGCTCTGGATGATGCCCACGGCCATGGTGCGCAGGTCCAGGTGCAGCACAAAGTGGATGATCTCCTCCCGCTGCTTTTGGGGCACATGGTACAGGGTCAGGGCGCAGTCCAGAAAGCGGGAGGTCTTGGCCTCGATGGTGAAATAGAGGTCGCAGGGGACGGACATAAAGCTGCGCATCATCCCGGCGGAGGCGAGCTCCATCTCGTAAAAGTCCTTGGCCTGGAGCTGGGGGAGATAGGGGCCGAAGATGACCTGAAGCCGCTTGGCGGTGCTGTGGTAGATGTAGGACGAGGTGCTGGGCAGGGAATAGCCGGTGACGTACAGGTCCCGCAGGGGCTCGCTGAGCTCGGCGATGTGCAGCTGTATGGCGGTCTCCACGGCGTACAGCACCACCGGGTCCGTCGGGCCGCTGTGCTGCTGGGCCAGGGCGAACTGGCCGGAGAACATCCGCCGCACCAGCTCCAGCAGCAGGGCCTCCTTGCTGGGATAGGCCCGGAAGAAGGAGCTGGGGGTCATCCCCGCCGCCCGGGCGATCTCCGCCGTGGTCGTCCCCTCATAGCCCTTCTCCAGAAACAGCGACACCGCCCCCCGCAGCATCTTCTGCTGGGTCAGCAGCCCGCTGGTGCGTTTTCCTTTGGCGGGCATGGGATTCACCTCCTTTGTGAAAACAGAGTGAGTGATGTTGTGAGTATGGTCACAGTATAGCATAGACCGGGAGAAAAGGCAAGTTAAATCTGGGGGAATCAGCCTTCCCCTGGGGGAAGGTGGCCCGCAGGGCCGGATGAGGGGGACGCCG
>OLFU01002984.1_pt1 | contig 12047 bp, 4 predicted proteins | sample 1605161 | NCBI WGS metagenome assembly OLFU01 (sample SAMEA3888914, study PRJEB22519) | human gut metagenome | biome: human gut; feature: human-associated habitat; material: faeces | place: Denmark | collected 2011
TCATCTATATGCATATATGATATTTGTGGAATATAGTTTCCAAAATTAACTGCCTTATTCTTCGCTAAAGCGTCTAATATTTTCTTCTCATATTCCGGATCAGTCTGCATTCTTTTATAAGCGGCATCCGTAATATCTATAATATCATTTCTATTCCGCTGCGATGGATGTGTATATAATGAATTCATCTTTTCATTAAAATACTCCTTGTATTCCTCCAAGGTCATATCTTCCGAGGAAACCTGACTTTTGTCTGTGACCTTTTCCGCAGATCCCGCTTGTTTTTCCTCCTTCCTCAAACCCATGTAACTCTTTGCTGTTTCATAATAACTGCCATAAACTGAACCTACATCCATTACTACATTCTCCTTCCTTTTTCATATTTTTTTATTTTATTTCCTTCTGCTGCAGCATTACTGTGACTTTAAACACATCGTTTTTTATTTTGATATCCATATCTCCAAGATAATGGTCTGCCACATCCTTTACATTTTTTAACCCTATTCCATGCTCCATCAAAATATCCGGCAGATCGCTCTGTTTCGTTGTCATCGGGACGATACCTCCATCTTCCCATATCACTTTCCCATCAAAGCTGTTTTCCACTTCAATCAGTAGGAAATGATTCTTTTTCTTTAAAGTCAGATTGATATATCGCTGTTCCTGCTCCAGTTTCTCGCAGGCTTCTATGGCATTGTCTAAAAGGTTATTCAGAATGATACCTATATCAAATGCAGAAATTGTGTCTGTTTCCCCCAAGTTAAATTTTACTTGAAACGAAATACCTGCATTTTCCGCTTTCTGGTATTTATCATTGATAATCACATCTGTGACCGCATTTCCTGTATTGAATTTATAGTCCATAGTCTGTATGGTTTCATCCAGCTTTTCGATATAACTCTCTACTTCATCATATTTCTCACTTGCCACCAGCCCTTTTATATTCGTCATATGGTTTTTCATCTCATGCCTTACTCTGCGAATGCTCCCGTAGAAGTTCTCTGCTTCTTCCAGTCTCTGCTTCATGGCTTTGACCTGTTGTTCTTCCACAAAATGTTTCTGCCGTTCTTTTTGAAGCTCCCTGTAATTCTGGTAGATGTATATTGCCGAAATTTCCCCCACATAGATAAGAACCGCAATTATCGGTAATTTCCACAACATTTCCTGCTTGTCATCATACAACAGAAAAACTCCACCCTCGATTTGCACTACGGAAAGGTCTACGCTTATTCCTACAATCATACTCCCTACAATATTCAGTACTGAAAGGAATATCGTTTCCTGCCATCTCAGCATAAACGGTTTCTTTACGATTTTTATCACGACACCTGTCATAATCAGTAATACCAACGTGTACGATAAAAGCAGGATGCCCATACCTATCGCCATACCCAGATAAACCCGAAATATATATTCCTCACTCAGAACATCCAACCCTCTAAATATGCTCTCCACTGTACATTGATAAATACTGTCTGCAATCAAATAACTTAACGCATGAAAATTGTAAAACAGCAGCAGTATGAATACCGCCTTTTCCAAATGTTTTTGGTATTTGCAAAAACAATATCCCAACACAATGACAGCGGACATTGTATATCGTATTACCCCCGGCTTTTCCAGCCATAGCCCCATGCAGATATTCATCACTGCCAATATTCCTGCAACAATCCATATCCCTTTCTCCCACCGAAAAAATACATTCCACAATACCAGAAAAAGAACGATTTGCAGAATAATAGGATAGATTTCAAAAAGCTTGCGAATGATTTCATATGTAACCTGACTCAATTATCTTTCCTCCAAAATGTATTCCAAATAACGCTTTACAAAGTCCTGATATTTATACTTGGATATCAGCAGACTGTCCCCGTTTCTCATTTTCACCTCTGTCCGGTCATATCGTTCCACATATTTTATGTTAACCAGATACCCTTTGTGTATACGGAAAAAATCCGGCTTAAGCTCGCTTTCCAGTGAGCTGATCTTGTCATAATATTCAATTTTTTCATGCCGCAAATACAAGGTCACTTTTCGATTACTGCTTTCAATATAGTAAATATCATCTGCTGAAACACTTCTTGTTCTATTTCCATTCCGAACTAATACTTCTTTTGGTTTTTCCTTTTTCTTTGCCATCAAATATTGATACTCCCGTATGGTCTGTGCAAAAACCTGCTCAAAATTGCTTTCCTGAATCGGTTTTACAATATACTGAAAAGCATTAACAGAAAAAGCCTCCTGCATATATTCCGGATATCCCGTTACAAATATCAGAAGCGGCAGGCTTCCCCACACTGCTTCTTTCTTGCTTTCCATCTGGCTCCTGAGCTGCTTTGCCACAGTCATTCCATCCTCATCTCCCATAGAGATATCCAGAAAAAGTATGTCTATTTCTTCTGCATTTGTCTCATCCTGAAACTCCAATAATTCCTTGCCCGATGAAAACTCTGTTATCTTACAAAAAGTTTCCTGCTTCTGTATCAGCTTGCGTATGTAAATGCGTATATTTTCCTCATCATCGCAAATTGCTATGTTCAACTGTTCCACCTCATTTTCATGGCTCATTATCAAATATGGATAACATCATCTATTGTTCATTTATATTATCGGCAGATTTCTTTCTTTAAATTCGGAAATGTTGTGACTGGACTTCTGAATGTTGCGACTGGACTCTAATCTTCCCGACAATTATCATCTGAATTGATTTTCTCCATCGCAACCTTGCCTGTTTCCTCTGCTCGTCACTTAATCTTCTCTGCTTACGATAACCACATAACAGGAAAAAGCAGATAGATTGCTACCTGCTCTTTCCATAAACCTTTATAAACTTGCTTCCTGACTCTTGGTCTTTGATTTTTCCGGTTCTTTCTTCTGCTGTTCCGATTTCACTTTCATCTGTGACAGCTTTTCCTTGACGGACACCCTGCTTTTTTCCTTATCCTTTCCGGTATCCAGTCCGGCACAGATCTTATCCAGCTTCGCTACTGCACCGTCAATCCGCTCCACCTGTTTCTTTAAGGCTGAGATATGCTTCTTTACAGGCATATTCAGTACCCTTGTAAGGGCAACGCCCTCTTTTTCGTCCGACACTTCCTTTGTACCTTTTCCGGTTAAGAGCCTTCCCACGTTGGCTACGCTGTTCCCTATCTGCTTGAACTCGTCCCCGATACTGTCTATCTGGTTGGCGGTCTTTTCATAACTGGTAAGCACATCAACCATCTTCTCCCGGCATCCGGAAAGCACCGACTGCACACCGGAAATTCCTTTCTGAAGAACCCTGTTCATTTCCTCCCTTCCCTTTTCCTTAAAGGCGGTTACTGCCTGTGCTGCGGTGTCAATCAAATGGTCTTTCAATTCCGATAAGCGTTCTGCAAGACTGCTTACCTTCTCCTGAAGGTATGACACCTTATCCAAAAGCTGACTTTCCGCTGCTTTCGGCTGGCTCTCCTGCATCCTTTCAAGCTGCTTCCGTACTCCTTGCAGTTCGTCCACCATAGCGGAAAGCTGTAACTGCATCCCGGCGATATACTGCAAGACCTCCATAAAGTCCTGTGACTGCTCTTTCATGCCCTGCTGTCCCAAAAGCTCCATGAACTGCTTCATAACGTCCATTTCCTCTGTGTTCTGTTCTTTCTTTGGTTCGTTTGCTTCCATAGCACCCTCCTATAAACTTTCTTCTTTTCCTTTGCTCTTTACAGTCTCCGGTTTCTCCGGCATCTTCTGATCGGAAATTTTCTGCTTCATCTCGGCAAGTTTCTCCTTGACGGATACCCGCCCTCTGGAACCGTCTGCTAACATCCGTTCCTTGTCATGCTCTGCGATACGCTCCGACATCAGGAAACTTGCAACAGGCTTTAACGGTTCCTCTGCCACCGCCTGTATATCTTCTGCCCTGTTCGGCTCACTTTCCTGCGTCTGTGCGCTCTGCTCTCCGTTTTCGTCCTCCGGCTCATCATCGCCCATATCCAGTGCATTATCGCCCTTTTCGTCCATATTCAGAAGCGCATTTAACTCTGCAAGGCGTTCTAGCTTCTCCGCCAGTTCCTGCTCCTGCGCAAAAGGTTTTGTAACTTCCACCTTTGCAGTTTCGAGCTGATGTTCCACGTTAGAAAGCTTCTGCTCCACGTCTGCCATTTTCCCGGTCATTCCCTCTAACGCATTGGACAGTCTTTGCAGATTTCCAAGTGGATCGGCTCCGATTTCCACCTCATGGCTCAGACTTCCTTTTAAGCTGATCGTAAACTTGGAGAAGAACGAGTCAAAAGACACGCTCATCTTAAAGCCCTGATATTCTCCGATTGTGACCGCCATGTTTGGCTGTTTGGCACTCCGGCACATATCAATCAACGCCGCACCCGCTTCCTTTTTGTCCGTATAGGTACGGTTTCCTATCTTCATGGAAAAAGCGTCCTTATCCACAGGCTTATGCGCCGCATAGGTCTGAATGTCCGCCCGGTATCCCTCAAGCCTTTCTTTTAAGGCTGTGATCTGCATCGGGTAATGCTTTGCGATATTGTCCTCCAGACGGTAACGCTGGCTTGTGTGGTTTGCCTTTAAGAGCTTCAGCTTTGAAACCTGTATATCCAAATCCATCTTCTCCTTAATGTAAGGGTTTCCGGTTGCAAGTGCTTTGACCTCTGCATAAGAGAGCGCCGCTTCGTCAATGTCCTCACAGGAACGCACCGGGGACTTGCTCGTCATGATCTGCCCGATAAACTTCTGCTTGTTCTCAATGAGCTGCCATGAATAGCTGTCGAAGGTGCCTTCCGTCACATACCGGAAAATCTTGACCTTATCATTCATATTGCCCTGTCGTAAAATACGACCTTCCTGCTGTTCAATGTCAGACGGACGCCAGGGCACATCCAGATGATGTAATGCAATCAGTCTGTCCTGTACGTTGGTTCCGGCTCCCATTTTGGCAGTAGAACCCAACAAAAAACGAACCTGTCCGCTTCTTACCTTTGCAAACAGCTCCGCTTTTCTTTTCTCCGTATTGGCATCATGGATAAATGCGATTTCTTCCGGTGGGACACCCTTTTCTTTCAGCTTGTTGCAAATGTCCTCATAAACATTGAATGTACCATCTCCTTTCGGTGTCGATAAGTCACAGAAGATAAGCTGTGCCGACTTCTGTTCCTTTGTTTCCTCCCATATCTCAAATGCCTTGTCCACACAGGTGGTGGATTTAGAATTATCCTCATCGGGAAGCATATCGTTGATTAAACGCTGGTCTAATGCAAGTTTTCTACCGTCATTGGTGATTTTGAGCATATTGTCAACGTGTGGCTCTACCTTCCTATCACGAACAGCCTCCGCACGATCCGCAAGGGACTGTACCATTTCTTTCTGATACTCACTCGGCTTTAACACCACATTTTCATACTCTGCTTCCGGTACAGGCAGTTTTAGCATATCCGGTGTCTGAATATCTGCACTTTCCTTGAAAAGTGAAATCAGCTCGGGCAGATTGAAGAACTTGGCAAACCTTGTCTTTGCCCGGTATCCGGTTCCCTCCGGTGCAAGCTCTATGGCTGTCTGCGTTTCTCCGAAAGTAGCCGCCCAACTGTCGAAATTGCCAAGACCAAGTTTCTGGAGCGTACTGTATTGCAGATAGCGCATATTCGTATAAAGCTCCGTCATACTGTTGGAAATCGGTGTACCTGTGGCAAAGATAATGCCCTTGCCGCCTGTCAGCTCGTCCATGTACTGACACTTTGCAAACATATCCGAGGACTTCTGTGCTTCTGTCTGTGCAATGCCCGCCACGTTCCGCATCTTGGTGTATAAGAAAAGGTTCTTATAATTGTGGCTCTCATCTACGAACAGCCTGTCAACACCAAGCTGTTCAAAGGTTACTACATTGTCCTTGCGGGAAGTATCGTTCAATCGGCTCAGCCTTGCGTCTAATGATTTTTTTGTTTTTTCCATCTGCTTAATGGTGTAACGCTCTCCCTTTTCCGCCTTGACCGCTTCGATTGCCATTTCTATTTCCGTTATCTGCCGCTCAATCATGGCAGCCTGTCTTTCCATTGAAAGCGGTATCTTTTCAAACTGCGTATGCCCGATGATGACCGCATCATAATCTCCCGTTGCAATACGGGAACAGAACTTTTTACGGTTGGCAGGCTCAAAATCTTTCTTTGTAGCAGCTAAAATATTTGCACCCGGATACAGGCGCAGGAAATCACTCGCCCACTGCTCTGTTAAATGGTTCGGTACAACAAATAAGCTCTTTTGGCAAAGCCCTAACCGCTTGCTCTCCATTGCTGCAGCAATCATTTCAAAGGTCTTACCCGCACCCACACAATGGGCAAGCAGGGTATTATCGCCGTAAAGCTGGTGTGCCACCGCATTAAGCTGATGCGGTCTTAATGTAATGTCCGGTGTCATGCCCGGAAACTTTAGGTGGGAACCGTCATACTCTCTCGGTCTGGTGGAATTGAAAAGCTCATTGTACTTGGCACACAAGGTCTGTCTGCGCTCCGGATCACGAAATACCCAGTCCTTAAAGGCTTCCCTTATGGCTTCCTGTTTCTGGCTGGCAAGCATGGTCTCCTTTTTGTTAAGAACTCTCTTTTCCTTCCCATCTTCCTCTATCGTATCAAAGATACGGGTATCACGAAGGTTTAAGGAATCCTCCAGAATACGGTAGGCATTTGCCCGGCTCGTTCCGTAGGTCATATTGACAAGTGAATTGCCACGATCCGCATTTTTGCCCTTTACGTTCCACTGTCCTGTCACATCGGAATACTGCACCCCGACAAGGTTACGGTCAAAGAGGTAATCCGGTGTTTCAAAGGTTTCCCGCATGAAATCCTCGATGTACTTAGGCTCAATCCATGTGGCACCGATACGCACCTCAATCTCGCTTGCATCAAGCTCCTTGGGCTGAACGCCCTCAAGAGCTGTGACATTGATTGCAAACTCTGGACGGTTCTCTGCAAATACCCTTGCGGTTGCCAGCTTCTCCCTGACATTTCCGCTTAAATACTCGTCTGCGGTTTCCCACTTTTCTGTGACCGGGTTCTGGAAGATCACTCTGGCAAGCTCCTTTGCCACTTCTTCCTCGCTTTTTCCCGTAAGCTCCGACATATAGGCTAGGTCTACCCTTGCCCTTTCCCCTAATGACACCGCCAGTGCTTCACTTGCGGTATCCACGCTTGTAACAACCTCTGCCTTTTTAATGGTTCGCTTGGAAAACATATCAGCCTTGCCTTTGAAGTTGCCCTCATCGTCTAATTTCTCCAATGAACAAAGCAGACAATAGCTTGAATCCTGATTAAACGCTCTCTTATTGGTCTGTGAATTGATCAGACCGTATTTCTTGGAAAACGCATCATACAGCTCATTAAGCTCTGCCTGCTTGCTCTTAATCATATCTTCCGGATATTCGTTCAACTGATAGTCAATCAGCTCCTGTGTACAGTCACGAATCTGCACCATGCCTTTCATGCGCTGCTCCATCGTTTCTGATACGTCCACAGGCTTCATAATGGAATTTTCCCGGTAATACACCCTCTCGTCCACGATAGTGTAACTGTAATTCTTCATGCCTGGATCGGCGGGGATTGCTTCTCTTGCCAGCTCATCATCAAGCTCATCGAACTCTACCTCGTCAATGCTGCCCTCGATATGGGATATAGCCTTTTCAAGCTGCTTGGATAATGAAATGGTGGTATCCGGTGTACAGGTGGCTTCCATGCCAAACTGCCCGCTGACCATTTCCATTTTTCCCATGATCATTTCCGGGTGGTCTGCAAAATACTGGTTCATGGCTATGCCATCTTCATTTTCACAAAGATGCACCCAATCCGGCTCGATGTCGATTACCCTGTCACGCTTCTTTAAGAAAAGAATGTCCGAAGTAACCTCCGTCCCTGCATTTTCCTTAAAGGCTGTGTTGGGAAGCCTGATCGCTCCAAGAAGCTCCGCTCTCTGCGCAAGGTACTTTCTGACTTCCGGGCTTTTCTTATCCATTGTTCCCTTTGAGGTGACAAATGCCACCACGCCGCCCGGTCTGACCTTATCTAAGGCTTTGGCGAAAAAGTAATCATGTATGAGGAAGTTATGCTTATCGTAGGCTCTGTCTGCCACCTTGTACTGACCGAATGGCACGTTTCCGATTGCCACATCAAAGAAATCATTGGGATAATCCGTCTTTTCAAAGCCAGTGATCTTCACATCGGCATTCGGGTATAGCTGCCTTGCAATTCTTCCGGTAATTCCATCAAGCTCCACACCATAAAGCCTGCTCTCCTGCATTTTTTCCGGCAACATACCGAAAAAGTTACCGATACCCATTGCCGGCTCCAAGATGTTACCTTTGGAAAAGCCCATTCGTTCCATCGCATCATAAATAGCCTTGATGATCACAGGGCTTGTATAGTGGGCATTTAAGGTACTTTCCCTTGCTGAATCGTATTCCTCGGCTGACAACAGGCTCTTTAATTCCTGATATTCACTTGCCCAATTCGTTTTGGTTTCATCAAAGGCATCAGCAAGACCACCCCAGCCCACATATTTTGCTAAAATCTCCTGTTCTTCTGGCGTGGCAATACGGTTTTCGCCCTCAATCTTTTCAAGCGTTCTGATTGCTTCCACATTCTGACGGAATTTTTCTTTTGCCGCAAAGCCTTTCCCGTCACTTTTCTCTGTTTCCGGAGCAATGTGGAAGTTGACTGCACCCGATTTGTCAATCTGTGGCTGTTCCTTTGGCGCTTCTGCTTCATTCTGCGGCTCTGGTTCGGCAATCACTTCACTCTCTTGCATTGGATTGGACAATTCTTCATTTTTCTGTTCATATTCACCCCATATTCTTTGGGAAACAGCAGAAAAATAAGGAGATTCTTCTTCCATAATGCTGAAGCGAATCTCCTCCATGTCCTCAAGGCTCTTTGCCCCGGCTATTTTATCATGGTACTTAAAATATAATGCTTCCCTGACAAGAATGCCCTCCAATCGTGCCAGTTCAGGCTCCGGCATACGTTCCCAAATATCATCCTTCTCCGTATGAATGGTAAAGCCTTCTCCGTCATCATGGTATCCAAGCGTATATTGCAGCTTATCATGTTCCCCACGAATATCACACTCAAAATCATAGACTGTTGTTCGTGTACCTCTGATATATTCCCGGTCTATCAATACAAGGTTTTGAACATCATCCGCAGTCAAAGGCGGTTCTTCTGTCTGCTCTATGGCAGGCTCGCCCTCATAATGTGCCGCATACTGTCCGGCATCCTTTAACAGACCGTCCATCTCCAGAGCTTTTTCTGTTTCGCCGCTGATTGTCTGCATCATTACATAGTCTGCCGCTTCTGCAAAAAGGAAATCATAGACCTCTTTTCCCTCCAAAGCTCGCTCATCGTCAGCAATCGTGACTGCCTGTGTTTTCTCGTTCCAGCCAACCACATCTTTCCGGTCTAATGCTCCGCAGATTTTAACCACAGCCGACATTTCAGACAGCCTTTTATTTAACTGCTCTATGTCTGTTTTTCCGGTTTCCGGTGCTTTTGGTTCTCCTTCAGCAACAGTTCCTGTTTCTCTATCTAATTCCTGATTGGTTACACCACCCTCCAACTTCGCCTGTTCTTTTTGCATGGCTTTCTCTGCCTGTTCCTGTTTATACTGTGCATAGGCTTCCTTTCCCTCCGGCGAAAGGTATTTATCTGCCTGCACAAGCTCCCGGATACGTTTCTCTACTACATTCCAGTTTAAAAGCACCTTTGCGTAAGGACTGCCATAGTTACCTTTCTCCAGACGGATACCTTTGGCATCGTGATCCTCGTGCGCTCTGTCACTTCCCGGAAGTGCGTGGGAGCTGCCGCCCGTACCATATTCATTTTTCAGAAAAGCAATGTTATCTTTCTTGTCATGCCCTTCCATGAAATACTCATAGATACGAAATTTTCCATGTTCAAAACCGCTTCCTCCTGCCAGCCTGTAATCAATCTCGTCCTGTGTGATAAAGTCCTCATTCCTTACCTCTACCGTATCAAGTGCTGGAAATTCTTTCTTTTCCACACCTAAATCCGCAAGCTGTTCTAATAAATAATCCGGTCTTTTCACATACCGCCATTTAATCTGCTTTTCTCCGCTGTCAAGCTGTGCCTTTGCCTTTTCAAGCTCATCCTTAATCAGCTCTCTGCCTTCTGTTGTGGCTAAAAGCTCACACAACTTTTCCATGCTTGCCGGGTAATTGGAAAATTTAAGCTCCAGACTCTCCGGCATTTCCGATATTCCGTCACGGAAGAAATTGTTAATGTCCGTAGCAATTCTCTCACGCTCCACCGCATCCACAAGGAATACTTCGTTGGCACTCATATAAGTACCATTCTCCACCATAACACGGATATGGCTCTCCACTTCGCTCCAACTCATCACTGCAAGGGTATTTTCCTTTGCCGATGTACCGTAACCGATACGCATACCCATTTCATCAAACCACAGTGAAACAGGATTTCCGTCAAACTCAAAACCTTTTCCGGTGGTCTTATACTCGTTCTTTAAAAATTCTGCCATTTCTTCCGGTGTCTTACCCTGCTGATACTTGGCATAGATACGTTTTCTGCTGTTATCCCTACCGCCGCCACTACGCAAGATACTGTCAATCTGCTCCTGTGGCAAAGAAAAAGCAGCGGGCATGGTATATTGAATACTTGCTTCCGCTGCTGCGATTGTGCCAACCTGTTCCTCAAAGCTCGGAAACAGGCTTAACTGCTGATAGGTTCCCTCCGGCTGTTCGATATTTAACTGTAGATTAGTTCCGTCATCACGATCTCCTCTGCCGAGTGTACGATGCTGTTCATCTTCGCTACCCAGAGCATCTGATTCTCTGCTTTCATCTGCTCCGTTATCCCCTCTCTCTCCTTCATCTGTCTGGTCAGAAGCTCCATTCTCTCCTCTGCCTGCTCCTGTATCATCAACAAGTGTTCCTTCAGCTTCCCGCTCAGAAGAAGTCCCGTATATACTCCGTTCTTGTGCTCCTGTAAGAACTTCTTCCTCATCAGTCCGTACTTTGTCAGTACCTCCTTCGGCTGTTCGTCCATTGCTACCATCGATATCTGATAATCCCCGTTCTTCTCGTATGTCAGATTCATCATATTTGCTCCTTTCCCCGGCTTCTCCGGTCTGTGTGATAGATTGTTCGTCTTGACTTTCGCTTTCACGCTTTAACGCATTATAGTCTGCTTCAGATGCATTTGCAAGTCCTTTTTCGATATTTTTCTCATGGGTGTCGATACGTTCCCTGCCTACTCTCGTTTCTTCCCGATTTTGGGCAATCTGCCTGTCATACGCTCCGATTGCTTTTCCAATTTCCATAAGGATTGGCTTGGATAAATCAGACACATTGCTGCCAAGCTGTGACAGTGTTTCCACTGTGTTAAACTCATGGATATAAGGAAAGTTTATTTCTTCGGCAAGCTCGCTCTCCTCCATGCCGCAACGCTTTAAAACAGTATAGGCAATGCTGTCGGCAAGGGTTTCCCGTATCCTTATTTCCACGTTCAGCTCGTCCAGTTCCTCTAAAAAGCTCCCTTCCTTTAAGTATTCCATATCTGAAGCAAGCTCTTTATAACAGTCCTCTGCAATCCGTCCGGCAATCTCCCGGATACGTCCCACAAACCCGGCTTCCCTGTCGGTATCCCCATAAGTCTTTTCCAGACGGGAAATCACCGATTCCATGTGTTCCTCACGCATTTCCCAAAGGTTAGGGAATTGTCCGATTCTTCTTGCCTTATGCACATCTGAAATATCAAAGACATACTTCAAACCGGAAAAACTATCCTCATCTATCAGTGCAATGCCCTTTGCACCTTTGTTTACCCAGCAGTGCATCTTTTCATTCCATATCTCTATGGAAGCACAGGCGGTTGCCTCCGGTCTTTGGGCATAGATTAAAAGCTGTTCCTTAAATGGATATTTATACAATCTGGAAGCAGTATTTAGGTATCTCCTCCAGTTTTCTTCATTCCGCACGACTTCTTTTGCTGTTTCCTCTGCCAGTGCGGAAATCAATTTATATTTTCTCATGGTAAACCTCC
>OLFU01002986.1_pt1 | contig 12044 bp, 12 predicted proteins | sample 1605161 | NCBI WGS metagenome assembly OLFU01 (sample SAMEA3888914, study PRJEB22519) | human gut metagenome | biome: human gut; feature: human-associated habitat; material: faeces | place: Denmark | collected 2011
GAGATGCAGCCGACAACGGCTTGACCATGGAAAAGGCACAGGCACTTGGCCTGAAATTCTGCGAAGAAAACTTCCCCGGTCATCCTGCCATCGTCTGCACCCACCCGGATGGGCACAACCATTCGGGAAACATCCATGTCCACATCGTGATCGGCAGCGTCCGAACACGAGAGGTGGAGCGCAAGCCCTATATGCAGAAGCCCCGCGACTGGCTAGAGGGCATGAAGCACTCCAGCACCGCCCAGACCATGCGGCACTTGCGTGTTGAGGTCATGGAGCTGTGTGAGGGTGCTGGTCTGTACCAGATCGACCTGCTCAACGGCTCGAAAGAGCGTGTCAGCGAAGCCGAGTATTGGGCGCGTAGGCGTGGTCAGTTGAAACTTGACCGTGAGAACGCAGCCCTCACCGCAACTGGACAGCAGCCCCGGCAGAAGAAGTTTGAAACTGTGAAGGATACTTTACGGAGACAGATTTCGTCTGTATTGTACCGTGCCACGAGCTTTGAAGAATTTTCTGACAGGCTCTTGCAGCAGTACGGCATTGCCGTCAAGGAAAGTCGCGGATGCCTAAGTTATCTGCCTGCTGGAAGAACAAAGTTCATCCGAGCGAAACATCTCGGTGACAAGTTCGATAAGGCAGCAGTGCTTGCCACGTTGCAGGCAAACGCCGAACGCAAACCCAAGGCGCAGTTCAAGCAGGATACCATCGGGAAACTGATCGACATCCAGTCGAGGATGACCGAGGGCAAAGGCATTGGCTATAAGCGTTGGCTCACGAAACACAATCTCAAAGTTATGGCACAGACCGTGAAGCTTCTGCAGGAAAAGGGCTTGACCGACGAGGACGCCCTGAACCAGCGCATCACCGAACTGGAAACCAAGTATCACGACTCGCTGGCGGTGGTGAAAGACCTCGAAGGTCGCATGAAAGCCAACAATGAGCTGCGCTATCACATCGCAGCCTACACCAGCACCAAGAATGTCGCACAGCAGTTAAAGACTGCCAAACGACCCGCAGCCTTTGAGGAGCAGCACCGTGCAGAGCTGACAGCATACCGGGTGGCAGCAGCCTATTTCAAGGCAAACGACATCACCAAGCTGCCCAGCCCGAAAAAACTGGAAGCCGAGTATGCGCAGCTGGCATCCGAAAAGGCAAAGTTCTACGAGCAGTACAAGGAAGCTAAAGAGGAACTGCTCAAACTGAAAACCGCAAAGCAGAATGTTGCGTCCTTTTTCCGGGAGGAAGAACCGGCGCAGCAGGAGAGATAAAGGAGTGTGCATATGATCAATCTGAAAATCGACCCGGAGTTCCAGTCTCAGATTCCCCCTCTGACCGATGATGAATTTAAGCAGCTTGAAGAAAATATCCTCAAGGAAGGCAAGCTACTCTCTCCTTTGATCGTTTGGAACAACACCCTTGTTGACGGTCACAATCGTTATGAAATCGTTCAGGAGCATCCCGAAATCTCTTTCTCCACCATGCCGCTCCCGTTTGAAAGCAGAGAAGAAGTCCTCGCATGGATCTGCAAGAATCAGTTAGGGCGGCGTAATCTGACCCCGGAGCAGAAGAAGTTCCTTATGGGTAAGCAGTATTCCTCTGAAAAGCGCACCGAAGCATTTCGCGGCAATCAGCATACTGCAAAGAAATCTGGCAGTGTTCAATCTGAACACAACCAGAAGCCAATGAAAACCTGTGAGCGCATTGCGCAGGAAAATCACAGCAGCGCAAGTTCAGTCCGCCGGGCAGAATACTATGCCCACGGCGTTGACGTTGCGGATGAACTGTCTCCCGGTTTCCGTGATCGGTTCTTCCGCGAGGAACTGCACATTCCCGATTATCTTCTCGAAAATCTCGGCAAGGCCAAGCCCGAAGAGCAGGCTGAAATCTTTAAAGAAATCAAGAATTATGTGACGAAGCCGAAGAAAGTCAAGCCCAACAAAGTAACGGTGAAGCAGGCAGAAAAAGCCGCCAGCAACACCATTGATGAAAACTATGATGTTCCCCAAAAGTTTCTCGAACTGTACTATCGGCTCCACAATGCTGAATCTCTCATGCGAAAGAGTTGGGAAGTTACGTTCGACTTGAACCCGAAACTTCTTACGCATCCGGAACAGGTCAAAGTTCTTCGCTTTGCCTTGAAACCTCACCTTGAATTTTTGAAAACGCTGGACGAAGTTCTTGCAGAATCCAGCGGTGAATCCTCTAAAACGGCATAACGACAGGCACTTGTAAGCCATCAACGAGCCACCAGCCGCAAGTGCAGGGCGGAAACTATCCGCGCCCTTGCGCCTGATATGAAATTGGAACTTTGATTTTCTCGCCCGGCTTTGCCACGGTGGGACGATCAAAGGAGCGTGCGTTTGAACAAAAAGAAAAAGTCCACAAACACTTCCCCCTATCCCGATGAAGTCATCGACCGTCTGGCACGGGCATTCTACCCGGCCATCCTTGCCTGCTGGAACAGCGAGGAAGGCCAGAGGGAGTTTGCCGCGTGGCAGGCGGAACAAGTTCATCATACCCCCAGCAAAGAAAAACAGAGCGTTCCCGACGGGGAACGCCCTGCTGTACATATCGCTATCGTATGTGGATTTTGGCAGGGTGCGTCCGGCAGGGCGCACCCTGTTTTTTTGTTATACGCCCGATGTACCCAGCCGCATATCTCATAGGAGGAATTGTGTCAATTTGACACAATTCCTCTCTACTGCCGCCAGAACACCCCATGCTTATTTCAAAAGCAATCGTTCTTGGTCTGATACTCCAGCATCAGCCCAAGAACGATTTTCAATCCTGTGGGCAAGCTGGCAATATCCACCCACTCCTGCCGGGTATGCGCCGATCCGCCATCTATCGTACCAATGGTATTAGCCGGGATACCCAGCGAAAGCGGAATATTACTATCCGTGGAGTTGGGTGTTTCGTCCGGCTCACGGCCTGTGAAGGTGCGAACAATCTCTTTACTTTTTGCCGTGAATTGACCGAGTCTTTTCTGGTCAACAGGGCCGTTGCCGGGACGGATGCCCAGCAGTTCCACCTCAAAATCGCCACCTCTGCCATTCCAGTGCGCTACAGCACGATGGAATTTTTCTTCCATCTCTTCCAGACAATCCTGTGCGGTGGAACGGAACTCATACAGCATGGAGGCCTGCTGTGCAATGGAGTTGACCGTTGTGCCGCCCTCGATACGCCCTACATTATAGGTGGTGCGGGAGCGTACCGGCGGTTGGATCTGGTACAGTTCATTCACGAGTCCACACAGCAGTTGAATGGCACTGGGGTCGCCAAAATTTGCATAGGAGTGACCACCGGGCGTTTTACAGGTGATCTTATACCGATAAGAACCCACGGCACTGCTGCAGCAAAGCGGCATATAGATATCAAAAGAATAGAACCCCTGAATACGGGTGCCGTACTCGGCAAACAATGCCTTCGTACCGTCCAGATTGCCCAGACCTTCTTCGCAGGCATTCGCCACCACCAGCACACCATATTCCAGCGCGGTTTGTTTCTGGATCAGATATTTTGCAGCCATCAGCAAGTTGACGAGGTTGGCAGTATCATCGCCGATGCCCGGCGCAAACAGCTTACCGCCCTCTTCCCGCAAGGGAAGATTTTCTACATCTGGAAACACAATATCCGTGTGGGCGGCAAAAACGACCAGCTCTTCGGTGTCCGGCCCCAATTTGCAGATCACATTTTTAGCGCTGTCGATGCGGACATTTTCTGCCCCTTGTGCCCGGAGCCAATCCCGGCAGAATGCTGCCCGAAAATCCTCCTTTCGGGTCGGCGCAGGCATTTTTCCCAGTGTGCGCAGCAGTTCCAGCTGTTCGATGCGGCATTCTTCTGCATAAGCTTCCACCTGCGCTTTTGTCTGTTCGTTCATAAAAACTTTCCCTCCCTGAACACGCCGAAAACCGCAGACAGTTTCCTGCCTGCGGTTCCGGCCTTCATTTAACCTTCTAAGTCTTCACCATTGGTGGCGATACACTTCTGATACCAGTAAAAACTGTCTTTTCTACTGCGAGCCAGTGTGCCATGACCGGCATCGTCCTGATCCACATAGATCACGCCATACCGCTTGGACATTTCCATGCTGCCGCAGGAGACCAGATCGATAAAGCCCCACATGGTATAGCCAATCAACTCCACGCCGTCCTTGACAGCTTCCTTCATCTGCTCCACATGGGCTTTGATGTAGTCGATGCGGTAGGGATCATGGATGGAGCCATCAGCCTCTATCTTATCCACAGCGCCCAGACCATTCTCGGCAATAAATACGGGCAGCTGGTAGCGGTCGTACACCTGATTTAGGGTGACACGCAACCCCACCGGATCCTTCTGCCAGCCCCACTCGCTGGTTTCCAGATACGGATTCTTGTTGGCCATGATCAGGTTGCCGCTGGTCTTTTCCCAGCCCTGCTCGGTCGTAGACACCTGCGAGAAGTAGTAGGAAAATGCCACGAAATCGATGCTGTTGTTTTTCAGGATCTCAGCATCCCCGGGTTGCCAGTCGATGCAGATGCCCTGCTGTTCAAAATACCGTTCCATATAGGCAGGGTACTTGCCACGGGTCATTACATCCAGATAGAACCAGTTGGAATACTGGTCGTCCAAGATCATCTGCATCACATCATCCGGTTTGCAGGTGGCAGGGTAGGTGGTGAAGCGGGCGATCATGCCGCCGATCTTGCTGCCGGGCAGGATCTCGTGCCCCTGCTGAATGGTCAGTGCATTGGCAATGAACTGATGGTGCAGGCACTGGAAGATTGCGTTCTGATAGTCCTCTTCCTGATCTTCGATCAGGCACACACCGTTGTAGGGGTTGAACTTGCCGGCATTGAACTCATTGAAGGGCAGCCAGTAATCCACCCGGTCACCCAGACGCTCGAACAGGGTGCGGGTGTAGCGCACATAGCACTCCACCGTTTTGCGGCTCTTCCAGCCGCCGTACTCTGTTACCAGATGCAGCGGAATATTGTAGTGCAGGATGGTAGCGAATACTTTGATGCCATGGGCATGGCAGGCATCGAACAGATCCATGTAAAATTTCAGACCTGCCTCGTTGGGCTGTGCATCATCGCCATTGGGGAAGATGCGTGCCCAGCAGATGGAGGTGCGCAGCACCTTGATGCCCAACTCTGCAAACAGTTCCAGATCTTCCTGCCAGCGGTTATAAAAATCGATACCATGACGGAACGGATAATGCTCCAGATCCTCAAGGTCTGCAAGAGCGGCCTTGAGTTTTTCGTCGTTCATGCGGCGGTTGGATTTTTGGGCGCGCTCTTCCTTCGTCCAATTGGGGTCGAAATACCGCAGATCCTGCGTATCCAGCCCTTTGCCATCTTGCAAAAACGCACCTTCTGCCTGAGAGGATGCCATAGCACCGCCCCAGAGAAAGTCTTTCGGAAAACCTGTTTTCATCATGATACGCTCCTCTCTTACTGTTCCTTCTTGTTCATCACAAAGGAGATCACAAAGCCGGATATCCATGCAATCGCCATAACGATCAGCAGCTTAAAGAAGTTGTTGCCGCCATCCACATAGGTGGCGATGCTGGTGATGCCGGGCATAGAGAACGCATAGGTCACAACACCCAGCAGCATGGCGCTGGCACCGGCAATGGCACCGCCTGCCATGGCAGCATACAGAGGCTTCTTTTCCGGCAGTGCAATACCGTACAGGGCAGGCTCGGTAATGCCAAGGATGCAGACCAAGCCGGTAGAAATAGCGGCAGAACGCTGCTCACTGGGCTTCTGCTTGAGTGCCCATGCCAGAACAGCACCGGAAACAGCCAGATTGGAGTAGAAGAAGTTGGGCAGCATATAGTCATGGCCCAAAACTTCCAGATTCTGCAGCTCTACGGCAGACCAGCCCTTGATGCCAAAGATAATGGTAAGCGGAATGATGCCGCAGAACAGCGCACCTGCAAACGGACCAGCGTGGGTGAACAGCCATGCAAAACCACTGGTCATGCCCTTGGCGACCCAGTTGCCCAAAGGAGCGGCAAAACCCAGGAACAGCGGTGCAGAGATCAGGAAAGACAGCGCACCGGAAAAGACGATGCGCAGATTTTTTGGCATATGCTTGTCGATGAGATGGAAAATGATGGAGAAGATCCACACCGACAGAATAACCGGGAAGATAGAACCCTTGTAGTTATAGGCAGGGATATTGATAGGACCAAAGGCATAACCGGTGATGCCTTCTTTCGGCGAGAGGAAGGTGGAGTACATCAGGATACCGGCAGTCATGATGCCGAAGATCTCCTTGACCTTGAACCGCTTTGCTGCTGCGTAGCCAATGATGAACGGCATAAAGTAGAAGGGTGCATCGCCCACAGCGTTGAGCACGGTGATGATATCCGACTTGGACGATACCAGACCGATCGCAGTGAGCAGGGAGACAATCCCCTTGATCATACCGCCTGCCACAATGGCATACAGACCGGGCGTCACACAGGATGCCAGTGTATTCAGACCCCGGGTGATGATGTTGGGCTTTTTCTCCGGCACATCATCCGTGGCAGGCTCTGCCTCCACAGCACCGCCGGCAGCCACACCAGACATTGCAAGAAACTCTTCGTACACTTCCGGCACGGTAGTGCCGATGACGCACTGGATCTGGCCGCTGGATTCTACGACCTTCAGAATGCCGCTGACTTTACTCAATTTTTCCATATCTACCGCATCGCGGTTGACCGGAACGATGCGAAGCCGAGTGATGCAGTGAAATACGTTCTTTACATTCTTGCTTCCGCCCACAGCTTCCAGAATTTCCGTGCAGAGCTGGGTGTATTCTGATTTTGACGTTGTACCCATGAAAAAGTCCTCCTTGTGCGGGGGTTCCGCATTTTCATAGAGGCTGTACAGCACTGAAACCATACAGCTGCAGTTCATTTTCTTCTCTTGCCGGCATCTTTATATTACCGAATTTTGACAGAATTTTCAATTTCCACAAAAAAGAACTTCACTTACCAAATTTAATATGATATGCTGATGGAGAGGTGATACCATGACCAATCAACAGCTGGAAACATTTCTATTTCAGTACACCGAATCGGAGCAGCGGCATCTCCGCGAACAGCCACCGCAGCTTTCGCCCCGCTATCGCAATATCCCCAAAGTGGTCTATAACGGGCGGGAGATGTACCAGTTCAATTTCGGAAGCCTTTTGAAAAATCGTTCGGTTTGTGTCAACAAGGAATCCCGTTTTACTGTTATTCCAGAGCATATCCACTCGGTGATTGAATTTTTGTATGTGTATTCCGGACGCTGCACCCAGATAATCAACGGCCAGAGCATACAGATGGCGCAAGGCGATATCTGTATGCTGGATACTCATGTCCCCCACAGCATCCAGCCCCTGGGCAAAAACGATATCGTCATTACGATTGAAATGAAAAAAGAATATCTGACGCAGGGCTTTTTGCAGCGGCTGGGCAACAACGGTATCATCAACGGTTTTTTGATCAACGCCCTTTCTTCGGAGGCGGCTCACGACCAATATCTATTGTTCCACAACCGGGAGGAAACGCCGATCCATGCGGTCATTCAAAGCATTCTCTGCGAATACTATGACCCACAAATTTGCGGCGACAAAATGATTGATGCCTATATGATCGTGCTGTTCTGCGAAATTCTTCGACAGTACCGCAGTCAGAGCTTTTCGCCAAAAGCCAGTGGAAGATCGTAGATATTCTGGATTTTCTGGAAGCAAACTATCTAACCGTCACCTTGCAGAGCACCGCCGACCATTTTGGCTTCCATCCCAATTATCTCAGTGCTTTCATCAAAAAGGAAACCGGGCACACCTTCAAAGAACTGGTTATCCTGCAAAAAATGTGCCAGGCCTGCTTTTATCTGACAAATACAGATTTCCCCATCTACGAAATCGCACAAAAGGTCGGCTATGACAATCTTGGTTTTTTCTACCGGAAGTTCACTGAGCTTTATCATATGACTCCACAGGAATTCCGGGAGAGGAAGGCTTACGCATAAGATCGGATATATACTGATAAAAGCTGGCAAAACCCCATGCGGTCTTTGCCAGCTTTTCGTGATTTTTAATCTTCTAATCCATGACTCCCAGCCACTTTCTTCAAATATTCCTCTGGGTCGCCATTCAAAATCAAGTCCGCATAGCCCAGCGGGTCATTGTAGATAAGGTAGTCCAGTTCCGCCTGCTGCGCCATGGTCACATCCAGTGCATCCTCGACCCCGGTGCAGTCGATAGAGATCTTTCTCCCATCCCAGAGCAGCAGTTCCACGCAGCTGGTGTCCATGTTGAAATGGCAAGCTCTTGCATCGTACTTCATGTTTGTGTCCTTTCCGCCTTACGGCACCTTTACAGTTGTGACCTTTGTGATACGGTCTTTCTTCTGATAAGGTTTCGGACACACAGCGGTTGGAAAAGCACCTTCATTCTGCTTTCCGAAGAAAACGAAAAATCCGAACCCTTCTCCTATTGAGAAAAGGTTCGGATTTTCATTGTTTGGTGCACCTCCAGGGACTCGAACCCTGGGCCCACTGATTAAGAGAGCAAGCCGCCGGTTCGTCTCAATTCATGAAAGTTTCGAGTCATCGTTGTTTTTGAACAAGACGACGTGATTTTTCACCCGGCAATTTCTGCGCCCTTTGTCGAATTTTGCAGCGAAAAGCACCCTTTGCACGTTTTGAAACCGTGCAAAATCCGTGCAGAAACCGTGCACTTACTCTCTGACAAACAAAAATCACACTATCCACCACCGACTTGACGGCAATGGTTTGAGTGACCGACCCAGATATCCTAAATTATCTCTCTATGTTTACAAAACATCTGTGATTCTCTCTTTCTATTACGTAAGGACGCAAATGAAGGGCCCCATAAACGTCCTACTAAAAAAAGGAGATTATTACTATGTTACTCAAAAATGGAAGTACTGGCAACTATGTTATGTACCTGCAGTATGGACTGCATATCATGTGCTGCCCTCCGGGTAGTTTTGACAGCAAATTTGGCTCTGGTACTGAAAATGCTGTTAAGAAGTATCAGGGCAAAAAAGGTCTTACCCAAGATGGCATTGTTGGCGATGGTACATGGAACGCACTGGTAAGCGACATTAAAACCATCCAGCAGCTCCTGAAGAACAAAGGTTATTACGCCAGTACAGTGGATGGCCTTGCAGGTTCAGGCACTTATAACGCTGTTATCAGTTTTCAGAAAGCATCCGGCTTGACTGCCGATGGTATGGTCGGCAGTGCCACCCTAAACGCATTGAACGCTTCTTCGGGCGGTACAAGTGGTCAATCTCATTCAATCACTCTGCCTACTGATAGAAACTATCTTTGGGCACAGAAGAATCCGGACATTGTTAAGCTTGTTGGAAATAGTGGTTGCTCTCTTGTTGCCGTGTTGAATACCGCTAATATCTATGGGCCTCGTGAATTCACCCCTAACGAAGTCCTGACTGCCTGTGGAAATTGGGGTGCAAACGGTCTGAATACTTGGGCTCTTCCCAGCAAGTGCAATGGTAAAATCGACACGAGCAACTACACTCATGGCGGTAAGGAGCAGGCGACTGTATTCAGTGCAGTCAAAGCAAGTATTGACAATAACCTTCCCATCATTATTCGGCTCAACAGTAGCGATGGCAAAAAGACGCATTTTGTCACAGCGATTGCTTATACTGGCAGTTGCTCCTCTGCAAGCAGCATTTCCGTCATTGATCCTGCTGGTGGTGTCATTCGAACTCTTGAGGAAGCGGGAACTGCACGCAATGAAACCGTATACGGTGATTATATCGCAACCGCTCGTCGCTCCTAAATATCTCTACTCTCTTCATCAACAATAAGTTGTAAAGCATCATTTTTAACATATATCCCCCCCAAAGTCTTTTCTCAACTCTCGAAAAGGCTTCGGGGGGGGGATTTTTCAATGCCTATTATATGCAACACTTTTCACTATCTGCTTATCCAAGCTCAGGCGAGTGATATTTATTTACTCTCCACACATCCCCAACTTTTACCAACTGCATTTCATATTCGACTTTATTCATGTCATCATATGAATACTCATCATGTTCCTCATACGTTTCATTGGGATTATAGTATGCAATCATTACAAAATTTACTTGTGCTTCCGTTTTATTTTTCAAATAGTATCGCACTGAGCAGAAATCATCCGGATAATATTCTCCCACATATCCAGTAAAATATGGAATTTGTGCCAAATCATAGTCATCACAAACGGCAAGTTTTCCATTATAATTCACAAACTTTTTCTCAATTGAATCTTGTGACAAGAAATCATTTGTAAAAATAGATTTCATATATTCTTCAAACTCTTTATAAGAATTTTGATAGACCTCATAATCATGTCCGTTCAGTTTTACATATGTCGGCGCATTTTGCGTCATAGGCACAAAAGTCGGAGCATCTTCAATTTTAAAATTCAGTCCTTTTAAGTTACTTGATTGTCCCCAAAGTGCATAGTCTATTTTCTGCGCTTTTTCAAAAACAGTATATTGATCTTGATCTAAAAATACCGAGGTCGAATCAACTAACGTCTGGGAAAAATCTTGCAAATCATTTTTTTCTTCAGAATTGCATGAACTTGACGATGTATCCTGTGACGAAACTACTGTGGACATTGATGATGCTGTTGTATCATTCATTCCACATCCCACCAAATTCACCACAATACAACCTAGAATCACTATCATTTTTACACTTTTTGCACAATTCATATATGTTCTCCTTTTTTATAAGTTTATCAACATATTGGCCTGTTTCAAATCGTCCGTGTCAAGGTTCAAGCCAGACTGTGCCAGATTCATGCTGCGGAAAAGGTCATTTGCCACCTTGCCAATAAAGGACTTGTTGTTGTCGATCAGGCTGTCCAGCGCGGCAGCATCGCCTTTCTGTGCCAGCGCACAAAGCCGTTCATTCGTCTGCTTCATGGGCGTTTTCCTGCTCTGCGGCAGACTGCAAGATTCCCAGCAGACCGTTCCGCAGCTGTTCCAGTGCTTCCGGCGTGGCTCCTTCCATGCCCGAAACACTGTCCAACATTGCATCTGTCAACTGCTCTGCCGTAATCGTTGGGTGCTGCACATCCTGCCCTTTGGTCAATTCGGTGAACATCTTCTCTGCCACTTTCTTGCTCATGGCTTCCTGTTCGGCGTAATGGCTCCCGATGCCCTTTTTGATTTCCTTGACCGCCGCCATGAAGTACATTTCAATGTCATCAAGGTCGCCTTGGTACACAGGCTTTCTCCGAAAGCTGATGTCTTTTGCGGCTTTCGCTGCTTCCGGGGTCTTGACCCTTGTGCGCAGCAGGGTGCTCAATGTCGTGAGCATGGCGTTCTGTGCCGCAATACCGAACGCAAAGGTATCATCAAAATACTGCGCTATGCGGTAAGTAAGCTCTGCGAAGCGAGCGTTTTCCAGCAGCAGGTTGACCACCTCTGTATTGACACGCCCTGTGTAGAGGTTCTTTGCAGCTTCTACGGACAAGCCCAGTTCGGCAATATCGTAGTTCTTGCGGTCAGGGATGTTGGTTTCTCCCAGCAGAAAATCCGTGGACACGTTGAACAGCCTTGCAATTTTCAGCACCTGCTCATGGGTCAGGGTTCCCTTTGCACCGCTGATGAAGCGGCTGATGGTGCTCTTGGAGCAGCCGAGTTCCTTGGCAAGTTCTGGTTGGCTGATGTTGTGCTCTTTCATCAAGTCCGCAAGACGGACGTTGGACGGTGCGGGCAGATATTCCTGTGCCATGTGGTCGGCCCTCCTTTTTGAGCTTTTTCCTCATTATAATACGCTCTGCCGTTTTGTTCAATATACGGTTACCTCTCCGCCCTTGCTGTTGCAGTCCTGCAACCAGTGAGGGCATTTTTCTTTTTCCGTTGCAGTTCTGCCGCTTTTGCGCCTTTCCTGCAAAATTTTCCGTATATTCAGGCAGGAAGCAAAAAACACCAGAGTTCCCACTTTGGGGTCTCTGGTGCAGTACATAACATCGCCCTGCCCGGTGGCCGCAGGGTGCGGGGCTTTGTAGGCATCGAGCCGCTTGTCCAC
>OLFU01002992.1_pt1 | contig 12027 bp, 8 predicted proteins | sample 1605161 | NCBI WGS metagenome assembly OLFU01 (sample SAMEA3888914, study PRJEB22519) | human gut metagenome | biome: human gut; feature: human-associated habitat; material: faeces | place: Denmark | collected 2011
GCAAGCATTGGCTCGGGGCGATGAGCAAGCGGCTTAAAAGCTGTAAACTGCTGTACGTTTTAATAAATAGTACCATGCTTTGAACTCAGCAAGTTTGCATGTTGCCTTTCGATAATTGTGGCTTAATTCAAGATTTTCTTTCTGCAATTGGCCAAAAGGCATTTTGGTCAATTCTGATAGCATTTGGTTGTATTGCTTCCACCGCCAAGCATCCTTCACATTTTCATTTACTCTATCTTGTCCAAACTCACCAATTCTATCGCGTATAGCATTTGACCAAGTTGGTGCTACTTCAAAAAGACGTCGTAAATATTCCTCTCTTATATGTTCAACTTCATATTTATCATATAGAGTTTCTAATTTAGTATATAATTGTCTATATTTCTCCGTATTCCAATTATTCCATGCTTCACTGATTTCTTTACAGATATAAGAAGGATTTTCATCTACTAGCTTCATTTTATCATCAGCTTGTTTAATTTCTTTTCTTACTGAAAGATAGTCAATATACGATTCTTGGAGATGCAATAAAAGAGGCAATACGTTTGATATTTTTGTGAATATCTTTTCGATGACAGTAATATCATTATCAAAAACATCCTTAACAAAAATCATATCAGGATTTATACCTGCTGACTGCATCCCTTTTTTGATATCTTGAAAATCATTCTGATACCAACTTAACCAGTAACGGATTTTAGGAACAAGGTTTCGTGCTATTCGTTCTGGCATTCTCCCATTATCTAGAATTTCAAATTTTGGAACAGAGCTACCTTGAAAAAGATTATTCCACTGGATTGCACATAATTTTCTTTTTTCTAAAAGATCTAAGTAATTAATAACAACCTTACAATCATCAGCATTAGAAAGGGGCCTCTCATTAATTGTTATGTCATTACATGTTTGTTTATATTCTTTATGTAAAACTCTCTGTACAAAAGGAATTTTCCCATCCTTAATATAGAAATTTTGTATTTTCTTTAAGATAGTTGATAATTTAAATTGTGATAGTGAAGAATCAATACGTATTGTTTTCCCCAATAATGTCCCAATATTTTTATCGGAAAAATCGCCCAAATCAATGATGCTTTCACAAAGGTTTTCCCATGAATTACGAATACTATCATCACGAATTCCATTTGCCACTATAACAGTGGCCCACTCATCAATGTGATCTAATTCATTCAAGTAATTACTCAGTGCATCGATTGATACTTTATCTGTTTTTCTCAAAACAATCTTATCTTCATTAGAATTACTTAGAACAATAGCATCTTCTCCCAGACTATATTGCATATCTAAAGCATGAGAAATATCTTCAATTTCTTCATCTATTCTCTTTGATGATAGCACCATCTGCTGAAAATCGCTTGGGACAATTAAATCATTTGGATTAGGTAAATCTTTTTCTAATTCCACTTCTTCCGTATGTGTTATTAAAGAATTCGTTTGGTATAATTTTGCTAATTCATCAAATTCAAGTGGAAAAGGAGCTCCCCTTTTAATTTCGCCAGGAATATAAGATAAATCTTCTATATGAGCATGTACAAATCGAGCTGCTTCTACGGGAGATACGCTTTCTCCATTATAAACAAGCGGCTTATATTCTTTGAATTTAATCTGGTAGAGTTTCTTACGTATTTCTGCTAACTTTTGAATAATCTCATTCCGTTCATGTTGTGCAATATCAGACTTCCGTTTCAATTCACCAGAGTTGTGGCAGGACAAATATTCTGTAATTCCATCAATAGATTGCTCCATTTCTTTATTAGATTCAGTCAATACGGATACACACAGGCTACGCATATCTTCTGGTAACTTGGCTTGAAGAACACGTAATGCCTTCGGGGTGTAACTTGTAACTAAAACACGATTTCCTTTTGCTAGAAAATGTCCCATCAGGTTAGCAATAGTATGTGTCTTTCCTGTTCCCGGAGGGCCTTGTACAAGTACTGCATCATGATGTTCAATCTGTCGTGCAATTTCAAGTTGTTCCTTATTAGCAGGCTTCGCCAATAAAATATCAATATCTTCTCCACCGACTTCAGCTAAAGATTGTTCTAATGTCAACTCACCATTCGATTCAACAGGTACCGATATATCAGCACCAGCAATATTAAGTAATGTATTTGGTATATACTTCGTTTTCTCGATAGCCTGCAGTGTCGTATTAACAAATTGTGCTAATCCTTCCACACGCTTTCTTAAGAAGAACAGCGGCCTGATCTGCAAAAATAAATTATCGGTTTTATTAAATGAAACATCCTCGCCATAATTAAATATACGACCATCTGGAGTAAGAGAATGAATCGCACGTTCAAGAAATTTATATGTCTCTACTCTATCTAATGGATGATAATTTTGCACATCCAAATCCTTTTGTAATTTTTGCACAGCAGAATGGTTTATTTCATCGATATTAGAAAGTAACATCGTATATAATTCAGAATCCCGATCTGTATCAATCAACTCAATCATATTTTTTTCAGCACGAAACTGAATCTGGATTCGCTTTGCTAAAATAGGATGACATACTGAATTTGTTCGATTCATCAAAATGCCATTACCAACCATTAATTCTAATGTTTCGCTGTCTTTTTTGAGTTCCATATTCAACTCATATAAATTTCGAAAGAAATTGCGAACAGTACGAATACGTTTTTCTTCTTCTGCCCAAATCCTCCAATTTTTTAGCCAATCTTGAAAAGCCTTTACTCTTGATGAATCATCCTGAAAAAAATCATATAAGATTTTTCCGTTATTATCCTTTAAAGGTGTTCCTTCTTCTGTGAGGCCTTTATATCGTTTCTCTACACAGGTTGGATCGTGATCAAATTGATTCCAATCATCTTCAATCCAGTCTGAGAATACAATATTTGGTGTTGGGCAAGGTGAAAACTCAGGATTTTTTACTGATAAAATTACTGAGCTGACACCTTCCTCTTCTTCTTCATTTACGCGATCACGAAAATTTAGTTGTATTTCCGGTGAACTCTTCGGTATATTATCAAAATAAAACGACCATGACTGTCGATCAATATTTTTAACAACGCGATTCTTTAATGAACCCAATTCATTTAAAAATTTAAGAATAGATATTACTTCTTTTGTTTTATCCAACAATTTCATCCCCTAACGGTCTAGATGATACAATTTAATACCATTATATCACAATTCTTCAAGAAATCTATTCTTTTAATGATTCTTTCAAGACGAATTTCTCTCTGTTGTTGATTTATTATAATAATCTACATATAAAAAGCTCAGAGCCGCATCTTGAAGTTCACCTGAAAATACCTTGCCAGGATATCACTCAATTCGATAGTATCGCGTTGACTTTCCCATGCCCTCTCGCACCAGTTCGCCTGCAGATACAAGTTTGCGCGGGGACAATTCAACCGAGCTGACGCTCAAGGATGGGCAGAGTTCTCGGATATCCTGTTTCGTGAAGCGGCCAATCTTGTTCTTTATTGCCCTCCTCACGGTATCCAATGCCGAGCACTTGGGTTCGATCAGCGTGACACTTTCTTCAAAATCCTTGTAAGCAGCGAGGATGGTACCGAGCAGGTATTTGATAATACGGCGATCGTGATGAGTGGTTCTACTTCCCCATTCCCGATAACACGATTGTATTCCGCACACAATCGGTCGAGTGCCTCTGGCGTCTCATAAGGAGCCAGAGGCGTGAACAAGATTTCCGTATGCCCGTCTAGATAGGTTGCGCTAATATGGTTTTGCACGGCTTTTGTCTTGCCGGCTGCTGGATTATTCATATGGCTGTAGAGAATCTTATGGAGCTGCAAGATGTAATTCTGCGTGATGGGGATGACGTCAAAATCTTCATGGATGATGCTCAACACATCACGGTACCCCGCAATTTCCTGCTCGTCGCGATTCTTCGGCGAGGTCTTCTCTTCCACCAGCTGCCGGATACGCGTGTTTGTCGTTACGATGCCTTCAATAGCGTTGGATGCCTCTGTACTCTGGATCTTAGCGACTTCAATCAGTTTCTCAAGTGATAGGCAAAAATAAGGGAAAAATCAATTCAATAAGAGTAAATGCTCTTATTTTATGGTGCTTTTAAGGGAATACAACAATCCCGCAGACACGATGCAAAAACGAGTCTGCGGGATCCTGTATCGATGCTCAGTCGCTCAGAGCCTCATCTTGAAGTCCTCGTAGCCGAACTGGCGGACGGTCTGCCAGCTGCCATCGCTGCCGCTGGCGATGATGGCGGGCAGTGGCATGCCGTTGAAGGTGTTGTTCTTGACCATGGTGTAGATGGCCATGTCGCCAAAGACGATGCGGTCGCCGACGGCGAGGGGCTCGTCGAAGGAGTATGTGCCGATGGTGTCGCCGGCGAGGCAGGTCGGGCCGGCGAAGGTGTAGGTGTGGGCCTTCTCCCCCGGTTCGCCGCTGCCGAGGACGGGCGGGCGGTACGGCATCTCGATGACGTCGGGCATGTGGCAGGCAGCCGATGTGTCGAGGATGGCGATGGCATTCTCCTGCTGGATGTCGAGCACCTCGGCGACGAGGAAGCCCGCGTTGAGCGCGACGGCCTCGCCGGGCTCGACGTAGACCGTCAGGCCGTACTTCTCCTGCATGCGGCGGATGCACTTCTTCAAGAGGGCGATGTCGTAGCCTGCCTTCGTGATGTGGTGGCCGCCGCCGAAGTTGATCCACTTCATCTGCGGCAGGTACTTGCCGAATTTCGCCTCGACCGCCTCGAGCGTGACGGCGAGCGCATCGGCGCCCTGTTCGCAGAGCGTGTGGAAGTGGAGGCCCTCAAGGCCCCCGATGGCGCTCGCATCAAAGTCGCGCAGGCGCACGCCGAGGCGCGAGCCCTCCGCGCACGGATCGTAGATGGCGTGGTCCTGTGTCGAGCGTTCCGGATTGATGCGCAGGCCGCACGAGACGCCGGCCGCGAGTGCCTCCGGGCCGAACTTCTTCCACTGGGCAAAGGAGTTGAAGATGATGTGGTCACAGATCTTGATGAGCTCCGCAAATTCCGACTCCTTGTAGGCGGGCGAAAAGACATGGTTCTCTTTGCCCATCTCCTCATGGCCGAGCTTGGCCTCGTAGAGGCCGCTGGCCGTCGTGCCCGAGAGGTACTGAGCGATCAGCGGGTAGTAGTGGTACATGGAGAAGCACTTCTGGGCGAGCAGCACATGCGCGCCCGTGCTCTCCTCCACCTCGTGCAGGATGCGCAGGTTGTGCTCCAAGAGGTCCTTCGCGATGACGTACGAGGGCGTCGGCACCTCGAAGAACTCTTTGCGGTATGTCAAGCTCCCCATCAGTCGACGAGCTCCGGGTCAAAGCTCTCTTTCCACGGCAGGCCCCACTTGTTGAGGGCATCCATGAACGGATCCGGGTCGAACTCCTCGATGTTCTTGACGCCCGGGCCTTTCCAGGTACCGTTCATGATGAGCATCGCGCCGATCATGGCCGGCACGCCCGTCGTGTAGGAGACAGCCTGCGAGCCGACTTCCTTGTAGCACTCCTGATGGTCACAGACGTTGTAGAGGTAGTACGTCTTGTCCTTGCCGTCCTTCTTGCCGCGGAAGATGCAGCCGATGTTCGTCTTGCCCTTCGTGCGCGGGCCGAGACTTGCCGGATCCGGCAGCACGGCCTTGAGGAACTGCAGCGGCACGATCTTCTTGCCCTCGAACTCGATCGGCTCAATGGAGGTCATGCCGACATCCTCGAGGCAGCGGAGGTGATTGAGGTAGCTCTCGCCGAACGTCATGAAGAAGCGGATGCGCTTGATGCCCGGGATGTTGAGGCCGAGGCTCTCGAGCTCCTCGTGGTGCAGGAGGTACATGTCCTTCGGGCCGACTTCCGGGAAGTTGTAGACGCGCTTGATCTCCATCGGCTTCGTCTCGACCCAGTGGCCGTCCTCCCAGTAGCTGCCGTTGGCCGAGACTTCGCGGATGTTGATCTCCGGGTTGAAGTTCGTCGCGAACGGATAGCCGTGGTCGCCGCCGTTGCAGTCGAGGATGTCGATGGTGTCGATGGTGTCGAACTCGTGCTTCTTGGCGTAGGCGCAGTAAGCCTGGGTCACGCCCGGGTCGAAGCCGCTGCCCAGCAGGGCGGTGAGGCCGGCTTCCTCAAACTTTTTGGCGTAGGCCCACTGCCAGCTGTAGTCGAAGTAGGCGGAGAAGCCTGCCTCCTTGCAGCGCTTCTCATAGATGGCACGCCACGCGGGGTCGTCGGTGTTCTCCGGCTCGTAGTTGGCGGTGTCCATGTAGTTGACGCCGCAGGCGAGGCAGGCGTCCATGATGGTCAGGTCCTGATAGGGCAGGGCGATGTTCATCACGAGGTCGGGCTGATAGCTCTTGATGAGGGCGATGACCTCGTCCACATGGTCGGCATCCACCTGTGCGGTGGTGATGTTGGTGGTGGTCTTGGGGGCAAGCTCTGCGGCCAGCTTGTCGCACTTGGACTTGGTGCGGCTGGCGATGCAGATGTCGGTGAACACTTCGGGGATCTGGCAGCACTTGTGGATGGCGACGGAGGCCACGCCGCCGCAGCCGATGATCAGAACTTTGCTCATGATGGTTTCTCCTTTATATCAAATTATTTTTTGTCAGACCTGAAACCCGGGCCAGCCCTTGTCGAGGGCGATCAGCAGCTCCCGCAGCACCTTGCAGGCCGTGGCCGTAGAGACGCCGGAGATGTCCAGCATGGGGGCCAGCTCATTGAGGTCGGCGCCCACGATGTTGGCTTTGGACACGGTGCGGATGGCGTCCAGCAGCTGCAAAAAGCTCACGCCGCCGGCCTCGGGGGTACCGGTGCCGGGGAAGCAGGAGGGGTCGAGGCAGTCGAGGTCGATGGTGAGGTAGACCGGCTCTTTGGTGGCGCAGAGCTGTTCGGTGAGCTCGGCAAGGCCGGTAAAGTCGAACTTGTGCATCTCGGTATGCTGGGCCGCAAACTCGAACTCGGCCCGATCGCCGCTGCGGATGCAGAACTGGTGGATGTGGCCGTCGCCCACGATCTCGTGGCAGCGGCGCAGCACACAGGCGTGGCTCAGCTTCGCACCGAGGTAGTCGTCCCGCAGGTCGGCGTGGGCGTCGAAGTGGACGATGTGCAGGTCGGGGTATTTCTTTACCGCAGCCCGCACGGCGCCCAGCGTGACCAGATGCTCGCCGCCCAGCAGCAGCGGGAACTTGCCGTCCTTCAGGATCTCCTCTGCCCGGGCCTCGATATCGGCCAGTGCCAACTCGCTGGAGCCAAAGCACAGCTCCAGATCGCCGCTGTCGAACACGTCAAAATCGGTCAGGTCGGCGTTCTGGTAGGGGCTGTAAGTCTCCAGACCATAGCTCTCGTGCCGGATGGCCGCCGGGCCGAACCGTGCACCGGGGCGGTAGCTGGTGGTGGAATCGTAGGGCGCACCGTACAGCACGATGCTGGCGGCGCGGTAGCTGCTGTCGCAGCCGATAAAGGTCTCAACGTTGGGGTGCATCAGTGTTCCTCCACTTCCCGCAGCATCTCCTCCAGAAAAGCCGGCAGGTAGAATGCTCCGATATGCAGTTTGGTGGTGTAGTAGCGGGTGCGCATATTCAGCGCCTTCCACGCTTCTGCGTCCAGATCATCAATGGGATGGTATTTTTTGCTGGCAAAGCCGAACAGCCAGTAGCCCGCCGCAAAGGTAGGGATATGTGCCTGATACACCCGGCTGATGGGGAAGGTGGATGCAATGCGCTTGTGGCTGCGCTGCATGGCGCTGGCGTCCTCGGTGTAGAAGGGGCTGCCCTGCTGGTTGACCATGATGCCGTCCTCTTTCAGGGCGTTGAAGCAGCTGCCGTAGAACTCCCGGGTGAACAGGCCCTCGGAAGGGCCGAAGGGGTCGGAGGAGTCCACGATGATGAGGTCATATTCCTCCTCGCAGCGGCGGATGTATTTCAGAGCGTTCTCGAAGTAGATGTGGACCCGGCGGTCGTCCATCCGGCAGGCGTTGCCGGGCAGATAGGCGCGGCAGGCTTCCACGACCTGGGGGTCCATTTCCACGAGGTCGATGCGCTCGACCCGGTCGTAGCGGGTCAGCTCCCGCACCACGCCGCCGTCGCCTGCACCGATGACGAGGATGTCTTTTGCCTCCTTGTGGACGGCCATGGGGACATGGACGATCATCTCGTCGTAGATGAACTCGTCCCGCTCGGTGAGCATCACGTTGCCGTCCAGCGTCAGCACCCGGCCAAACTCAGGCGTCTCAAAAATGTCGATGCGCTGATAGTCGCTCTGCTTGGAGTAGAGCTGCTTGTTCACCCGGATGCTGTGCTTGACGTCCGGGGTGTGAAATTCCGAAAACCAAAACTCCATCTGCTTCTCCTTATGCCAGAACATTCAGGTGCAGGATGTCCGGGTCTTCCGGGCCAGTCATGCTGCAGCCTTTGGCCTTGGCGTACTCGATATAGTTCAGTATCTCTTTGGTGATGCGCTCGCCGGGGGCGAGGATGGGGATGCCCGGCGGGTAGCACATGACGAACTCGCTGCACACCATGCCCTCGGTCTCCCGGAGGGGCAGGCTCTTTTTGGGGGCGTAGAACGCCTCCTGCGGGCTGGCGGCAACGACGGGGTCGATGTATTCCTGGCTCAGCAGGCCGGTGCCGTCGGTGTGGTAGCGGCGCTTTATCTCGGCCAGAGCGCTCACCAGACGCTCGATCTCCTGCGGGCGGTCGCCGATGGAGAGGTAGGCAAGGATGTTGCCGATGTCGCCGAACTCGATCTGGATGTCATACTCATCCCGCAGGATGTCGTAGACCTCGATGCCGGCGAGGCCGATGTCCAGCGTGTGGACGCTGAGCTTTGTGGTGTCGAAGTCGAAGACCGAGTTGCCGTTGCACAGCTCCTTGCCGAAGGCGTAGTAGCCGCCCACGGCGTTGATCTCTTCGCGGGCATACTCGGCCATGTCAGCCACCTGATGGAACACCTGCCGGCCCCGCAGCGCGAGGTTCCGCCGGGAGATGTCGAGGCTGGACATGAGCAGGTAGCTGCCGGAGGTCGTCTGGGTCAGGTTGATGATCTGGCGCACATAGCCGGGGTGGACGTTGGGGCCAATGAGCAGCAGACTCGACTGCGTTAAGCTGCCGCCGCTCTTATGCATGGAGACGGACGCCATGTCCGCGCCTGCCGCCATGGCGGAGACGGGCAGACTGCCGCCGCCGAAGTAGAAGTGGGTGCCGTGGGCCTCGTCGGCGAGGCAGAGCATCCCGGCGTCGTGGGCCATCTTGACGATGGCACGCAAATCAGAACAGATGCCGTAGTAGGTGGGGTTGTTCACCAGCACGGCCACGGCGTTGGGGTGCTCCTTGATGGCTTTTGCCACCTGCTCCCGCTTCATGCCCAGCGAGATGCCGAGGCGCTTGTCCACTTCGGGATTGACATAGACCGGCACTGCGCCGCAGAGCACCAGTGCGTTCAGCACACTGCGGTGGACGTTGCGGGGGAGAATGATCTCGTCGCCCCGCTTGCAGACCGTCAGCACCATGCTCTGCACCGAGCTGGTGGTGCCGCCCACCATCAGAAAAGCGTGTGCTGCGCCGAAGGCGTCGGCGGCCAGCTCCTCGGCCTCCCGGATGACCGATACCGGGTGGCAGAGATTGTCCAGCGGTTTCATGCTGTTGACGTCCACGCCCACGCACTGCTGGCCCAGAAAGGCCGTCAATTCCGGGTTGCCCCGGCCGCGCTTGTGGCCCGGCACATCGAAGGGGACCACCCGCATCTGTCGGAACTGCTCCAGAGCCTCGTAGATCGGTGCGCGGCGCTGGTCCAGCCGGAACCGTGTACGGTTCTCACTCATGTTTTTTCCTCCGTCCCTGACTCCTGCTGCAAACCATGCGGGCAAACAAAAAAGCACAAGCCCTGCACAGAAATGCAGGCTTGCGCTTTGAAAAAACCGTTTGAATGCGCGGACAAAGCCTCCGGGGCAAAGACGCCAGAGCTGTATCGCAGCATGATTCATCAGGATTCAAAAGGACGGGATGACGAGAGTCTATATAGCAACTACACTTTTACTACTCTTATTGACCGTTTCACAAGTCTGCGCACGCTCCGCGCAATTTCATGGTTGTAAAGGAACCAACTTATAAAATTTGAACTATGACGTTCAATCAATAATGGCAGCTTGCGCTGCCGGTCGGCAGTGGACCCGGCTGTCCGTATGGCCTTAGCCCCGATGGGCGGTCCAAGGTAAATTGCTTTGAAAAGACTTCGACACGCTTCGTCTCTCAAAATCGTGTGTGATTTTATCATGCAAAAAGCGGTTTGTCAATGATCTGACAGGAAAAAACTCAAAAAATCCTTCAAGAGTCATACTTATCGTCATCCGGCAGGAAGTGCCGGCGCGGCATAACCTAAAAAGAACGGCCTCGGTACACAGTCTGGACGTACCGAAGCCGTTTTGGTTTGCTTTAGCGCTTGATGTCGTAGTTCATGTTCATCAGGTTGCGGATGGAGCTGACATCGTCGGTGATGTTGGCATCGCCGTGGATGGTGTGCTTGATGGCGCTGCTTGCCACCGCAAAGTTTATCATGTCCATGGCCTTGTAGTTGTGGAGCATGGCGTAGATGAGGCCGCTGGCGAAGGCGTCGCCGCCGCCCACGCGGTCGAGGATGTTGAAGGTGAACAGCTTGCTCTCGAAGGTGTGGCCGTCATACCACATAAAAGCTTTCAGGCTGTTCTCGCTGCCGCTGTGGGCATAGCGGACGTGGCGGGCGATGCACTTCAGGCTGGGGTAGCGCTCGATGAAGTGCTGGAAAATTTCGTCCTGCTGCTCATAGCTGGGCTGCAGAGGCACGCCGTCCTTCCAGTCGCCCTTGGAGTGGTCGTTCTCGTCCTTCCACAGGTGGTAGGGCTCGATGCCCAGCAGCACGTCCACATAGGGCAGGCACTCGGTGCAGAAGTCGCGGGCCTCGTCCCAGGTCCAGAGGGTGGAGCGGAAGTTGCCGTCGAAGCTGACGGTCAGGCCCTTCTTCTTGGCCTCCTTGAGCATATCGATGATGAGGCCGCGGCAGTTGGGAGCCAGAGCCGGGGTAATGCCGCTCAGGTGCAGCCAGTCGAAGCCCTCCAGCAGCTCGTCCAGATCGACCTGAGAGAAATCGTACTCGGTGATGGCGCTGTGCTTGCGGTCATAGATGACCTTGGAGGGGCGGATGCCGTAGCCGGTCTCGAGGTAGTATGTACCCAGACGGTTGGAGGGCGTCTCATCCGGCTCGGTGAGGATCATGGGGGTGCAGTGGACGTCGTTGGAGCGCAGCCAGCGCACGGCGCTTTTGCCGAGGCTGTTGTTCGGCACGACGCTGAAGAAGGTGCTGTCCACGCCGAGGTTTGCCAGTGCGAGGGCGATGTTGGCCTCGCTGCCGCCGTAGCTGGCCTCAAAGTTGGTGGCCATGCGGAGTTTTTCGTAGTTCGGCGGGGTCAGGCGCAGCATGATCTCGCCGCAGGTGATGAATTTCGGTCCGGTCGTCTCGTGGCCCAGAATGGGGTTGAAATGTTCCATAACGGTCCTCCTGTTGCTCTTCTCGGGCATTTGAGCCGCCGCCTCTCATATACCATTCTTGAGACGGGGCGTTTGGTGCTCAGCAGGGCAGCCAGACCCCACATGACGCACATCGTTGTATCCATTATAGTGCTTTCGGAGAGGATTTGCAAGGAAAAGAAAAACACTGCGAGAGAAAATTTGGTAGGATTTTTGTGGATTGTGACGGAAAGCGTATCGGCAGGCCATCCGGTAGTTTCCCCGCAAATGGGACCCGAAACCCATGGTTTCGCCCCAACGCTTCGCGCCGGGGCCCCACTTCTCTGGACATTTGCTTGGAAAACTCCCCTCCACCTGCCTCTGATAGGGTTACCGGCTGGTTAAATGCCCGTCAAATCAAAGCTGGGTGTATACTCCTCCCGGGCGCTGCTCTTCTGCTGCATATAGCCGGCGGTCAGCCCCAGATCCATGGCATAATTGACCACCCGGCGGTACTCGTAGGTGGTGATGCGCCGCCCGATGCCGTGCTCTGCGGCCTTGTAAAAGGGGG
>OLFU01003013.1_pt1 | contig 11935 bp, 5 predicted proteins | sample 1605161 | NCBI WGS metagenome assembly OLFU01 (sample SAMEA3888914, study PRJEB22519) | human gut metagenome | biome: human gut; feature: human-associated habitat; material: faeces | place: Denmark | collected 2011
GCTTTCTTCGGCATTGTCTGATGGAAAGCGGTATCGAATACGCCAACCATCGGTACGTTCGGCATCAGCTCCTTGCAGGCATCGATACCGATCAGGTTTGCCGGGTTGTGAAGCGGTGCAAGATCGTTGCACTCCTCGATTGTCTTTAATACTTCCGGTGTCAGAAGTGTAGATGCTGCGAACTTCTCTCCACCGTGTACGACACGATGTCCGACAGCGTCGATCTCGGAAAGGCTTGCGATTGCACCGGTCTTCGGATTCACCAGTGCATCTAAAACCATCTGGATTGCCTGCTTGTGTGTCGGCATTGTAGCTTCTGTAATCTCTTTGTCCAGTCCGGTCTTCTGGTATACCAGTCTTCCGTCGATTCCGATTCTCTCACAGAGACCTTTTGCCAGTACCGCTTCGCTCTCAGAATCGATGAGCTGATATTTTAATGAAGAGCTTCCACAGTTGATAACTAATACGTTCATAATATCCTCCTTGTTTTGCGAAGCAAAATCCGAACCCTCTGGTGAGGAGAGGATCTGCCTCCTTGTTTTGCGAAGCAAAATCCGAACCCTCTGGCGAGGAGAGGATCTGCCTCCTTGTTTTGCAAAGGTCTGTCTCTCACAGACCGCATATAGTTTTAGTATACGCTTGTCACGCCCACGAAACAAGCCAGTAATTGCCAGTTTTCTTGTACAAAATGAAAAACAGCCTGACAAAAATTTAACAGTCACATTCCGCTTTCGTGTTCATCAACCCGCACCGCGTGCACCACAAACCGCAGCCCGTCACCCGAGCAGGTGGACAGTGTCAGAACCTTGTCATCCTTTCCCACCGCAACGCCCGTATCCTTGTAGGAGGACTTAAGCAGTTCTGTGAGGAACCCATCAAAAGTCTCATCCGGCAGATATCCGGTCGTATAGACATCCGAATCTTCCGGGACATCACTGTACGCAAAAATCTGATAGCGGTAGGCTGCATCCTCCGTAACCACGGTAAAATACGCATTTTTTTCATAAAAGCCGTCGTTTTTATATTGTTTCAGCGAACCGAACATGCTTCCGTTTTTCATATTGTGCCCGTACAGAATCGTATGGCAGTCGTTAAAATCGGGCACATTGTTCCCCTCCATAAAAATGCAGCCGGATTTCGACGCATTTCCATAGAGATCGGTGTGCAGATAGGTCTCGTCATCCCCGGAATACAGAACGGGATAATCGATCTGCTCTATATTGTCAAAATAAATCCAGCCGGTCACATCCGGATTTGCTTCCTTTAGCGTCTCAAAATCCACCTGTAATACTTCATACCATGCCGGCAGTTCCTCTCCCTCCTCCTGATCATCCGAAGCTGCCCCCGGCTGTCCGGCCACATAGGCATCGCGCAGCGCCTCGTAAGTATCATCCTCCCGCTTGTACGCGAGCAGCGCCGGAATCAGTTCGTAAAGGGCTGCCGCCATCAGCAGAAGCCCTGCCGCCATCAGCAGAAGCGATCCAATGTTTCTGTTTCTCTTCACGTAAAATGCTCCTTTTTCTTTTTTTCTATTTCACAGTATGCTATGATAGCTACAGTTTTTATCACATTGCAGTACGGGAGGATCCGCCATGAACGTCATTGGCATTATCGCAGAATACAATCCATTCCACAACGGGCACGCCTATCAGATCGCGCATGTCAAAAAAAATCTTCACGCCGACTATATCGTTGTCGCCGCAAGCGGCGACTATGTACAGCGCGGAGAGCCCGCCCTTCTGGACAAATACACCCGTGCCCGCATGGCACTCTCCTCGGGCGCAGATCTCGTACTCGAGCTCCCCGTACTCTGGTCCACCGCTTCCGCGGAGCTTTTCGCGGACGCCGGAATCTCCCTCTTTGAGAAAACGGGCTGCGTAAACGGCATCTGCTTTGGCGCCGAGAGCGGCGACCTTGCCCTCCTTCGCCGCATTGCGGACGTTCTCGCGGATGAACCGGCGGCTTTAAAGGCTTCCCTGAAACGCAATCTAAAATCCGGTAATACATTTCCAAAGGCAAGGGAAGCTGCCCTGCTCTCTTATTTTGCCGACGCCGCCGATCAGGATGGCGCCCTGCCCGTATCCACAGAGACGCTCTCCTCCCCGAACAACATACTGGCTCTGGAATACTTAAAATCGCTGCGCCGCCGCGCGTCTTCGATCACGCCCTATCTGCTAAAGCGGGAAGGCGCCGCATACCACGAAACGTCCATCCGCTCCGGCGCATCCGAAGTCCCGGCATCCGCGTCCGCGATCCGGCATACACTCTTCGCCGGTGGCGCCGGAGCATCCGAAGATTCTGCCGACGGGATTCTGCATCATGCCATGCCGCAGGAGGCACTGTCCATCCTGCAGGACTACCGGGCAGATTTTCCGCTGCTGTGCGCCGATGACTTTTCCGGCATCCTGGGGTATCTGTTGTTAAGCAGTTCTGCCACGCAGCTCGCCCGGACTGCCGATTCCTCCCCGGAGTTTGCCAACCGCATGCAAAACCAGCTTCCTTATTATACCTCTTTTTCCTCCTTCGCGTCACGGTTAAAAAGCAAAGAAATGACGCTCACGCGCATCAACCGCATTTTGCTGCACTCCATCCTTGGCATTACTTCTTCTGATTACGCATGCGGCAATGCACTGGATAAAATTCCCTACCTGCGCATTCTCGGCTTTCGGGAAAGCGCCGCTCCCCTGCTTGCCGCGCTAAAGGCATCCGCTGCAGTTCCACTTATCACACGGCCATCGCAGGCACCAAAGCTTTTGTCCACAGATGCCATGCAGGTGTTTGAACGTGATGTGTTTGCCGGGAATCTCTATCTGCAGATGCGCAATCAAAAAGGCGGCACGCCTCTGCACGCCGCCCGCATGCAGGAGCATGACGTTCCCCCCGCCTCCGAATATCAGCGGCAGATCGTCATCCTGCCATAGTGCAGTCTCATTTTTTTGTCTTTTTTCCAAATACGGCGGCGGACAGCAGTGCTACCAGCGGGACCGTACACACGATACCCACGCTTCCCGCAATGCACTGGATAATCTCGATCGCCACAAAGTCCGTATTCATCAGCTGCTGAAAGCTGACGTCATAGGAGTAGATCATCAACATCATGTTCAGCGATGTCCCGGCGACTGCCAGGATTAGCGTGTTCGCCATGGTTCCCATCGCGTCTCTTCCGATATTCATCCCGGAGGCAAACAGCTTCGCCATGCCAAGCGACCGGTCCACCTGATGGATCTCCGCCACCGCGGAACAGATACTCATCGCCACATCCATCACCGCTCCCATACACGAAATCAAAATACCGCACAAAAACAGATCCCGGATCTTCAGTTCCGTGGTGCTTGTGATCAGAAGCAGCGTCTCCGCCTCATCCATCTGGTAGGTCGTAATCGACATGGCATTCTGCGCGATCGGTGCAAACACCGCTCCCGCGAGCACACCCAGCATGCTTCCGATTGCCGCCACAACCGTCTTGGTCGAGATGCCGTCTATCAGGAAGAAACTGACAAAATTGCAGACCAGAATCAGCAGAATCGTGACCGCCAACGGCGAGTAGCCCTTCAGCGCAAGCGGCAGTAAAATCCAGAGGATACATACCACGGTAAACGCCAGCCCCGCCACAGATTTTGCACCTTTTTTTCCTCCGATCAATACGAGAAGCAGCACAAACGCCACGATGCAGCCGATCATCTGCGGAATGCGGTAATAATTGTAGACCGATACCTGATATTCGTCCTCCCCCGTCGTGTCGATGCGGATGGAGACTTTATCCCCCTCCGCCACTCTGACGTTATACAGGGAGCTGAAATAATTTTCCACAATGGCCGTATCGCCCTTGTAGCGTCCGGTAAGGATCTCGACCTCCAGCGTCATACTTCCCCGCCAGATTCCGTCCATCTCCTCATCCACCGTCTTGTGATCTTCCACAACCCGCAGGACTCTTCCGACCTCATAGTCCGTTCCCGCCATGTTGCTGCTCCTATAAACCGGTCTGTCTTTATTCGCGAACCAGATCAGTCCGCAAAAAGCAACGGCAGCCAGTGCCAGAAGCACCAGGCTGCGTATTTTGCTCTTTTTGAAATTCATGTTTTAACCACCCTTATTTCAAAAATATCCTTTTCTTGCGTGCTGCCGCTGCAAGCAGAACCATACCTGCAAGAAGCATCATCACTGCTGCCGCAAGCGGGGTGTCATCTCCCGTCTGCACTGCAGGCATCTGATCCAGCACCACCACATAATCGGATGCATGTACAAAGGTAAGCTCCACATTTCCGTTTGCATCTACTTTTCCGGAAGATGCCAGTTCCAGCCGTTCCTTTGCTTCATTGTAATAATATAACTTTGCATACATGCCCGCATACTGTGTTCCCACCGGCAGCGTCATCACTGCGGTAAAACCGAATGCGCCGTCATGATTTAAGCTGATCTGGAAATAGTCTCTTCCTGCCGCGGTCTGTCTTGCAAGCGCATCCGGCACGGCATGGCTGTTGATCGTCACGCCGAAGTCAATGTCTGAAATCGTATCCGATGTCACACTTCTTCCGTCAATCGTCCACACGATTCCGTTTGCCAGCCTAAATACCAGACGTACATCCCTTCCGCGCACTGCCGCAATAACATCTCCCGGCACAGAAACACCGTCTGCAAGAAGAACCGTCACGGTGCTGCCTGCGGATGCTGCCCCAATTCTGTTTCTGACCGGATCCCAGTCATTCTGTGAAGCAACCGTCACCGCGTCTGTCATCTGTCCGTCCGATACGGTCACGCTGCCGCTTACACTTCCACCGTTTCCAGTTCCGTCCGTGCTGTCATTTCCGCTGTCTGACGAATCTGTTCCCGGCGTCTCTGTATCCGGTGTCTCGGTATTGCCCGGCGTCTCCGTGTCATCCGGCGTCTCCCCGGACGTCACTTCCACGATCTCATCGCAGTTTCTTACACGCAGACAGGTCACTGCCTCGTCCGAGGTTCCCTCCGGATGTGCATAGACCACGCCGACCGCCGACACGCGTTTTCCTGTCGACACAACCGATGCGAGTTCATTCTTTCCTGTCGTTGCCGATAAGATATATCCGTCAATGAAAATATTGGCATTGACGCCGCTACCATCATCCAGCCAGAACTGTGATACGCCGGTGCCCGCCGCATCATAGAGTACATCCGTTACCGTTCCCTCCACCTGTACCAGCTTACCGCCGGACTTTTCATAGTCCATGGCGTCTTTTGCCGACAGTTTCTCCGGTGCAATCACCTTCGGCTCCTCGTCCAGAATCCGGCTGCTTATCACCTTAAGCTCTTTATCGCCCTGGTAGGCGTCCACATATCCGGTAATCTCCACCTTGGTTCCGATGGCAAGTCCGCTCTCCGCATACGGGAAAATATCAATTCCCGCGGTGTCGTCCTGGATATAGATCGTATCAAAGAAGGTGTTGCCCTCCACGGCTGTTCCTGCGGTCACATAGCCTTCCACGCGGTAGACATCGCCCGCCGTACCGTTCTTACGCACTTCCGCAATCGTAGACAGCGGAAGCTCCACTTTCACTTCATCTAAAATATTTTCTGCAATCGTGCGGTTTAAGTATGGCAGATCCCAGATATTGTCCAGCTCCGCCTTCACCTCAAAGTCGGAAATAAATACGGTTCCCGCAACAAATACATTTGCACCGCTTCCCAGTGTCTCATGTGCGAGTGCTACCATATTGCCTTTTTCCACATACGTCGGGCTTCCGGTAACTCTGTTTCCCGCATCATCCTTGCAGTCGATCGAATACGTTGTATCATATCCGCTCACAAGCGCTTCCGCACGTCCGGCTGTCACCGCATCCGCATCCAGCGCCACGGTACATCCGCTGTACGCACTGTACTCCTGCTCCTCGCTTGCGCCGCGCAGATATCTGGAATCCTTGTTGTAGGTTCCTTTCAGATATAAGCGGTACGGCTGTCCGCCGTTGTTCGTCTCGTCGTACGCCTCGTCGCTGTTTAATCTGGTCGATGCCCCGATCGCAGCCAAAAGCTTATTCATCTCTGTCGCTGTCTGTCCCGAAGTAGAATCCTGATAATCGGCAATACCGCAGGTAATCAGCGTACCGCCATTGTCGGTATAGTCTTTTACCATCTGGATAAAGCTGTCTTCAAAATGCGACACGGTGTAATCTCCGGCATTTGCTGTCCCGGATTTCTTCGCCGGTGCCGAGATCACAAGCAACGCACAGTTTGCAAGCATCTCCGGCGTAATCTCGTCTGTGACCACTTCCACCTTGACGTTCTTTGCTCCCGCAATCGCCGTAAAGTTTCCGACGTTACCGCCATAGTAACCGGTCACATAATCGTTGTAATGGGTTCCGTCGATGATAACCTTTGTCACCATCTCCGTTGTCGCGTAGCTTAATTTTAAGACGCTCTTGTATACCTTCTGCACGCCGTTCATCGTCGCATGCACAACTGCTGTCATCTCCATGCTGCCGACGCCGTCATAGGTATAGTCAAAGCTGTAGCTTCCCGTGCTCATGGATGCGACGCTTCCCAATCCTGCTGCGGCAAGATCCGCCTCATGTACGGTCTCTCCGCCCACCTCAAACGTTATGGAATCAATCGCGAGCTCGCTGTTTTCATTATTATAGAGTCCAAGGTTCACCGTCAGCGGCTCTCCCCTTACCGGAAGCACCTCGTCCGTGGAAAAGCTGTCAATTCCTGCCGCCTCCACAGAGCCTACCCATACCGGTGCCGTCACGGCGATATCACTGTCCGCTTCCACAACCTTGATATAGTAATAGGAATAATCATTTTTCACATCAAAGGTGACCGTCTCCTCGTTTCCGGAAACATTTTTCTCGGCAAGCACCAGTCCTCCGTTTGTGATGACCTGTACTTTACCGATGGACGCATCCGTCGGATCACTTAAGTCAACGGAAAGATGTACGGTATCTCCGGTCGCTCCATCCTCTAAAATAGAACCCATGATGTAGCCGTCCAGCGTGTAGTAGATGCTGAGGTCGTTATCCTCTGTCGCATACACGCGGTAATTGCGCATGGCATCGTAAATATTTTCCTGCGTCAGGCTGTCCACAAGGACAACGGAACGCGCCGTGTTTGCATCGCCCCACAAGCCTTTATGGTTATCCTGGTTGTTGGTCGGAGCAAGATGCCAGCCCTTGTCCAGCGCGCGCTGGTAATACTCATAGGACGGGAAGTAACCCGAACTTCCGATCGCACCCTCGCCGTTTCCGACCTCGATCGTCGTAATCAGCTTGTCGATCTCCTCGTCATAGTATGCGAAATCGCTGAAATCACCGAACGTCGTTCCCGGGTGGTTAAACTGGCTGATGGAATCCGGCTGTGTCTTTAAGGTCGCGTAATAATTCTGCAATGCCGTGCTGTAAGTCTTGTACTCATTCTGGGTACGGCTCTGGAAGCCTTCGGTGTTAAACGTATTGATGTGTCCAAGTCCGTTCGACCAGGTCATCTCAAACCCATAGATGCACACAAATCCGCTTGTCGTATACTGCGTGGCAAGCGCATGGCCTTCCTTCCATTCCTCACTCATCGAGCCGTCCGAGATGGACGCGCTGTCCGCATTGTCAAACGAGTTGGAGTGATCTGTCACCGCAACAAAATCCAGATTGTCAACGTTCGTTGCATGCTGGTATGCATCCTCACAGCTTCCCGCACCGTCCGAATAGGAAGTGTGGGAATGTAACTGTCCAAAGTAAATCTGATATTTTTCGTTTGTGCGCTCGGTAAAGGAAAGTGTGAGCACACTGCTGTCCAGGTAACCGTCTTTGACGGCTTTCACCTTATAGGTAACCGGAAGCTCTGTCAGGACGAGCTTTTCGGTATAATCCTGCCAGGTTGCACCGTCGTCCGCGGAATACTGAATCGTCGCACCCTCGGTCTCACAGGTGAGGTTCACCGCGGTATTTTTCACCACGCTGCCGCCGTTCGGCGTTGCTTTTACCGTTGCCACCTGTGCCTGCTGATAAGAGAATGTACGGCGGATGCTGTCCTTATAGCCGTCCTTTGTCGCATAGGCAGTCACAACTGCCGGAAGGTCTGCAAGCTTTGGCTTCGCCGACGCATCATAGATCTGCTCCGCGCCGCCGTTTACACTGTAATGGATTGTTACACCCTCCGTGGCGCTTGTCAGTGTCAATTCACTGCCCACAGCTACCACGCCGCTCTGCGGTTCTGCTGCCACATATCCGCAGAGATCTGAGGCGATCAGCGGATTGCCTGTCACTGTCACCGTGTCCATACGGATCACTCCGCCCGCTGCCGGTGCCTTATCTCCCTTGGCAGAAAGGCTGCCCGGGACCATGCGGATGTAGAGACGGTCTGCATTCGCCGCCTCGTTCGGAATATCAAACGTGAACGAAATATAGTTTGCCGGCGCAAGGCTTGTCTTTGCCACACCGTCGGTAATTTTCTCCGCGGCGCTCACTTCCTGCGGCTCACCGCCCACGTATTTCGTGTACTTATAAGCATAGGTTCCTGTGGAAAGGTTTTTAAAATCCACACCGTCCGTAGAATACTGCATCTGGAAGGAACCTGCTCCGGTGTTGCTTGCGCGAAGCCGGAAGGAAAGTACCATGTTGGCATAGCCCGTTGTCGGCATCACAAACTGCGCATAGTCATTGCTTCCGCTTCCAATGCCCTTTCCTCCCATATAATAGGAAGTCGAACCGGTGGAAGTGCTTGTGGCCTCGGTATACGGTGCCACTGCCGCTCCATTTACCACCGCCGAATATATAGCATCCGCATCCAGCAGATCATTTGCATTGAGAGAATCTCCTGCAATTCCGGTATCTGCCGTCACACCTGCCGTCTTGTAATCTGCCGTTCCGGACCACTGTGCCACGTTTTCCGTGACGGACTCGTCCGCACGGATATGAACCGACGGTGTTCCCTCATCGATCAGATAAAAATAGAATACATACGCCGCATCCGAAGATGATTTGTAGCTGTATGTCGTAAAACCGCTGTAATATTCCAGATACTGTTCTGTGGTATTATTATATTTTGCGTTGGCATTGATCACATAGTATCCGCCGTTCTCATTTGCCTTCTGCAGCTTCCAGAGACTGTAATCTCCCGCCGCGTCCGCAAACGTCACGGAGCTGCCCGTTGCGCCGGACGTCAGATATTTTCCACCGCATGTAAAAGTATAATAGCCGTTTTCATCCACGGAAACCGTAAGTTCTGCCGCATCTTCCGGAATGGCAAGCGCACCGTCCGCCGCAGTCGCTGACACGCCCTTTAACTTCTTGCCGCTTGCTGTCTGGGAGAGCACGCTTCCGGTTCCGTTGTTCTCGTAATAGAGGGCAACCATATTTCCGTCCGAAAGTGTGGTGGCAAGTGCCGCCTCCTTGCTCTTTGCACCCTGTTTTACCGCGTAGGCAAATTCTGCCGTCTCACTCGTCTCATAACCTTCGAGTTCGGCTGTCGCGTAGATCGTCACATCTTCCTCGATCACAAGCGCTTCGGTGTATGTCTTGTCTGCATTGTCCAGATCGGTATGGTATGTGATCGTTGCTCCCTCCGTCGCACAGGAGAGCTCCACCTTCGTACCGGCTTCCACATCTCCCGGCTCCACGGAAGCTTTGACTTTGGAACAGACCGTTCCGTCTGTCGCCACCTCGCCCTGTGTTCCGGTGACTACAATGTTGTTGATGCTGGTCACACCGTTCGTGCCGACTGTACTCTGGTTCACACTCGTGTTTCCCTGCATCGTCACACGCAGTGTAAACGCTTTTCCGGACAGCGCCGCCGGGAGTGCCGTCTGCTGATACACCGAGGCTAGACTCGTGCTTAAGGTCACATCCGTTCCGCTGATCTTTGTCCAGCTCGCTCCGTCAATGGAATATTCCAGTGCAAAGTTGGCAGGACCGGTTCCGCTGGAGCGCATGTCTGCGGAAAATTTCAAATCTGTGTAACCTGCAGCATTGACCGCAACCGTAAAGCCCGCTCCCTCGCTCCATCCTTTTGCTGCGATTCCCTTGCTGAATCCGCTGTAAGATGCTCCGCTTACGTCAAGCGTTCCGCTGCCCGCTGTCGCTGCTGCCGGAAGTCCCGCTTCCGGTGCCGCCGTATAACTGAAGGCCGCAAGGCTTTCTGCACCCGCCGTCTGGATGAGCGCCGTATTCTGGTCTGCCCCAGACTCCGTATTCTGTACCGCATCCGCCTGCGCTGCACCATCTGTCTGCGCTGCATCCGTCTGCACTGCACCCTCTGTCTGCGCTGCGTCCGTCTGACCGGCGTTCCCTGTCTGCGTCGCACTTTCTTGATTTATTGTGTTCTGTGCACCTTCCGTGCTGTCTGCTCCGCTCTCCTCTGCCGGTGACGGATTTTCCGCCGCTTCACTTCCGGCCGCTGTCTGCACCTCTGCTGCATACGCCGTAACAAAAGACGCATCTCCTGCTACTGTCGAAAACACCATGCAGAATGCGAAGAAAAGCGCACATATGTTTTTCCAATGATTCTTTTTCTTCATTTTCACAACTGTTCCTCTCATTTTTTTGTATGTAAAATAAACTGTAACGTTTATGAATCTTCTCTTCTACCCTTGTCCGGTAAAGCCTTGTAAAAAAAGTGTAAAAAAGAATCTCGCTTGCGAGATTCTCCGCGCGCGAGCGGTTCGCAAAGCGATATTTTCCTTACCGCGAGCTGCGCATCCTCGCGGAGCGTTTTTTATTTCATAGGAAGGTTCTACTTTCACACATGAATGTATCACGGTATTTCCTATGAAACAAAAGAGGTGCAACCACACAAACCATGTGGCTGCACCTCTTTTTATGTTCTTTTCTATCTTCTTTTTTATATTCTTTTTCTATTATATATTCTCTTTTATATCCCGTCTTCTTATCCGCGCGGATGCGCCTTCAGATAAACCTCCCGCATCTGCAGATCTTTCGCCTGCGCATATATCTGCGTTGTGGAAATATCCGAATGTCCCAGCATCTCCTGCACCGATTTTAAGTCCGCCCCGTTGCCGACCATATGCGCCGCAAAGGAATGTCTCAACATATGCGGCGTAATCTCCGCTTCTATTCCCGCCTTTTTGCCGTAGCCCTTCATCAGCTTCCAGAATCCCTGGCGGCTCATCGGCTGCCCGGAACAGTTCGTAAACAGGCGGTCTTCCTTCTCATCTGATATAAGCTTCGGCCTGCCCTCTGCAAGATAAGCTTCCAGCGCCTTGCGCGCAATCATTCCAAACGGAATGATCCGTTCCTTATGTCCATCCGAGCAGGTCAGATACTCCATCCGCAGATTCACATCCGACACCCTCAGTGAAATCAGCTCGGACACACGGATGCCTGTCGCATACAATAACTCCAGCATGGCTTTATCCCGCAGTTCCTTCGGCGATGTACCTCCCGGCTGTTCCAAAAGGCGCGTCACCTCTTCCGTCGTCAATACTGTCGGCATTTTCTTCTCAATCCGCGGCGCCTTTAAACGCTCGGACGGATCTACTGCCAGTCTCCGCTCCTTCTCCATATAATGATAGAACGCCTTCATGGACGCAATGCTTCGCGAGATCGTCGCAGGCTTTCTTCCTTCCTTTTCCAGATAGATGACGTAGGATGTCAGACTTGTAGCCGTCACCTCATTCACATCGCAGATTCCCTGTGCCAGAAGATACTGATTCATTTTCTTCAAATCACGCGCATAAGAAACCTCCGTGTTCTCTGAGGTATTCTTCTCCTGATGTAAATATTGAATGAAATTCTGTATGTCCTGCGTCATAACGTTTACCTGCCCCGCCACTCATTTGTTCACTGCATTGCTCCGCTGTATGCGGCTTTCTTCTCTGTCGAAAAATGTACCGCAAACGCGGTACATCATTCATTATAATCAGAACCAAACCGAAAAGCAATCGCATTTTTCCCTTATAATTCGGGCATTTAGAGCGAAACTACAACATCTCGTTTCCCTTATTTTCTCCATACCATAT
>OLFU01003043.1_pt1 | contig 11839 bp, 9 predicted proteins | sample 1605161 | NCBI WGS metagenome assembly OLFU01 (sample SAMEA3888914, study PRJEB22519) | human gut metagenome | biome: human gut; feature: human-associated habitat; material: faeces | place: Denmark | collected 2011
GAAATATGCAGGTATGTTCCCGACATGGCTCTGCCCGGAACATGTTCGTGTGATTCCAATTTCCGAGAAATTCCACGACTATGCTGCCAAAGTTGAAGCTCAGTTAAAAGAAAACGGAATCCGCTGCTCTGTTGACCAGCGTTCCGAAAAGATGGGCTACAAGATCCGTGAAGCACGCCTTGCAAGAGTTCCATACATGCTCATTGTTGGCGCCAAAGAGGAAGAAGAAGGCAAGGTTTCCGTAAGAAGCCGTTACCTTGGCGACGAAGGAATGAAAGACCTTGGTGAGTTCCTTACATCCATCAAAGAAGAAATCAAAAACAAGACAATTCGTAAAATCGAAGTTCAGGAAGAAAATAAATAAAACAGGTATTTTACTTTAACCTGTTCAAATAAGTCCCCACCCTCTGCTTTAATTGCATCAGGCAATAAGCAATGGGTGGGGACTTTTATTTATCACTTATCCCATCTGTACAATTACATGGTATTCGTTTCTGCCATTGACCATAGGAATCTGGTTTCCATTTATCCTCTCACCATCTACCTCAATCCATCTGACTCCTTTCTGCACACCTTTCGGTTTATGGATTTCAATATGATAATCCGCCCCTCTAAAATGACGGTTCACTTTAAAATCGCCAAACGTTTCCGGAAGGCAGGGGTCTACGATCAAACCATCATATCCTGGCAGAATACCAAGAAGCGCCTGTGACAGGTTTACAAATGTCCACGCTGCAGTTCCTGTCAGCCAACTGTTTTTTGCCTCTCCAAATCCTGGTGCATCAGCTCCCGCGATCATCTGCGAATATACATATGGTTCTGTCCGGTGAATATCACTGATTTCCTCAATATAAGATGGACATATTTTACGATAAACCTCAAATGCCCTGTTGCCTCTTCCAAGCACAGTCTCCGCAATGGAAATCCACGGATTGTTGTGGCAGAAAATTCCTGCATTTTCTTTATATCCAGGCGGATAAGAAGTAATTTCCCCAAGTTCCAGATGGTATCTTGTATAAGCCGGCTGAAGGATCATTATTCCATACTTTGTTTCCAGCAATTCATTCACAGAGTCCAGAGCTTTTTCTGCTATTCCTTCTTCCTTGCCGATTCCTGCCATAACACAGAATCCCTGTGGTTCAATAAAAATCTTTCCTTCTTCGCATTCTTTTGAACCAACCTTTTCAGACTGTGCATCATAGGCACGCAGGAACCATTCTCCGTCCCATCCATTATCCAGCACTGCCTGATACATCTCATCCACTGCTTTCCCTGCTTCTTTTGCAAGTTCTGTGTGCCCGGTCCGCTCACAGAGCTCCTCAAATTCTTTTCCATATTTCACAAACATACCTGCAATAAATACAGATTCTGCCACAGGGCCTTCCGACGGCCCTGTTGTCTGAAAGGATTCTCCAGGTTCACTGGAAAAACAGTTCAGATTCAGGCAGTCATTCCAGTCTGCCCTTCCGATCAGAGGAAGTTTGTGAGGACCAAGATGGGTTACTGTGTAATAAAAAGATTTCTCCAGATGTTCAAAAAGCGGTACCTCTGTTCCCTTCTTACAATCAAAGGGTACCTGCACATCAAGTATCCCATAATCACCAGTCTCTTTGATATATGCTGCTACTGCTGCGATCAGCCATAACGGGTCGTCATTAAATCCGCTTCCAACATCCAGATTCCCCTGTTTTGTCAGCGGCTGGTACTGATGATATGCACTTCCATCCGGAAACTGTGTAGATGCTATATCAATAATCCTTTCCCTTGCCCGCTCCGGGATAAGATGCACAAATCCCAGAAGATCCTGACAAGAATCGCGAAACCCCATCCCCCGTCCTGTTCCTGATTCGTAATAAGATGCTGATCTGGACATATTGAAGGTTACCATACACTGATATTGATTCCAGATATTTGCCATGCGGTCAATATGTTCGTTCTCGCTGACGACTGCAAAGCGTGCCAGCAATGTTTCCCAGTAATTTTTCAGTTCTGCAAAGGCCTGCATCGCTTTTTCCATTGTATTAAATCTTTCAATCAATGCTTTTGCAGAGGTTTTATTGATAATTCCGGGAGCTTCCCATTTATTATCTGCCGGATTTTCACAATATCCCAGCATAAAAACAAATTCTTTTTCCTCTCCCGGCAGCAGAGTCAGATCTATCTGATGTGCAGCAATGGGATACCATCCGCTTGCAATAGAGTTACTGCATTTTTTCTTACATACAGCTTCTGGAAAAGCATTCCCGTTTCCTGCTCCCAGAAAAGCATCTCTGTTGGTATCATAATTGTCCACCTGTGTATTTACTGTAAAGAAACTGTAATGTTTCCTTCTTTCTCTGTATTCTGTCTTATGATAAATCGTACTCCCCTGTACTTCCACTTCTCCGATACTTAAATTTCTCTGGAAGTTCGATGCGTCATCCACTGCATTCCAGAGGCAGAATTCCACGTATGAGAACAGAGAAATATTTTTTTCAGTTTCAGAGTTATTTTTCAGTTTCAGACAATTAATCTCACATGAAGCATCAGAGGGCACAAAAACCAGAAGCTCTGCTTTTAGATTATTTTTCGAAGAACAGAAGCGACTGTATCCAAGACCATGTCTGCATTCATAAGTATCTGTTTCTGTTGCAGACGGCATAGTTCCCGGATTCCAGATTACTCCGTCATCATTAATATAATAATACTTTCCGTTGGAATCTGCAGGAATATTATTATAACGGTACCTGGTAATTCGCAACAATTTTGCATCTTTATAAAAGCTATATCCTCCGCAGGTGTTGGAGATCAGTGAAAAGAAATCATTACTTCCCAGATAATTGATCCAGGGTAATGGTGTATGTGGTGTAGTGATAACATATTCTTTCGCCTTGTCGTCAAAATATCCGAATTTCATTGAAAAGCCTCCTTAAAAAGAATAAATAAACACTTGTGAAGAAAAGGCCGAAAACAGACTTGCGAAAACGAATACGTTCAGAATTTATATGTTTATTATATAGTTTAGATTGGATTTATCACAGTATAATTCAGTTTTTCAAAAAAATCAACTACATTTTTAGCAGTCAAAATATTTCACAACTGTTATTTTAACTTCCGTAAGATCATCGCGAAACTTTTCGTTATATTAAAGCCTGTTTTTTGTGAAATTAATAAATTATTATAAATTCTTTTTTGTGCAACAGGGATAAATTATACGAATATAACAAAAATACTTGAATTTTATCTGAAAATAAAGTACGATTAGCTTGCGAAAACGTTTTAGAAGCAAAAACAGAAAAGGCTGGACTATAATATGGTATCCATGAAAGACATCGCAAAACAATGTAACGTATCTGTTGCAAGCGTCAGCAAAGCACTTAATGGTTATTCGGATATCAGCGAAGAAACCCGACAGCTTATTTTGAAGACTGCATCAGAAATGGGATATCTTCCAAATTCCTCAGCAAGAGCACTAAAGACCAGACGCAGTTATAATCTTGGCGTACTTTTTGTAGACGAAGCCATGAGTGGCCTCACCCATGATTATTTCAATCATGTACTGGAAAGCTTTAAACGCACTGCCGAATCCAGAGGATATGACATCACTTTTACCAGCGGAAACCTCTCCGGTCAGCATCTCAGTTATTATGAGCACTGCCGTTACCGTGGAGTCGATGGAGTGGTGATCGCCTGTATCAATTTTTTTACAGAAGAGGTACAGCGCCTGGTACAGTCCGAGATACCGGTAGTCACTATCGATCATGTATTTGATGGAAGAATTGCTGTTGTTTCCAACAACATTCAGGGAATGGAAGAACTTGTCTCTTATATTCTTGAACGGGGACACAGAAAGATTGCCTATATTCACGGAGAAGATTCCTCTGTCACACGAAACAGACTTGGAAGTTTTTACAGAACTCTCCAGAAAAAACGAATCGATATACCTGATGAATATATGCCAGTCATTCCTTATCGAGATGCAGAAGCTGCAGCAATAGCAACTTCAGAGCTTCTGGATCTGAAAGATCCTCCTACCTGTATCCTCTATCCGGATGACTTCTCCGCACTGGGTGGCATCAATGAAATCCACGAACGTGGACTTCGAATACCAGATGATATTTCCATTGCAGGCTATGACGGACTTACTTTTGCACGCATCCTGGAGCCACGGCTGACAACTCTGTGTCAGGACACAGAAACGATTGGACGGCTTGCCGCACAGAAGCTGATTGATCTTATCGAAAATCCTAAAACAACGATCATCGATAAATTCACCGTTGATGGAAGACTTTTCCCCGGTGCATCAGTCAGAAATCTGGCAAAATAAGAAAATCTTCAGTATCTTCACAGTTGGTGGACTGCTGAAAAGTTACAATCAACCCAAAACAATTATCACAAGGAGGTAATAACATGATGAAGAGAAAAGCTATGGCAATTACATTAACAGCAGCTATGCTTGCCGGTCTTACAGCAGTTCCAACATGGGCTGAAGATGCAGCCGCTGACGAAGGTAAAGTTTTAAACATTTATTGCTGGAATGAAGAATTCAAATCCCGTCTGACTGACCACTATCCCGGATATGAAGAAGTTGACGGAACTCATGGCAAAATCGGAGATGTTGATGTTGTATGGAACATTACTCCTTCTGATGACAATGCATATCAGAATAATCTGGATGAGACTCTTCTGAAACAGGCTGATGCAGCAGCAGATGACAAAATCGATCTCTTCCTTGTTGAAGCCGATTATGCACTGAAATATGTAAATACAGATTATACAATGTCTGTGGCAGATCTGGGAATCACAGATGAGGAAGTTGCAGACCAGTATCAGTACACCAAAGATGTTATGACAGATTCGGATGGCAACTTAAAAGGTCTTTCCTGGCAGGGCTGCCCGGGTGCTATGATCTACAGAAGAGATATTGCAAAAGAAGTATTCGGAAGCGATGATCCGGCAGAGGTTCAGAAGAAAGTTGCAGACTGGGATACATTTAAGGCAACAGCTGAAGAGCTGAAGGAAAAAGGCTATCAGATGACTTCCACTGTAAATGATGCCTACCGTGTATTCTCTAATAATGTAACTTCCCCATGGGTTGTTGACGGAAAGATCACTGTTGATGACAATATCAAAAACTGGGTAGATATGTCCAAGGAAATGGTTGATGCCGGAGAAACAGCTACCTATGAATTGTGGAGTGATGACTGGAGCAAGGGCTTCTTCAAAGACAGCAATGTATTCTCATATTTCGGACCTGCATGGTTCATCGACTTCTCCATGAGCGCTGACCAGGATGGTTCAGTTGGTAAAGATGGCGGCTGGGCTGCAACAGAAGGGCCACAGGGCTTCTACTGGGGCGGAACATGGATCACAGCAGCTACAGGCACAGACAATCCTACACTGGTTGCTGATATCATGAGAACTATGACAACTAACGTTGACGTTATGAAAGAAATCGTTACTGCTGATAATGACTTCGTAAACAATAAACCTGCCATGGAAGAAATGGCTAAAGATGAAAGCTACGGCGATGCAGTTCTTGGTGGACAGAATCCTCTGGCTATGTTCTGTGCAGGCGCTGATAAGATCGACCTGAGCAACATGAGCATCTATGATCAGGGCTGCAACGAAGAATTCCAGAATGCCATGAAGAACTACTTCGAAGGCAACGCATCTTATGATGAAGCTCTCGACCTGTTCTATAAGGCAGTTGTAGAAAAATATCCGGAACTTTCCTATTAATCAAACATTGAAACCTGTGTGCCTGCCTGACCATCAGGCAGGCACACTTTGGATTACAGCAGACTATGGAGGAAGATAATGGCAAAGAATAATAACCATAAAGCGGTCAGCTATAACAAATGGGGATATATCTTCCTGATACCATTTGTAGTAGTATATCTCATATTCCAGCTCGTTCCGCTTATCAGTACAATTTATAACAGTTTCTTTGAAAATTACAGATCTGGATTAACGCAGATAGGACCGAATTTTGTGGGACTTGCCAATTATGCAAAGCTCTTTCAGGGTGGCGATATCTGGATTTATTTTAAAAACACAATGATCATGTGGGTAATGGGATTTATCCCACAGATCCTGGTTTCCCTGCTCCTGGCTGCCTGGTTCTCCAATCCAAGCCTCCGGCTTAAGGGACAGCGCTTCTTCAAAACAGTTATTTATCTGCCAAACCTGATCATGGCATCCGCCTTTGCAATGTTATTCTTTACCTTATTTGCAGACGGCGGTCCCATCAATGCAATGCTGATGCAGTCAGGAATACTGAAACAGGCATATTCCTTTTTCAGCCATGCCTGGAGTGCCAGAACCCTTGTTGCAGTCCTGAACTTCCTGATGTGGTTCGGAAATACAACTATTCTTCTTATGGCAGGTATGATGGGAATTGACTCCTCGCTTTACGAGGCAGCTGAAGTAGACTGTGCAACTTCCTCACAGATTTTCAGAAAGATTACTCTTCCACTCCTTCGTCCAATCCTGATCTATGTTATGATCACATCCCTGATCGGCGGCATGCAGATGTTCGATGTACCTCAGATCCTGACAAACGGAACCGGCGACCCCATGCGTTCCACTATGACACTGATCATGTTCCTGAACAAGCATCTGTTCAGCAAGAACTACGGAATGGGTGGTGCATTATCCGTATTCCTGTTCATTATCACAGGAGTGCTCAGCCTGATCGTATTCCGCTTTAACAAGATAAAAGACTGATGGAGGTGAGAAGAATGAATGAAAAAAACTCCAAAAATAAAAAAGGAATGAGCATGAAAGGTCAGCGTACTCTTGCCTATATCGTACTGATCATCATTTCCTTCTTCTGCCTGTTCTGGTTTTATGTACTGTTTATCAATGCCACCAGATCTAATGGCGCACTGAAAAAGGGATTCACAGCCATTCCCGGAGGACATCTCATTGAGAACTGGAAAAATCTTCTCGCAGGAACACTCCCTGTATGGAATGGTATGTTCAACAGTATTTTCATTGCTACCTGCTCCGCTGTTTTATGTACCTATTTTTCAACAATGACTGCTTACGCTATCCATGCATACAATTTTAAAGCAAAAAAATTTATGTTTACATTTATCCTTGCAGTCATGATGATCCCAACTCAGGTAACTGCTCTTGGATTCCTTCAGCTGTTGGGAAAAATAGGTCTGGACGACTCCTTTGTCCCACTGATCGTTCCAAGTATTGCTGCTCCTGTTACTTTCTTCTATATGAAACAGTACATGGAAAGCAACCTTCCTCTGGAGCTTGTGGAAGCAGCACGTATTGACGGTTCCGGTGAATTTAATACCTTTAACAAAATCGTATTCCCGCTTATGAAACCGGCTATCGCTGTGCAGGCAATTTTTACCTTTGTACAGAGCTGGAATAATTACTTCATTCCGGCGCTGGTCCTTCACTCAGATAAAAAGAAAACACTTCCTGTACTGATCGCACAGCTTCGAAGTGCAGACTTCCTGAAGTTTGACATGGGACAGGTGTATGTAATGATCGCCTTTTCCATCTTCCCGGTCATCATTGTCTACATTCTTCTTTCCAGATTCATTGTAGAAGGTGTTTCCGCAGGTGCGGTTAAGGGTTAGATGCTGATACAACAAAAGCTGTCTGTTCCGGATGCAAATACATCCGGAATCCAGACAGCTTTTTTAATTATTTGCAGTACTGTTCTGTAATGATGTTACTATTTACAGCTCAGAGTTTTATTTTCTTAGATCTCAGCCAGTTTCAGCAGATCCGGGATCTTGGATTCCCATCCAAGTGCCATGATATGTACACCCTGACAGTATGGCTTGCACTCTTTGATAATACGTGCAGCGATCTCAACACCTGTGATACCTGCTTTTGTCTTTTCTTTGTCTGCTTTCAGTTCCTCGAGCATCTCGTCCGGAACATGAATACCGGCAACATTATTGTTCATGAATTTAGCCATTCCAGCGGACTTAGGAATAATGATACCAACCTGTACAGGTTTTCCGAACTGTTTTGCTTTTTCCATGAATTTGATGAATTTCTCCGGCTCAAATACTGCCTGTGTCTGGAAGTATTCTGCACCTGCAGCTACTTTTCTTTCCATTTTTGCAAGCTGTGCGTCAACGGAATCGCTGCATGGAGATACAACAGCACCCTTGGAGAATTTTGGCGGCTCACCAACCAGTTCGTTTCCGCCAAGATCCACACCGGATTCCAGAAGCTTCACTGTGTGAAGAAGGGATACGGAGTCAAGGTCGAATACAGGTTTTGCCTGTGGGTGGTCACCCATCTTTGTATGGTCACCTGTAAGGCAGAGGATGTTGTCAATGCCCAGCATTGCAGCACTGAGAAGATCAGACTCCAGAGCGATACGGTTTCTGTCACGGCATGCAAGCTGGAAAATAGGATTCATGCCTGCATCCTTGAGAACCTTACACATTGCAAGAGATCCAAGACGCATAACAGAAGACTGGTTATCAGTTACGTTAACTGCATGAACATCCTTGAGGTATGTTTTTGCTTCTTCTACCAGTTCATCTACGTGGATTCCTTTTGGCGGTCCTACTTCTGCAGAAACTACAAATTCACCACGGTCGAATAATTCTTTCATTTTCATATTATATTTGCTCCAATCATTTAAAATTTGGGGTACGGTCCACCTGCTCTGCTGCATACATTGCGGAATATTTCCGGTGAACCGTATCATAATTTAATTTGGCTTCTTAATAAATCTTTGCTTATTATTTCACTTCATCATCTGTAGCGAAATTATGGATCTGTGTCGGGCATTTCAGTGCGTCAAGGCGTCCGATCTCTTTCAGACGTCTGTAGATGCGTTCCCATCCACATTCCATTTCGCTGTCCACTTCACATTTACCGTTCTTGGAACCACCGCACTGGCCGTTCACAAGGCTCTTTGAACATGCTGTGATCGGGCAGATTCCGCCTGTCAGGTTCAGGTAGCATTCACCGCACTGGTCACATTTGTACTCTAACGGTGTCACGCCCTGGAAACCAGGTACCGGGTATGTATCGCAGGCTGCACAGACCATCTTGTTATCCAGATATTCCGCAACGGTCTGTACACCCACACCGCAGGAGAATACTAACACCAGATCTGCTTCCTGGATCTTGCTCATATGTTTCTTAAGACGTAATTCCATATTTTCCGGATTACAGATGTAATCAGTTGTCATGATTCCTGTCACATTTCCTTCAGCTGCAAGTTCCTTCTGAAGTCGGGCAGCTTCTTTTTCCGGAAAACGAACTTCCTTACATCCATGACAGTTGATAATGAAAACTTTCTTTCCGGCTGTCAGTGATGTAATCGCTTCTTTTGCTTTTAACTGGGTAATCAACATATTACTTCATCCCCCTTACTGCATTTTTTCCGGCTTTGATACTGTTAATGATCGGAATCTTGGAAGAACAGATATACTGACAGCATCTGCACTCAACACAATCCATAACGTTCATGTCTTTCATGCCCTGCCAGTTCTCATCTTTCGCATATTTCACGAAATACAGAGGTGAAAGTTCCATCGGACATACATCTACGCAGCGTCCGCACTTGATACACGGCTGTTCTTTTGTCTCATCCGGTTCAACGGCAATAATACCATTGGAGCCTTTCATCATCGGTACATCCAGTGTGTTCAGAGGGAATCCCATCATTGGTCCGCCCATCTTAACCAGAACATCGTCATCTGTAAATCCGCCGCAGTAATCGATCAGCTCTCTTACGCTTGTACCGATCTTGATAACGAAGTTTCCAGGATTCTTGATCTTCTCGCCTGTTACTGTTGCAACACGCTCAACCAGAGGCATTCCTGTCTGGATCGCATCGGAGATTGCTTTTACTGTACTGATATTATCTACAACAACGCCGACATCTGCCGGAAGACCGCCGCTTGGAACAATTCTTCCCATAACGCGCTTGATGAGAGTTTTCTCAGCACCCTGCGGGTATTTGGTTCTTGCAACAAAAACTTCCATATTTCCGATATCGGCAACTTTTTCCTGCATTAATTCGATCGCATCCTGCTTGTTATCCTCGATGACAATGATGCCCTTCTCAGCACCTGTTGTCTTAAGGATCGCTTTCAGACCGAAAATAATATCATCAGCAAACTCAAGGAGAACCTTATGGTCTGCTGTTAAATATGGCTCACACTCACATCCGTTGAGAAGGATGGTATCAACCGGTTTCGCCGGTTTCAGTTTGACACAGGTCGGGAAACCTGCACCACCCATACCAACGATTCCGGCTTCTTTTACGATCTCAATGATCTCATCCGGTGTAAGTTCGTCCAGGGCTTTATGTGGCTGTACGGATTCGTGCAGAGTATTTTTTCCGTCGGATTCGATGACAACTGCCATCACCTCACTGCCTCTTGTACCATGCATACGTGGCTCAACAGCAACTACGGTTCCGCTTACACTAGAATGTACCGGTGCGCTGATAAATCCGGCAGCTTCTCCGATCTTCTGTCCAACCTTTACTGTGTCGCCTACTTCCACGATCGGGTTGGCAGGTGCACCAAGATGCTGGGACATGGAGATCACAACCGTCTTCGGATCCGGGAATTTCTTCAGATCGATATGCTCGCTGAATTCCTTATGCTCTGACGGATGAACGCCACCATAGTATCCATTCAGTCTGTCCTCTCTGATAGACTTCACGTAATCATTGATCACCTTAAAGTTAACCTTGGAGTAATCACGTACCTGTACCGGCTGATTCAGGAACTCTTCCAGACGACCCTGTTTTGCCAGTCTCTGGTAGATCTTCTCCCATGCGCAGTCCTTGTTAGGATCCACTTCACATTTCCCGTTCTTTGCTCCGCCGCACTGTCCATTCACAAGACTCTTGGAACAGTCGACGATAGGACAGACGCCTCCGGTAATGTTCAGATAGCACTGTGCACATGCATCACAGCTCTTTTTGGTAAGTGCCATGCCGTGATGGCCTCTGTAGTTAAGGGTATTACTTGCTGCGATCACCGGCTTACCGGTCAGATCTGCAACAGTCTGGATACCAAGACCACAGGAGATCACAACTACATTCTCTGTACCTTCCGGCAGCAGATCCTGTAATTTTCTTTCTGTGTGCATCTTGTTGCACAGAAAATCGAATTTCGCACTGCCTGTGACGGTTTTTCCCTGCTCCGCAGCAAATTTCAGGAATTCCTCGCAATCCGGTTCGTCAACGGTCTCAAATTCCTTGAAACACTTGTTACAGGCGATTACAAACAGATTGTCCCTGCCGTTCAGCACTGATGCAAGCTCATCACTGCTTTTCAGCTTGTACTTAGTATAGTTTTCCAATTGCTCACCTTCCTTATAAAGATTATATCCTTATGATTATCTGCTCTTATCCGTTCCCTCCTTCTCTGCACTCCCAGGAAAGAAACAATAAAACCAAATAAATAAGTTCTTTGTTATTTGTTCAGCCCTTCGAAAATCCCGGTCCCAAAAAAGGCCGCAGTATTTCCTCTGACCGCTACAATAAATGTACCATAATTTGAACATATTATCCAGTTTTATTAGCTATTTTTATAAATTTATTCTATGATTTCATCCCAATCGTCTATGGATGTACGGATATTTGTACAACTTCTGTTATGCTGCATGCGTTAGTTATATGCAACTTATATATTTTTGTTTATAAAATATCCTTTTTATGCATTGAGCATATTGCACAAGGATTTTATCTTTAACAGGGCAGATCCGAAAGGTGTCTTTTGTCATGGGGTAAGACGCTGTCCGCAATATTCACAGGTGCTCAGACGACCTTTTATTACCTGATTCTTTGCACCGCAGCTGGGGCAGGTAACTGTAATATAGATCTTCTCATTTACGCGTC
>OLFU01003047.1_pt1 | contig 11821 bp, 9 predicted proteins | sample 1605161 | NCBI WGS metagenome assembly OLFU01 (sample SAMEA3888914, study PRJEB22519) | human gut metagenome | biome: human gut; feature: human-associated habitat; material: faeces | place: Denmark | collected 2011
AACTATGTGGGTGTTATTTTTGGAAAAGAAATTGATTATGATCCATCAAGTAATTCAATTGTTATTAACTTAAATGAATACAAAGATAAAAAAGTTAAAGCCGGAATGGGCGAGGGTGAGTTAAAAAAATTGATTATAAATACATATACAACAATCTTAGCTAGAGGTATTAAGGGTTGTTATGTATATGCGTGCAATAAAGATCTTCAGAATTATTTAAGAAAGTTTATTGCGGCCGCAAATGATTATACTTTGAAATAATAAAAGTAGAGATTACTACTTAAATGAGGGTTATATGGAAAAGAAAATTGGAAAAATTGTAAAACAAGCCGGATTTAAAGCTGGTGATGCCGTGGGCAAGGCCAAAAATGTGGCAGTGAAAGTTGTTGATCAAAATGGTGATGGGAAAGTAGATTTAGAAGATGTCAAATTAGTTGGGGAACAAGTTAAACATGAAACTAAGAAAATTGTAGATTTAGCACAAGAAAAAATGAATGCGCAGAAAGTAAAATCTTTGAATCCGTTCTATTCTTCAGATTTAGAAAAAACAGCTTTACCTAAACTAGTACAAATTGTAGCAAGAGATAAAAACTATGATGAAAATAGTTTGTGTAAAGGTTCTATTGGTTTTATGTCTGACAATAAAACTATGTCATTGTTAAATGTATTCACGGATAGTATTCAAGAATATAAATTATCGTTTTATCCAAATGAACATAATCGTTTTTATTATGTAGATCCAAGTAATGAAAATTTATATATTGCATTAGACAATTATTATGACTATTTAAAAATAGCGCGAGTTAGCGAATTACAAAGTGTTGCACAATCACTTGGTGCAAAGCATTTTAAAGTTAGTTATAAGGAACAAACGGAGTCGTATATTAATAAAAAAGGTGTTTTAAAAAGCAAAGGAAATGGTGTTCAAGCGGAAGCTAAACAAACTGTAGATACAAAATCTCGTTATAAGATGAAAATTGAAAGTGAAATGTATTTTAGTGGACATCAACCATTTCAACCAATTTTACAATATTTGAAAAATGATCCGGCTATAAATAGTTTAATATCTATGAGAATGGCTGAAGAAGGAGATTTTCAAAAACAGAATCTTGAAATTAAATTGAGTGATTCTTCTGGCTTAAATAAGGAATTGTCGACAAAAATTGATGAGGTTTTATCTAAATTTAAATTTAAATTGGAAACATCCATGTCTCAACAGTTTAAAAAGGAATCAAATAGTTCGTTAATTTATGAAATTGAGTTTTAATTATTTAGTAGATTTTGAATATAAAAAAACTAACCCCAGGAGCAAAGGCATCTCGAAATACATCTTACTGGCACAGCCAGCCCAGCTTTATCCATCACAAGTTAGTTTATGTATATATGATACTATATATTTTAAAATAATTCTACAAATGCGATATCTATTGGTGGAGACAGTGATACGATTGCGGCTATTACAGAAAGTATTGCAGAAGCAGCTTATGGTATTCCGAAAGAGATGAAAGAAAAGGCTTTATCTTATTTGGATGAGCCATTAAAAGATGTATTAAGAAGATGGAAGAAATATATGAGGAGTGATGAATCATGGATGAAGTAGTTGAATTATTATCTGATATTTTATCTGAGTTAAGAGATATGAATGAAAAAATCGATGAGCTTATAGAATGTCATAGTGGAGATTGTGAAAGAAATGATGTGTTAGAGGAACTGAAAGAAATTAGTTATAATACTCAAAATAATAATGTGATTTCAGATATTTATAATGTAGTAACAGAAATTCAGGGTGATACTACTTATAATGATAAAATAGAAGAAGTTTGTAATAAACTTGATGATATTGATGATAGTATTAACAACTTAGGCTAGATTTTGTGGTATCATATAAATAATGATATATCTTTACAAATCAGTTATTAAATATAATGTGGCATTGTCTGATTTGAGATGATGCCTTTTATTTTGTGGGGTTGGGTTATGCAGGATTTTAAGTTACTTACTAGACAATTGTTAGAAACATATCTAGGATCGGATACATTGGGCGAAGTTGCGATTCAGGATTTTTTAGATGCAAATGCGAGTATTATTGGTACGGGAAAACAAGAATTCTTTAAAAATATTGAGCACTTTTTAAATTCTTTCAAATTTGATGTGGAGAAAAGAAAGAATATTCATTTTGAATTTAAAGATTTAGAAATTGAAGAAAATATTGTGGATGATCAATGTGTTTTTGTGTATGGATCTGTTAAAATTTATGGTCTTTATGATAAAGAAGTTACAATTATACATTTGGATTCTCGCTTTACTATTATTTATGGAGTTAGGGATGGAAAATGGAAGGTGCTTCATATTCATCATTCGATTCCGGATAAAGAACAATTGGAAGATGAAGAGTTTCCAATTACTTTAGGTAAACAGGTGCAACAAGCTCGACATGAAGTTGAGGCATTATCGGCTGGGTATTCCTATATTTGTTTGATTAATCTAGAGACAGGTGATGTGGAATTAATTAAAGGAAATAATATTCCTGGCTTAAATGGACGCTATACGCAGACGGATCATAATATATTATTAGAGCAAGTAAATCGTTTGATTGCAAAACCATTTAGAAAGAGTAGTGTTGAATTTTATGATAGTAAGACCATCGCAAAACGTCTTGAAGGAAAGAATTCCTTATTCCATTCTTGTGAAAGGACAGATGGAACTTGGATTCTTTCGATGATTGTACCCCAAAAATATGATGAGAACGGTCGCGTTGTGAGTGTATTGCTTGCAAATCGTGATTTTACGGAAGAAAAGAAGCGTGAGTTAGAACAAGAGGAGGCTTTACGCCAAGAAAAGATCAAGGCTGAAAAGGCCAATGAAGCCAAATCCATATTCTTATTTAATATGTCACATGACATTCGTACACCGATGAATGCGATTGTGGGATATTCACAATTAATGAAGAAAGAATTGACAAATCCAAAGCTGGTTCATTATCAAGAAATGATTGAACAATCGAGTCAATTATTACTTTCAATTATTAATAATGTATTGGATATGGCTCGTGTTGAAAGTGGTAAGATGGAATTGGATGAAAATTATGAAGTCATTGGGAATATTAGTCAACTTGTTTGTAGTGCATTTGCAGCAGAGGCTTCAAGAAAGAATATTGAATTCAACATAATTGTGAATGTCGAACACAAACATATTATTGTCGATTCTACAAAGATGCAGGAAATTCTATCTAACCTAATCAGTAATGCGATCAAATATACATCTGCTGGTGGTAAGGTAACAATCGATACAAAAGAACTTCCTTATGATAAAGAAGGCTATGTATTGATTCAAACAAAAGTATCGGATACAGGTATTGGAATGAGTGAAGAATTCTTGCCATCTTTATTTGAATTATTTACACGTGAAAGAAATACAACTCTATCTAAAATTCCAGGTACTGGACTTGGTATGGCTATTGTCAAAAACTTTGTAGACTTAATGAATGGTAGTATTGAAGTAGAGAGTGAACTTGGTAAGGGCAGTACTTTTACGATTACCATTCCACATAAGATTGCGAATAAAGATTATACAAACCGTAATATCAAAGATTCAAATGAATGTGATATTGATTTTATGGGTAAAAGAATTTTATTGGCCGAAGATAATGAATTAAATGCTGAAATCACAACCACAATTCTTAGTGAAATGGGTTTTGAAGTTAAAGCTGTAGAAGACGGAATCCTTTGTGTGAATGAAATCCAACATCAACCAGCTAATACATACGATTTGATTTTAATGGATATTCAAATGCCAAACATGGATGGTTATAAGGCTACACATTGTATTCGACGTCTTTCTCAACCTGAAAAGGCCAATATTCCAATTATAGCTATGTCTGCCAATGCGTTTGAAGAAGATAAGAAAAAAGCGTTTGATGTAAAAATGAATGATTATATAACGAAGCCAATTGACTTTCAAAAAATGGAACAAGTATTAAAACATATATTGAGTAAGTAGAATCCTCTTTGTTGAGGGTTCTATTTTAATATCAGTCAAAAGTCAAGACTAGCCTTATCTAATCTAACGAAAACAAGGTATTTAGATCAAATAGGAACAATCGTTACAAATGTATTGGAATTCACAATATTTTCACATTGAGTCTTTATAATAGGAATTGGCTACTGGATGTAGCAACGGTGAACCCTCTGAATTAAAAGGATGATATCTTGAGTTCTCGAAGATTCCGATTATGTAGGAGGAAGTGTTTTATGTATATTTATCTGTACATTGATGTTGCCATGAGTTTAATGGCCGTAGTAGAAATACTTAGAATTACATTATTGATTATAGAAAAATGTAAAAGACACTAGTTCACCCAAACCCAACGGATTACTAGTGTCTTTACATTAGTTAAATTCAGAGGAACCACTGTATCCAGTAGTCTTTCTGTATGATTATTAAACAATTGATATATTTAAAAGTCAAGGCTAAATCTATCTAAATCAATGAAAATAAGTCGTTTTAGATGAAGTAGGAACAATCGCAACAAATTTACGGGAATTAAAAATGATATCTGTTTGTGTTCTTTACAGATCCTTCAATTTTTTTGTAGGAGAAGATGATGTATATATATTGATGTTGCCATGATTTTAATGGCACTAGTAGAAATACTAAGAATTACATTGATTATCATAGAAAAATGTAAAAGACACTCGTTCGTGTAAATGAGTGTCTTTAATGTATTACTTTAATCCAAATAATGTTTCGATACAAGAATCATCCATTACACGATCTGTTGGTGGCATGTTGGCGTGTTCTAGTAGTGAGTCTACGTGGTCCTTGATGGTTACGTCTACAAGTTTATTGACATCGATTCCTCTGAGCTCAAAGAATAAGAACGGGTTTTCGTCAAGTTTAGTTCCAATTCCGTAGAGTACGGCAGCAACGTGCTTGCACATTAAGGCCCAGTCGGGGCAGCTGCAGTTGAAGCTGATTTCTCTTTGGCTTGGGAAGAGTCCGTTTTCGGATAGGAATATTTCTTTTAAACTTTCTGGGAATTGTCCGTTCACAAGTTCTTGTAAGTTTTGGATTTGTGAACTACATTTTTCAATGATGTCTTCACAAATTTCTTCTTTTAGTGGACTGATATTGATTTCTACTTTGTATGGTGTTTTTCTTGTTCCTTGTACACGTGCTTTTACTTTACCCTTAACAATTTGTAAGTCCACAACAGCACCGGAACGAACATATCTTTTTCCTCGTTCGATGCGACTGGCATAATCGGCATATTGTTCGATATTTTTACACCAGGCCATGCCCCACCAGCTTTTTGCGATTTGCCTTCCGTCCACAATAATGGGATGCATTTCTTTTCCTTTGTTTTTTGCGTTTTTAACACTTTCTTGTGCTTTTTTTTGTAATTCTTCTACGCTCATTTGCGAATATTGCATGCTTGCTGTCCAATATTTTGCCATAATCTACACATCCAATCTTAATAAGTCCATTAGTTCGTTTGTATCTAGTTCAGTAATCCATTTTTCTTGGCTAGAGGCAAGAATGGAATTTGCGAGTTCTTGTTTAGACTCAATTAATTTATCAATTTTTTCTTCAATAGTTCCATTTGAAACAAGTTTATGAACAAAGACTTCTTTGGTTTGTCCAATACGATATGCACGATCGCTCGCTTGATTTTCTACGGCTGGGTTCCACCAACGGTCAAAGTGAATGACGTGGTTGGCAGCTGTTAGATTGAGTCCGGTTCCGGCTGCTTTTAACGATAATACGATATATGGAACGTATGAGTTTTCGTCATTAAATTTTTCAACGATTTCAGTACGCTTTTTAGCTGGAATACCACCATGAATAATATATCCCTTCTTATGGAAGATAGATTCTAGGTATTGGGATAGGGGTTCGCACATTTCTTTATATTGTGTAAATACCAATACTCTTTCCCTTTTCTCATAGATGGTTTCACACAACTCTTTCAACATCGCATATTTTCCACTGTCCTTTGGATTGTAGTTGGTATCATGAATAAATTGGTCTGGGTGATTACAGATTTGTTTCAATTTCGTCAATAACGCAATCACAATACCTCTTCTTTGAAGTCCAGTGGATTCCAATATTTTTTGTTCTGCTTTATCAACTTCCTTGCGATACAAAACGACTTGTCGTTTGGACAAATCCACATGTTCTGTGATTTCCATTTTGTCTGGTAAATCTGAAATGATTGTTTTATCTGTTTTTAGACGTCTTAAAATGAATGGGGAAACCATCATTTTTAATTTTGTCATATATTCAGGATAGGCTTGTACTTTCTTTGCGTATTCCTTAAATTCAGATGCACTACCTAATAATCCTTTATTTAAGAAGTCAAATAGTGACCATAAATTGGATAGGTCATTTTCAATCGGTGTACCTGTCATTGCGATGCGCATATGGCTGGGAATCTTTTTAATAGCACGTGTTTGTTTGGTTGCCGGATTTTTAATGGCTTGTGCCTCATCTAAAATCAAACAGTCCCATACTCTTTCTTGTAAAAATACATTGCGTAATGCCATCCCATAGGTTGTTATAGTGATAAATGTGTCTTCATGTACAATATTGTTTTTTCCGTGAAGGATATAATATGGCATTTTAGGTGCAAAGCGATCTATTTCTTTTGACCAGTTTCCCAGTAGGGATGCAGGAACAATCAATAATACATGTCCATCTTTCTTTTTTTCATACATCTTCTCTAAAAAAGAAATGACTTGAAGTGTTTTTCCTAGACCCATATCGTCGGCAAGGCATGCGCCAAAGCCTAAATCATTCATTTGATTTAACCAATTGTATCCACTCTTTTGATAAGGGCGTAGTGTTGCGTTTAAATATTTTGGTTGAGCTTTGCTTTTGATTTTTGAAGGATTCTTCAATTTGCCTAAAATATCCCTTAGCCATTTTCCATTTGATATTTGTATACCCATATCGACATCAATATCATCGTCATTGGACATATATGTTTTTGTCAAAGCTTCCTTTAAAGTAATAGTTCCATCATATTGTTCCATTTGTTCAAGAAGTTGTTGAAGCTTGTTATGATTAATTTCTACCCATTGACCTTTAAGCCATGCAAGGCCTTCTTCCATTTTTAAAAGTTCACTAATTTCTTTCTTTGTAAGGGCATGACCATTAACAATTAGAGATGGTTGTAAGGATAGTATGGAGTCAAATCCAAACATGGATGGTTTGGTATCCCCAATATTCACATTGATTTTTACAGAAGAATATTTCTTCTTCCACCAATTTGGTACTCTACACTTAATGCCACAAGCCTCAATGTCAGGCACACTCTTTAATAGGGAATAGGCTTCTTTACTTGTCAATTTGATGGGATGAAATAAATCACCTGTTTCCATATATTGGGCAATCAAAGTATTCTTTTGAGCTACTACATTTAGGCAGGATAATAAATTCAATAATTGTTCTTGATCATTTTTATATTCGACGAGTGCATGTTTTAGTGGCATATGAACAATTCGATTTTCTTTGTCTTTTGTGGCATATGTCGCTAAAAACGCAAATGGAAAGTCTATATCTTCTTTGTTTTCGACTAAATGAAAATAGATTCGTTTTGCGACTTTTAAATCTTGGGATTTTTCCTGAAGATACATTTGAACTGTACCCTTGTATGATTTCATGTCCCACCTAAACTGAGAATTTAAGTGCTGAAATATATTTTGAATCCACTTTTCATCAATGAATTCAGTACCAATCGCAAAAGGAATAATAGACATTAAATATTCTAAATCTTCGCTTGATGCTTCTACTTTAGTATCTTCTCTAGCTACTTCTAGTTCAGGACGATTACTTAAAAGTTCAATGAATTTCAATGATAGTTGATACAAATAAAAAGCACTAGGCGTCAATCCCTTTAGATTGTTTTCAAATCCCAATTCATAAAGTGCCAAATATTTGTCTTTTTTGAATGATTTAGCCCATTTTGAAGTATTCTCTTCTTTTGTTTCATCAATATGAAATCCGTTCTTGGTAAATATAAAATTAATTTTTTCCATACACTGTTTGTCCTTCGTCTTATTGCCTTTATATATTTTAGCATATACATAATTGATAAACATATCAATTATGCTTTAAATGAAGGAAAAATGTTTTTTAGAAATCTTTGCGATTTAATAATGTTTTCACATTGAAGTTTTATAATGGAAATTGGCTACTGGATGTAGTAACGTCTACCCTTGGAATTAAAAATGATATCTGCTTGCGTTCTCGCAAGATCCTTCTATTTTTTTGTAAGAGGAGAAGATGTCTATGTACATATATCTATATATTGATGTTGCCATGGTATTATTGGCACTAGTAGAAATACTAAGAATCACATTGATGATCATAGAAAAATGTAAAAGACACTAGTTCCCGTCCGCACAACGAATTACTAGTGCCTTTTGACCTTAATTCAGAGTGATCACTGTATCCAGTAGCTTTTCTGTATGATTATTAAACAATTGATATATTTAAAAGTCAAGACAAACCTTATCTAATAGAACGTAAATAAGTTGCTTTAGATGAAATAGGAACAATCGTTACAAATGTATCGGAATTCACATTATTTTCACATTGGATATTTATAATAGGAATTGGCTATTGGATATAGTAGGGTGGTACCTCTGAAATTAAAAGTAATTTAGCTTGAGTTCTCGGCTCGATTCCGATTATTGTAGGAGGTTGTCATATGTACATTTATCTTTATGTTGACGTTGCCATGTGTTTAATGGCTTTAGTGCAAATACTACGACTTACGTTAATGATTATCGAAAAATGCAAAAGACACTAGTCCACCTTTCCCGCAAAGAAGTTAAACTAGTGCCTTAGCATTAGAATGATTTCAGAGCAACCACTGTATCCAGTAGCTTTTCTCTATTTGTATTATACCGATAAAGGAATGGTTATGCAAATGATATAGAGTTTGTTAATTAATGAAGAAAATAATTATCTGAATCGTTTAAATAAAGAAAGATTGGAGTACATGTCAACTACCCGCCAATGAATTGGCATGCTTGTAAAAGCCTAAGTTGACTAGCCTAAGTGTTTTGAGCACTACGTTAAGAGAGAATATATAGTTACCCGTGGATGTAACGCCTAGTCTGCGGCTCTAAGGGGACATATTAAACAGTTCTGTGAGGTAGGAGCAGTGTGTGGTAGACAATCGCCTTTTGTCCATCAAACCTCTTATTAACATTGGCGAAGGTGTCATTTACAGTTCGATATGTACTGGCTTATCGCTTCAAACATATCAAAAAAGAAAGGAAGTGCCTTGCATGGTATATGTACTAGATATCAACGGACAACCACTTATGCCAACCACAAGGCATGGAAAAGTAAGAAGATTATTAAACAGTCATCTTGCTAAAGTAGTGAAACGCTGTCCATTTACGATACAACTTTTGTATCAAAGTACAAAAGAGATTCAGCCTGTATCTCTTGGTGTAGATGCAGGAAGTAAACATATTGGTATGGCGGCTACAACAGAGAAAAAGGTTGTCTATCAAGAGGAGCTTTCTCCTCGTAATGATGTTGTAAAATTATTATCCGCAAGACGAACTTTACGTCGAACACGAAGAAATCGAAAGACAAGATACAGAAAGCCAAGATTTAACAATCGTGTGCATTCTAAACACAAAGGATGGCTGGCTCCGTCAGTCGAAGTCAAGATTCAGGAACACATAACAGCCATCAAGAGAATATGTCAAATTCTGCCTATATCTGAAATTCATGTAGAAATATCAGAATTCGACCTTCAGCGTTTAAAAGCTATGGAAGAAGGAAGGACACTTCCTGTTGGTACTGATTATCAGCTTGGAGAACAGTATGATTTTTATAACACAAGACAATATGTGCTTCATCGAGATGGATATACCTGTCAATGCTGTGGCACACATGATAACAATATAAAACTGCATGTGCATCATATCGAAAGCCGTCAGACAGGTGGAAATGCTCCTAGCAATCTGATTACACTTTGCGAACATTGTCATAAAGCTCTGCACAAAGGAAAGTTCGAACTTCCAAAAGGCAAGAAACGAGGAAAAACCTATCGTGATGCCACTTTTATGGGTATCATGCGTAAAACTTTACTGGAACGTCTAAAAAAAGAAATCGATGTTCCTGTTGCAGGGACATATGGATATATTACAAAGTACTGGAGAGAAAGAGCTGGCTTAGAGAAAAGTCATATCAATGACGCCATCTGTATCAGCAAGTATCCGTATGCCAAGCCTTTGGATACTTATTATCTGACGAAGGTGGTTCGAAATCACAATCGGCAAATTCATAAATCCAACTTCAGTAAAGGTGGTATTCGTAAACGCAATCAGGCGCCGTACCTTATAAAAGGGTTCCGCCTGTTTGATAAAGTTTTGTATCAAGGTAAAGAATACTTCATATTTGGAAGACGAGCTACGGGGTACTTTGATATAAGAACATTGGATGGAACTAAGGTAAATAAGGGTTCCATTAGTTACAAAAAATTGAGGATTCAGGACACCGCAAAAGCATATTTAAAAGAGGCAAGAGCAATTCCTCACATGAATAAATTCACGTGTGTCCTTGCTTAGAATTATGAAATAATTAAGTTTGTGAATGGAAATTTAGAATTAGATTTTACTGCATCACTGGATAAAGATACTGTGTGGTTAACTCAAAAATAAATGGCGGAACTATTTGACATTAAGTCACAAGCGATAACTAGACATCTAAAAAACATATATAATGATGAAGAACTATTCAATTTGAACTTGTTCCAAAATGGAACAAGTTCAAATTGAAGGCAACCGTAAAATGGATTTTTATAATGCAATCTAAGAACACTCGTGACTTTAGTCGTGAGATGAATTAGATGAAATTAGCTCAGTTGCAAAAAGTGCAACTCAACTAAAGCGTAATGATCCACGTACTAGAAAAGATAGAATTTCAAATGTAGAAATCAATTACTACAATCTAGATGTAATTATCTCTGTTGGATATCGTGTAAAATCACGAAACGGCATTACTTTCATAAATGTACAACCTTAATTTTAAAAGATTACATGATCAAGTGTTATATGGTGAATCAAAAACGTTTAAATGTTTTAGCTGTCCTACAAATATACTAGCATCAAATAATTACAAGACATATACAAAATATTTTTAAAACAGAAGAATTAGATAAAAATTCAGTATGCTCATATTTTGAGCATACTGCTTCTGATGGAAAATATATAAAATACAATACTATAACTTAGATATAATCATTTCTGTTGGTTATAGATTGAATTCTAAAAAAGTAACTTCATTTAGGCGATGTGCAACTTCAATTTTAAGAAATTACATGATTAATGGTTATACAGTGAATCAAATTCGAGATATTTTACCTATCCTATAAATATGTTAACATCAGTTGTTGGATCGTGATGAAAAAACAATTCGTAAGCATATTAATAACATATTTAAAGATCGAGAAGTTGAAAAAGAGAACAACACGCAAAAAATGCGTGTTGTAGGAGTTAAGCAATCTGTTCCAAAATGGAACAAGTTCAAATGGAAGGTAGTCGTAAAATAACTCGTAAAATGGACTTTTACAATTTAGATGCGATTATTGCAGTTGGCTATCGTGTGAATTCTAAAAAAGCAACTTCATTTAGACGATGGGCAACTTCCATTTTAAAAGATTTCATGATTAAAGGCTATGCAGTGAATCGAAAACGTTTAGATGTTTTAAATAAAACAATCGCGATTCAATCTAGAATGTTTGATGTTAGCATATAAATAGGACTAGTCAAAAAGAGAAAATTTACACCAGTGG
>OLFU01003069.1_pt1 | contig 11738 bp, 10 predicted proteins | sample 1605161 | NCBI WGS metagenome assembly OLFU01 (sample SAMEA3888914, study PRJEB22519) | human gut metagenome | biome: human gut; feature: human-associated habitat; material: faeces | place: Denmark | collected 2011
GCTATGGTTCTGTGGTCATGTGTAACTTACCTTCAGCTTCAGGCAGAGACCACCAGCAGAGTGAAGAATATTGCTGCGCTGGAGACGGAGCTGGAAGATCTGAAAAAAGAAAACGATGATAACTATACGAGAATCATGACTTCGGTAGATCTTGATTATATCCGCGATGTGGCAATCAATGAGCTGGGAATGGTCTATGCAAATGAAGATCAGGTGATCTTATACGATGGAGGGACCAAGGACTATGTACGACAGAGTCAGGATGTTCCGAAAGACAGTAAAACTTCATTGATGGATCAGCTTCTTGGCAAAAATGGAAAGTAGGAGTAATCTATGTCAAGACATCGCAGACGGCTGTCCAGGAGACAGCGTGGCATTCTGAAGATGAAACGAAAACTGGCACTTTTGTTTGTTGTGATCGTACTGCTTCTGATGGGAATCATTGTACGACTGGTCTATATCAACAGAGTCAGCGGCGAGCAGTATAAGAAGAGAGTTCTTGCACAGCAGGATACCAAAAGTCAGACACTTCCTTATAAAAGAGGAGATATTTATGACCGGAACGGAAAACTGATCGCTGGAAATAAGGTTTCCTACTCCGTAACCATCGAGGATAACGGAACGTACAACACGACAAAAGAACGTATTCTCTCTCTGAACGCAGAACTCTATCGTCTCTGTAAGCTGATTCGTGCAAACGGAGACTCGATTGACACCAGCACCTTCCCGATTGAAGTGGATGAGAACGGTGCGTTTGTTTTTACAGGTGAAGAGGGAACGATCCGCGACCGTTTCCGTGCAGATATTTATGGACAGAAGAAAATCGACGATATGACGGCAGAACAGAAGAGTTCCAGTGCCGAAACGCTGATGACATTTCTTGCCGGACCGGACGGCTTTGGCCTGGATGCCTATTCTGACGATGAAAAATACGCATATTCTGCCAAAGATTTTGAAGAGTATGGTCTTCCATACCAGACAGACGAATCCGGAAATGCGGTCCTTTCTCTTTCCAATCAGGAGCGTCTGGAAATTCTGGTGATCCGCTATAAGATGAAACAGACGAATTATCAGAAGTATGTCCGCGTGACAGTTGCTTCCGGCGTCAGCAGCAATACAACTGCATCGATTGCAGAGAATGAAGATGTTCTGCAGGGTGTCAGCATTTCGGAAGATTCCGAGCGTGTATATTATGACGGAAAGTATTTTTCCTCTCTGATCGGTTATACGGGCCAGGCGTCCTCGGACGAGCTGACAGAACTGAATGAAGAGCTGAAGAGCCAGGGAAAAGAAGAAACGTATTCCACGGAATCCATCGTCGGAAAATCTGGTCTGGAACAGTATATGGAGACAATCCTTCAGGGAACCGACGGATCAGAAGAGATTATCGTTAATAACGTCGGAAAAGAGCTGGAAACGGTAGAGGGATCCCTGGTTGAGCCAAAACAGGGAAATAACGTCTATCTTTCGATTGATTATGACCTGCAGATTGCGGTATATAAAATTCTGGAACAGAGAATTGCCGGCATTCTGAAACAGTATCTGAGTGATGTAAAATCCGTTGATACCTCAACACTTGCCAATACGGATGCCGTTCCGATTCCAATTTACGATGTATACAATGCACTGATCGCAAACAGTGTGATCGATATCAATAAATTCAGTGATGCAGATGCTTCCGACACAGAAAAAAATTTATACGTCAAATTTCAGCAAAAACAGCAACAGGTTTTTGATACAATAACTAACAGGCTGACAGCTGAGAATCCACCGGCCGTAAAAGATGAAGATAATCAGATCCAGGAATACCTTACTTATATCTGTGATGATCTTCTCAGAGATACGCTGGGGGTTATCTCAAAGAATGCCATTGATACCTCTGACAGTACTTATCAGAAATGGACAACCGATAAAGATATCAGTCTGAAAGATTATCTGACATATGCGGCAAGTCAGAACTGGATCGATATTTCCAAATTTTCTACAGAAGGAGATTATCTGGATTCCGATGAAGTATATCAGGCTCTTACAGATTATCTGATCGATTATCTTAAAAAAGACACCAATTTCTCAAAACTTCTATATAAGTATATGCTTCAGGAGGACACCATTTCCGGAAGCGAGATCTGTCTGGTGCTGTATGAACAGGGAGTTTTATCAAAAGATGATGGCAGTTACGAGGCACTGGCCTCCGGCTCCATGACAGCTTATGACTTTATGATCAATAAAATTTATACTCTCGAAATAGAACCTGCACAGCTTGCGCTGGAGCCATGTTCTGCTTCTGCAGTAATCACAGATGTCAAAACAGGGGATGTTCTTGCATGCGTATCCTACCCGGGATATGACAATAACCGTCTGGTAAATAACATGGATACGGATTATTATGCGAAATTATCTACAGATAAATCCAGTCCGTTTTTCAATAAAGCAACTCAACAGACAGCAGCACCGGGTTCTACATTTAAGATTCTGTCTACAATTGCCGGAATGTCTGAAGGAGTGATCGATGACGGAACATACATTAACTGTACCGGCTCCTTTGATCTTGTAACACCTCCGATCAACTGCTGGAACAAACAGGGACATGGAGAGATCGAGATCAGGGAGGCGATTGAGCAGTCCTGTAACTATTATTTCAACATGGTTGGTTTTAAACTTGGTCAGGATGCAGACGGAAACTTTTCAGAAAACCGAAGCCTGAGTGTACTGCAAAAATATGCTTCAGAGATTGGTCTGGATAAGAAAACAGGTATCGAGATCACAGAATCCGCACCTCATGTGTCAGATTCCTACGCAGTCCCGTCTTATATCGGACAGGGTACCAATGCTTATACCACCAGTCAGCTGGCACGTTATGCAACAGCGATCGCTACCAGTGGAAATGTTTATGATCTGACTTTACTTGACAGACAGACAGATTCCAAGGGTAATACTTTAAAAAAATATGAGCCGGATATCATTAATACAGTTGATGTATCACAGAATGTGTGGGATGATATTCACGACGGAATGTACCGGGTAGTACAGACTCACAGACAGTTTGACGGACTTGGCGTGGATGTGGCAGGTAAAACCGGTACAGCCGAGGTAAATGTTTATCATCCAAACCATGGTATGTTTGTGGGATATGCCCCGGCTTCAGATCCTGAATATGCGATTGCAGTGCGTATTGAGAATGGATATACTTCCGGTAATGCGTGTCTTGCAGCTGATGATATTTTTAAATATATCTTTGAATTAACTGATGAAAAGTCTATTCTTACCGGTGTTGCGGCAAGTGATACCAGTGACACTTCGAATGACTGAAACTACCATACAGGAGAATACCAGAAGAATGGAAATTTTTTCAGGGAGGAAATTGTAACTATGAGTGAAGTCATTGTGATTACTTCCGGCAAAGGCGGAGTAGGAAAAACCACAACTGTCGCCAATATCGGAACAGGTCTGGCTATGCTGGGCAAAAAAGTTGTTGTGGTTGATACAGATATCGGTCTGCGGAATCTGGATGTTGTTCTGGGCCTGGAGAACAGGATTGTCTATAATCTGGTGGATGTCATTAACGGAAGCTGCCGTCTGCGACAGGCTCTGATCAAGGATAAAAGACATCCGGAATTATGTCTTCTGCCATCTGCGCAGACAAAAGACAAATCCGCTGTGTCTCCGGAACAGATGATAAAACTGACCGACGATCTGAGAGAACAGTTTGATTATATTCTTCTGGACTGTCCGGCAGGAATTGAACAGGGATTTAAAAATGCGATCGCAGGTGCTGATAAAGCCCTGGTAGTTACCACGCCGGAGGTTTCTGCGATACGTGATGCAGATCGGATCATCGGACTCCTGGAAGCCAACGAGATCAGAGATATCAGCCTGATCATCAATCGCCTGCGGCCGGATATGATTGCAAGAGGTGATATGATGTCCGTAGATGATGTAACGGATATCCTTGCTGTTGATCTGATCGGAACAATTCTGGATGATGAACAGATTGTGATTGCCACAAATCAGGGGGAGCCTCTTTCCGGGAAATCTTCTCAGGCAGAAGAAGAATACATGAATATCTGTAAACGCCTTTTAGGTGAAGAGATTCCGTTTGCAGACATTAACAGGAAGCAGGGGTTATTAAGAAAAATAGGTAGTTTTTTCAAAAAGTAGCCTGTATTTATAAGGGGGAATCTGTGTGAAAGCTTTTTTTAAAGAAAAGAAGCGTTCAGCCGGATATGCAAGAGACCGCATGAAGCTTCTGCTGATCTCGGAACGTATCGACTGCTCTCCACAGATGATGAAAATGTTGCGGAATGATATGATACATACCGTAAAAAAATACCTTACTATTGATGAAGAACAGGTAAAAATCCAGATTACGCAGGAACCTGCAGTACTCCATGCGTATATTCCTGTTTTAAACAAAAAGGATAACCGTTTGGTATCTTCACAGTTACTAAAAAGGACAGATAAATTATGTTAAAGCAATATAAATTAAGATTTTACAATTTCAGACTGATCATTTTCCTGCTGGCGATCAGCCTGATAGGAGTTACACTGGTAGGCACAGCAGCATCGGACCTGCGATCAAAGCAGTTTGCCGGAGTAATACTTGGACTTATTGTCATGCTGATCCTTTCTTTGCTGGATTACTCATGGATCATGAACTTTCAGTGGATCATGTATGGATTTAATATTATCATGCTGATCGTTGTGCGTATTGCGGGTGACAGTGCTAACGGTGCTGCCAGATGGATCGGTATCGGATCTTTCCGATTTCAGCCGACAGAATTATCAAAGATTATCCTGATCGTATTCTTTGCAAAATTTTTTATGGATCATGAGGAAACACTGAATACACTTAAAACGCTGGCATTATCCGGCGTGTTACTGGCAGTACCTCTGTTCCTGATCCTGGAACAGCCGGACCTGAAAAATACAATTACTGTTGTAGTAATTTTCTGTATTATGATCTATATTGCAGGTTTAAGCTATAAGATCATCGGAGGAGCACTGCTTATTGCTGTTCCATTGACCATTATTTTTTTATCAATTGTTGTCCAGCCGGATCAGAAACTGCTCAAGGATTACCAGAGAAGCCGTATCATGTCTTTTTTGTATCCGGAAAACGAAGAATACTCGGATGATATTGAACAGCAGAATAACTCTAAAACTGCAATTGCTTCAGGGGAACTGGTTGGTAAGAAATTAAGCGGTGATAACAGTACAACTTCTGTAAATCAGGGAAACTTCGTGGCAGAGAATCAGACAGACTTTATTTTTGCTGTTGCAGGTGAAGAGTACGGATTTATTGGATGCGTGATAATTGTATTGCTACTTTTGGCAATTGCCTTTGAATGTATCCGGATGAGTCTTCGGGCAAAAGATTTGTCAGGAAAGGTTCTTTGCTGTGGAATCGGCGGCCTGATCGCACTACAGAGCTTCATTAATATCTGTGTTGCAACAGGTCTTGCGCCTAATACGGGAACTCCCCTTCCTTTTGTAAGCTATGGACTGACTTCGCTGGTAAGTCTGTATATTGGTATGGGGCTTGTACTCAATGTAGGACTTCAGAGCAGCACATACAATAAAGAAATTATTCAAAAAGAAATTGACAGAAGAGAGGATTACTTATGAGAACAAAAAAGAAATCTTCCGGTAAAATACCGGAAAAGAAATCTGCTGTTCCATACAAATCTACAGCTCCGCACAGACACAAACCTTCCAGACCGCTTCAGACAGTCAAACTGCCGAAATCGCAGATGCCATCCAGACAAACAGAGGAGCATCAGGCTTTGCTACGTACAAAATATCATAAAAAGCGTCAGAGATTAAAACATATATTCAGGATTCTGGTTGGTGTATTTGTGATTCTTGCAGCTGCCGGCGGTGTTTTTTACGGATGGAATATATTAAGCGGAAATTATTTTGGTACTCCTGAACAGGCTTTTGATTCTTCTGAAGTTTTCACAAATGCCCTTGCAGCTAAGGAAAATATGAGAACAGAATCTTTCGCCCAGAAATTATGCGTTTCCCCCAAAGGAAATGTTGATCGTATTAAGAATGCCCAGCTGGAAGATGGACAGAAAGGGTTGCTGTTCAGTCTGAGTAATCATAAAGTACTGTATGCAAACGGCATTTATGATAAGGTGTATCCTGCAAGTATTACCAAGATCATGACAGCAATGCTTGCATTACAGAGTGGAAAACTGAATGACACTGTCACGATCACTCAGGATAATGTTACACTGGAGGATGGATCACAGGTCTGCGGATTTGTAGCCGGCGATCAGGTTACCCTTGATCAGCTTCTCCACTGTCTGCTTGTATATTCCGGCAATGATGCAGCTTCTGCCATTGCGGAATATGTTGGAGGCAGTACAGAGAACTTCGTACAGATGATGAATGATTATGCCGCAAAGCTTGGATGTACAGGAACACATTTTTCCAATCCACATGGACTGCAGGATGAAAATCACTATACAACACCATATGATATTTATCTGATGCTGAATGAAGCATTCACCTACCCTGAATTTACAGAAATTACAGAGTTGCCGTCTTATACAGTAACCTATACAGGCTCAGACGGAACTGAAAAAAGCACCACGCTTACCGCAACAGACCATTATCTTACCGGAGAAGCAACAGCCCCAAAAGATGTTACAATTCTCGGTGGTAAAACCGGAACAACAGAAGTAGCCGGCAATTGTCTTGCAATCCTTACACAGAATGCATACGGAAAAACTTTTGTTTCAATTGTAATGGGAGCTGCTACGAAAGAACTTCTGTATCAGGAGATGAATTCACTGCTTCAGAATATTAACAGTTAGTTAACATAAAACGGATACAGTTATCATTAATTGTATCCGTTTTATGTTATAGAAAATTCTCCGCAATGTTTTTATAACACCTATAACATAATAAAGTCTTCCGGCAGGGATCGTACAAGACCATCCACTTTGCTGTTACAAGAATTCCGGTTACATAAAAGAACGAGGTGAAAGATCATGAATAACAATTGTATTACAACATACACAGGCAGACATATAGATCCACTACATCCGGATCCGGATATGATCTGTATCGAAGATATTGCACATGCCTTATCTTTAATCTGCCGCGGAAACGGACAGGTAAAAACTTTTTTTTCAGTAGGTCAGCATTGCATCAACTGTGCCAGAGAAGCCCTTGCGCGAGGATATTCCAGGCGTGTGGCATTTGCCTGCCTTCTGCACGATGCCAGCGAATGTTATTTATCTGATGTGCCAAGACCATTCAAGAAAACCCTCTCAGGATATAAAGAGCAGGAGGAAAATCTGCTGGATCTGATCTATCAGAAATATCTTGGGAGCCCATTAAACGCAAAAGAAAAACAATTATTAAAGGAAATCGATGATGATATGCTCTGGTTTGACCTTACACACCTGCTAAATGAACCCCAGGAAAGGGAAGCACCGGAAATTCATATTACAATAGATTATACGGTACGGGCTTTCGAGGAAACAGAAAAGGAATACCTGGAATTGTATAGCTTTTTTACCAATTGAAAAAAATAAATTTCCGCGAAGAAGAACTTTTGCAGGTATCCAATGATTTTCTTTCAGGATGAACTGATGCAAAATTGGGAACTTGCAAAAGATATGAAGCTTGGCTTGTATGTCTCGGGATTTTGGCATATTCATGCCAAAACACCTCGCGGGACAGTGGTGTGTGAACAGTAACATATTTTCAACAAAATTTCACAAAAAAATATAAATACCACTTGTGTTTTTGAATAATATGCACTATAATATAAAACATATTAATTAAAGTTTTTAGTCTAAATTAATATTATATGTGTCTAAGGAGGAAAACAGCATGGTTGAACTGATTGTAGGAAAGAAAGGCAAGGGCAAAACAAAAGTACTGTTAGATAAGGTAAATGGTGCGGTAAAAGAGGCAAATGGAAGTATTGTCTACTTAGACAAGAGCACAAAACATATGTATGAACTCAACAATAAAGTACGTCTTATTGATGTATCCGGATTCCCTATTAAGAATGCAGATGAATTTGTAGGATTTATCTGTGGTATCCTTTCTCAGGATCACGATCTTGAGCAGATTTATCTTGACAGTTTCCTTAAGGTAGCAAAATTGGAAGATAAAGACATTACAGGTACTCTGGGACAGTTAGATGAGATTGGTAAACAATTTAATGTTACTTTTGTAATTAGCGTATCTTTAGACAAAGAAGAGATTCCTGAAGCGCTCCATGGTAAGATCAGTGTAGCTTTATAACCATCTTTTATTATTAATACTAAAAACTACATAACATAAATAAAAAGGATACCTGTTAAGATATTTTCAGCAGATATCCTTTTTATTGCATTTTGTAAGCATACCTGTTATCATGGAAAAACAATAAATATTAGGAGATGAGAGATATATGGAAGAATTATACAGAATAATTGAGCAAAAAATTAAAGATGCAGGATATCCAAGAGCAATTTCCGGTGAAATGGTTTACGGAGATATCTGCGACCAAATTGAAGGAAAAGAAAATGGCTCTTACGTTTTACTTTCCAAGATTGAAGATGATGTTATTTTTGAATATCATATTACTGTAATGGATGATGAATTCAATCTTGGGTTACTGACAATACGTACTCCGGAAGGTGTATTTGAAACTGATTTTGATAAATAAAAATAGCTTTAACAGTTAGTAAATAGAATTCTGAAAAACATATCATCAACCAAACAGAATCAAGTATGTGACAAATATGTCTTATGTCTGTTATTTAAAGTCTATACAAAACTCCAGACATAAGACATATCTGTCATTTTTCATACTTTATCTTTTTATGTTTTTAATCTTCGCGTAAATGCACCGCTGTGGCCGCCTTACGACGTCTTGCATCATCCATAGCTGCATAATGTTTCTTTGTGGTGTTTACATCTCTGTGACCTAATACATCGGCTACAAGGTAAATATCGCCTGTTTCCTGATACAAAGTAGTACCGTAAGTACTGCGAAGCTTGTGTGGTGTGATTTTTTTTGTGGTCGTAATGGCACCTGCGTATTTTTTTACCAGATTTTCAACAGCCTGGATGCCAATCCTTTTTCGCTGGGTAGAATAGAAGAGAGCGTGTTCATGCCCTGCTACAGGAACGATATTCTTACGAACTTCCAAGTACTTTTTCAAAGCTTTTTCTACCTCATGTCCAAAATATACAACCATTTCATTTCCACCTTTTCGGGTGACTTTAATCCCATTATTTTTAAAATCAACATCTTCAACATCAAGTCCTACACATTCAGATACACGAATCCCGGTACCAAGCAGGAGAGTAACGATGGCAAGATCACGCTCCTTGGTTTTTTCATAATAAACACGTTTCTGTCCGGTAAGCTCATCGCCGCAGTGCTCTATATGATCCAATAACATGGCAACTTCATCAGCATCAAGACGTATAATATTTTTTTCATGAGTTTTCGGAACATCTACAAGAACAGTTGGGTTCGTCTGGATAAATTCATGTTTATAATAATATGCATAAAAACTTCTCAATGCAGAAATTTTTCTTTTCAGGCCACGTTCACCATTGGTTTCTGTTTTATCACCATTTTTATATACTTTAAGATATTCCTGATATTCCTCGATATCTATAGCTTTAAGCTGATCCAGAACATCAACGGTAAAATCTTTCATGGAATAGTCCTTAAAGGCAGGATTTTCATCCAGGAGAAACTGAAAAAAGATTCGGATATCATACGCATAGGAAATTCGTGTTTTGGTAGTAGTAAGCGGATCCATAGCACGAAAATAATCCTTGCAGAAATCAGGCAGTGTTTTCAAAACAGCTCGAAGCTTCAAAATATTTGAAATATCGGTCTGTTCATGGTAAGTGACTTTCTTGCTATCATTATAATAATCAATATATTTATCCATAAAAAATCTCCTTAAAAAAATTATTTTATAACTTCTTAATGTTAAGAATATTGTTGAGAATATTTAAGACATATAAATCATCAAAGTTGATAATGATTAATAATTGCAGAGAAAATGCCTTTGTCAATAAACGATTACAGCGCAAAGACAGCTGCAGCCTACATCTATATGAAAAACTCGCGTTTGTCGTATAGATGTAGATAACATAAAAACATACTACTTTCGTATGTTTTTATGTTATCCTATTGTTGCCAACCAGTACATCCATTTATTGTTTCCGGATTTATTTTTGCGTGCTAATTGTTTGTATTTATCAAATAATAACTTTTTTCTGCCTTCATGTCTCAAAAACACTGATTGAATTAATTACTTAGCGTTCAATTTGAATTTTTTCTACAGCAATTTTTTGTCAATAATCTGGTAGTTTGCCCGATGTATATACAAGGCTTTTCCGTCAACCATAAGTTTCGTCATTTTGGGAAGGTCTTCCGGAACATCTTTTTCTCTTTTGTAACATAATACCTCCACTTTTCGTTTTCCCGGAAAACTATAGTTTTACAGACAATCTGTAATAATGCGATTCAATTCCGGAAGCTCTTTTTTGAGAGCGATCAGTTTCCCATCTTTTAGAAAACAATGTCTGGAATAAGCGGTTGTGCAGATTTCATTTCTGCTCGCATTAAAAAATTCATAATTAAATTCCAGAGAAATTCCATTATACTGCTTAATGCCAACGCGGATCCGGATTTCATCATCGAAGAAAACCTGCTTTCTATATGCAACTGAAATTTCCACAACAGGGGAGATCACTCCCAACTCTTCTACTTTCTTATAGCTGAAACCCATCCGGCTCATATATCCAATCCTGGCCTCTTCCATCCATTTTACATAATTAGAGTGATGGATAATGCCCATCTGGTCTGTTTCATAATACTGTGCCTGATGGATATAGTTCATAATCTTTTCCTCACATTCGTTCTGCATCTACTTGTGTTCCATTATAGCAGACTAATCTGCTTTTTCAAACAGAATCGTGATGGTTGTTCCTTTTCCTTTTTCACTCTCTAATGTAAGATTCGCATGATGCTGCGCTACCATATGTTTTACGATGGCAAGACCAAGCCCGGTACCTCCGGTTGCTTTGGAGCGGCTCTTGTCCACTCGGTAAAAACGTTCAAAGACTCTCTGCTGATGCTCTTTGGAGATGCCGATTCCTGTATCTGCCACCTGAAGCATTACCTTTTCTCCTTTTGGCACCACCGTCACGGTCACACTTCCACCCGGATTATTATAACGAATGGCATTATCACATAAATTATAAAGTATCTCTTCCACCATCTCCCGATTTCCGGCCATATGGCAGGGTGTGCCTTTCAATTCCAGCGTTACATTATGCTTTTCCGCTTTTAACTGCAGCATATCCACACAGCTTTCTGCCAGAACATAGAGAGGCACCCTCTCAAATACCATATCTTCTGTCTCCATCACATCCAACTCTGACAGCCGGATAATATCATTAATCATGCTCAGAAGCCGATTGGCACTTCTGTGAATCTCCCCCGCAAAACGCGGCACATCCTGAGCAGAAGCCATACGGTGCTCAATGAGTTCTGCATAACCCGATATCGATGTCAGCGGTGTTTTCAACTCATGAGAAACATTTGCTGTAAAATCCTGCCGCATCTGAGCATTTTTCATAATATCATCATGCTGTTTCTTAATGGTCTGCACAAAGGGCACCAGTTCTTCGTAGGTCTCTATCTCGCCACATTCATCCAGATGGCAGCCCAGATAGTCAATCGGTTTCATCAAGGTTTT
>OLFU01003076.1_pt1 | contig 11716 bp, 10 predicted proteins | sample 1605161 | NCBI WGS metagenome assembly OLFU01 (sample SAMEA3888914, study PRJEB22519) | human gut metagenome | biome: human gut; feature: human-associated habitat; material: faeces | place: Denmark | collected 2011
CTTCTGAAAAAAGAAAGCATTTTTTGGTACTTTCCCTTTTTAAGGTACCAGTTTTCTTTTAAATTTTAAAATTTTCATTAAATATAATTCAATTTTCTTGTATAAAAATAAGTACATATGCTATGATGAAAAGACGAAAACATTAAGGAGGGCTAACAATGAATCAATTCTGTGAAATTACACCCGAACTGCGTCGGCTGGCCGCAAAGTCTGCCGAATGTTCAAAAATAGACCCGGAATTATACACAAGATACGATGTCAAACGCGGTCTGCGCGATCTGAACGGAAAAGGTGTCCTGGTCGGACTGACGGAGATCTCGGAAGTCAGTTCCACAAAAATTGTCAATGGTGAATCTGTTCCCGCAGACGGCGAGCTCTTCTATCGTGGTTACAATGTCAAAGATCTGATTGCCGGACTTCCCGAGGACAGCCACTTCGGCTTTGAGGAATGTACCTATCTGCTGCTTTTCGGCAAGCTTCCCAAGAAGCATGAGCTGCGCGATTTTTCGGCTCTGCTGAGCAGTTACCGGACGCTGCCGACCAGCTTTGTGCGTGACATTATTATGAAGGCGCCCAGCAAGGACATGATGAATACGCTTGCGCGCAGTGTCCTTACCTTATATTCTTACGATGAGATGGCGGATGATGTTTCGCTTCCCAATGTTCTCAGACAATGTCTGCAGTTAATCAGTCTTTTCCCGCTTTTATCCGTGTACGGTTATCAGGCATACAAGCATTATCATGACGGCGCGAGCCTGTTTATTCATTCCCCGAAGGAAGAATATTCCACCGCCGAAAATATTCTGCACATTTTAAGACCGGACAGCAAGTTCTCGCCGCTTGAAGCAAAGCTTTTGGATATTGCCCTGATTCTTCACATGGAACACGGCGGCGGTAACAACTCCACCTTTACCACCCACCTGGTATCTTCCTCCGGAACCGATACATACTCCGTTATTGCGGCATCGTTAGGTTCCCTCAAAGGTCCCAAGCACGGCGGTGCCAACATCAAGGTGGTGCGCATGTTCGACGATATGAAGGCCAATCTCAAGGACTGGACGGATGAGGAGGAGATCAGCCGTTACCTGACTGCCCTGCTCCACAAGGAAGCGTTCGATCACGCCGGTCTGATCTACGGTATGGGACACGCGGTCTATTCGCTGTCCGATCCGCGTGCACAGATCTTCCGCGGATTCGTAAAGCGTCTCTCCGCAGAAAAGGGCTATGAAAAAGAATTCGCACTCTACACGGCAGTGGAACGTCTTGCCCCGCAGATCATTGCCGCCGAGCGCAAGATCTATAAAGGAGTCAGCCCGAATGTCGACTTCTTCAGCGGATTCGCCTACAGCATGCTCGGACTTCCGGTCGAACTCTACACGCCGATTTTCGCCATCGCGCGAATCGCCGGATGGAGTGCGCACCGTCTGGAGGAAGTTGCAGGCGGCGGCAAGATCATGCGTCCTGCCTACAAAAACGTCGGCGAGCATAAGATTTATGTCCCGATGGATGAGCGTGTCTGATTTTCACAGCACACCTCATTCTAAAAAAGCCGCCCCGGACTGACGGAGCGGACAAAATGGAATACTATGGAAAATACGCGAGATGAGAGAACTCCGTCTGTAATGGACGGGGCTCTTCTTTAGAGGAAAATGCGAGTGTTTCTTTCATGCCGCGTTTGACATCTTATTCTGTGTCTTTGCCACGTTTGAACACTCCGCCGGCTGTGTCCGACACGCCGCAGACAATGAGCGACCTTCCTAGTGGCGCTAATGCCGCTGCTTCACAGACAATATAAAATCGCGCGAACCGAAACTCGTTGGCATCTGCTATTGAAAATATGGCAGATGCCAATTCAAACATCGGCTTCGCGCGATTATGTTTTGTTCAGCAGCGGTATAAGCGCCACACGAAAGCTCTAAAATTGTCTGTGGCGTGCGGACTCATCCGGCGGAGTGCTCCAAACTTGGAAAGACACGGATCATCAGGGATGTCAAACGCGGTATGATTAGAAACACCGGATTTTACGATCAGAAGAACCGCCGGCCATTATAGCCGGAGTTCTAAGTTCGCATATTGCCACATGCTTCCTCCTGCCCGCTCCGTCAATCCGCGGGCAGCTCTTTTAAACAATCTGATATACTTTCAGTTCAAACCAGAAGGTAGAACCTTTGCCCACTTCGCTCTCTACTCCGTAGCGTGCATCGTGCAGTTCCAGAATATTTTTTACAATCGAAAGTCCGAGTCCGGTTCCCATGACCGCCCGCTTGTGTGTCTTGTCCACTTTATAGTAGCGGTCCCACACATACGGAAGCGCCTCCGGAGCGATTCCCTCGCCGCTGTCCGTCACTTCGATCCGCACATATCCGTCTTCCCGCACAATCTGACGCACCCAGATCTGTTTGTCATCCCCGGTGTAATTGATTGCGTTATTGACCAGATTGTAGATGACCTGGAAGATTTTGTACTCGTCCGCCTCCACCATGACCATCTGGTCGTAGGAGAAATCAATCTTATAACCATCCTGCTCTTTTAACTTATTATACCGTGCAAATACAGACTGAATACTCTCGGTCAGGTTGTAGACCGTAGCATTTTTTTCCATTACACCTGCCTGAAGCTTGGAGATGTCTAACATATCATTGACGAGATTGGTCAGCCGCTCCGCCTCATCAATAACCACCTGCACATTTTCCGGAGAATTCTCCCCCGGCAGATCACGCATGACCTCTGCGTAGGCAATGATCATCGTGAGCGGTGTCCGCAGGTCATGTGATACATTGGCGATCAGTTCCCGCCGCAGGCGCTCGCTCTTTCCAAGTTCCCGCGCAGTCATATTCAGGGTATCGGAAAGTTCCGCGACCTCCCGGTAATCGGTTCCGTCAAAATGAACGTCAAAATTGCCGCCTGCCATCTCCTTCGCGGAGGCATTCAGACCGATCAGGGAACGTGACACTTTTCTTGAAATCAAAAGTGCAATACCGAGCGAGAGAACAATCATGATGACTGTGATCCATACCAGTTCGGCACGCAGTGTATTGACCGTCGCATCCACCGGCGTCAGCTGCGCGTTCACAAACAGGATTCTCTCACTTCCGTCGATCGAGACGACGTTCACGTAAATGACGCTCTCAATCCGTTCCTGTCCGTGGTTCTGCATAAAGCCATTCTGCACCGGCATTCCTGCAGTCTCCTGCTCTGCGCCGTTGGCTGCACCTGGGGCATTTTCTGCTCCCGCTCCTGTCACATCGGCTGCATCCGGGGAGTTTCCCGCTCCTGTGGCACCCGCTGCCGCATCCGGGTTCATCACGTCCTGCGGATTCTGAAAATCATTCTTCCCGACATCTCCCTCAAATTCCAGCTTCGTGCTACCGCCCTTGCTTTTGGCAGCTTCGTACAGCTTCTGTATCATCTCCTGCGGCATCTCGCACAGCCTGGAATTTGGAATATATTCTGCGCTGTAAATGGTGTTTCCGTCCGTATCCGTGACAAACACGATCATGTTATTCTGCGCCGCCAGCGCATCGATCTGTTCTTCAATGTTCTGGGAATCGCTCTGTAAGACCTCAATCACTTCCGAGGTGAGTTCCAGTGCCTCCTGGGACTTGATCTTCTTATAGAACTTGTCCAGATAACAGATCTGCACAAGCCACAGCACCGTCAAAAGGATTCCGGTAAACACCAGAAGATAGAAAAAGATTTTCCATTTGATACTGATTTTTTCATGCTTCAAACCGGTACCCCACCCCTCTTAACGTGACAAGGAACTTGCGGTAGTCCCCAAGGCTGCTGCGCAGCAGCTTGATATGGGTATCCAGCGTACGGTCGTCCCCGTAATAATCATATCCCCACACCTCGGTAATCAGCTTTTCACGCTCCAGTGCAATATTCCGGTTCCGCACCAGATAAAACAGCAAGTCGTATTCTTTCGGAGAAAGTTCGGCGCGCTTTCCATCCACCGTCACAGTCCTTCCGGTAAAATCAATGACAAGCCCCTCCGCCTGGAAAATCTCATGCCCGTTCGTGCTTGCAGAATCTCTTCCGCCGTTGCGGTCAATGACCACTTTTACACGCATCATAAGCTCCTTCGGAGAAAACGGCTTCACCACATAATCGTCAATTCCAAGTTCAAATCCGTGAATCTTATCATACTCTTCTCCGCGTGCCGACAGCATGATCACCGGAATGTTTTTGGTCTTGCGGATCTCCCGGCAGGTTGAAAAGCCGTCCAGCTCCGGCATCATAATATCGAGAATAATCACGTCAAAATCCTGCTCTCTGCAGAGCTTTACCGCCTCCATGCCGTCTTTTGCCTCGGTAATGTCGTACCCCTCGAACTCTCCGTATTTTCTTATAATCGCCCTGATTTTTTCTTCGTCATCTACTACCAGTATTCTTCTCATAACGCAGATACCTCCCTGTTTTTGACATCATATCGTCGCAATGTGACGTTCCTGTGAATGCCATCTGATGATTCGGAGAATCTTTTATAAAAACTGTTCCCTTGCCTTGCGCAGCTGGGACTGGAACCACAGAAATGCCGCCAGGAAGATTAAAAGTTCAACCACGTTAAATGCACCGAGCGATACCACTTTATCATTGATAATTCCAAGGACACCCACAGCGATAATCAATGCGCCGAATACTGCCTCTTTCCAGTAAATAAACGTTATGAACTCCTTCGTTTTTCTGCATCTGGCAATCTCCTCCGCCGTGATGACCGCCGAGCTGATCTTCCCTGTCTTTTTCATCTTAAGTGCTGCTCCGATCATATATACCCCGAAAATGGCGATGACCACATCAAATATCAGCATTACGTCCATTCTTGTATCCTCTCATTCCAGTCGACTGATTCGACATATTTTTTTACATTATCTATCTTCTTCTTACAAAATTCAATATATTCATTGAACTATTTTTCTTGTTAGTGTAAAATAGAAGCGAATATAATTATGATGACAGAGGAGATGCATTATGATGTTAAATGGCATTAAGATTCTCATTGGCGACGACTCCATACTTGCAAGAAAGCAGTTAAAGGATATTGTTTCCACATATGGTACTCCAGTGTTTCTGGAAGCTTCCAATGGACAGGACGCCATCGACCTCTACAAAAAAGAGTCACCTGAATTGGTTTTCCTTGATATTGTCATGCCTGTAAAGGACGGCATTGCTGCCATTACCGAGATCAAGGCATATGATAAGGATGCTGATATTATTGTCGTTTCATCCGTCGGTACACAGACACAGTTAAAAGCTGCCATTGAGGCCGGGGCTAACGATTTTATCCAGAAGCCGCTGAATGCAGAACAGATTCATCACATTATTTCTTCAAGATTTGAAGGGAGATAAGCTATGTACGCTCAGTTTTTCGGAAATTACTTATTATCACACGGTGTCGTTACCAGGGAGCAGCTGTTAGAGACCATGCATCGGAAGTCCTCAACCAAGATCAAACTTGGCACTCTTGCCATTCATGCCGGATATATGACCGCAAACGAGGTAGACCGTATCGTCATTCTTCAGACACACGAGGACAAGCGTTTTGGTGAACTCGCCATTCATGAGGGATATCTCACAGAAGAGGAAGTGACTAAGCTTCTCGCAGAGCAGAAGCCGGATTTTCTTCTTCTCGGACAGGCACTTGTGGACGAGGGACTCATCAATAATCAGCAGCTACAGGAGTTGATCATTGATTATCAGTCAGAGAACGAACTGGACGATTACAGTTACTCCGAGGAAGATCAGAATGCCATCCGCCATATGATCGAGAACTTTTTCATTCTCGCTGAACGTCCGCTCTCCAAGTATGAAATCTCTTTTTTCCAGCTTTTGTTCAATAATCTCTATCGGTTTATCGGAGATGATTTCACACTGGTTTCTCCGAGCAGTTGCAAGGAATACCCGACCAACTACTGCGTATCACAGAAAGTAAGCGGATCGTTTTCCATCCGGACTTATCTCGATATTCCAGAGAATACATGTATTGCTTTTGCATCCAAGTACGTCAACGAAAACTTTACAGAATTTGATGAGTATGTGCGTTCTTCTGTAGAAGATTTTATCAATCTGCACAACGGTCTGTTCTGTGTCAATATGTCAAACGAGTTCTCCATGAATCTGTCACTGGAGGCTCCGGTTGTAGAAGAAAAAGATCTGCTTACCTTTGAGCATGAGACTTATCTTCTGCCGGTTTTATTCCCGTTTGGAACGCTTCACTTCATCTTTGAAATCTGTTCCGAAAAATAGTTTATCAAAAAAGATTTATCAAAAAAAAGCTGGACGCGCGGGGCGTGCAGCTTTTTTATGTCTTTCACATTTTTATTCTTAGATTTTCAGGAAATTCTTTACTACCTGCGGCATCTCATCCACTTCACACACGGTATCATGAAGCACCTTCGCATTGCGGATCTCCTCAATCGCCTGCGGAACGGCTACGTTCGCAATCCGGCTCAGCTCATCCACCAGTTCAAAATCGGACATGCTGTCGTACTTGTGGTCAATGGCATCCATCACACTTCTTGTAAACTTAAACGGGCTTGCCGTGGACGCAATCACGGTCTTGGTGTCTACATCGCCGGTATCTTTTTTGTATTTTCCATATACACCGGCAGCAACCGCTGTATGTGTATCAATCACATAGCCGGTCTTCTCATAAAGTGTACGGATGACCTCTGCCGTCTCCGCCTCGCTTGTGTAATTGCCATAGAAATCCTTAAGCTGTGCTCTCATCTCCGGCGTGATCTCGTATTTTCCGGTGGTCGTCAGTTCTCTCATCAGCGCGGCATTCTTCTCGGCGTCGTTTCCCGCAATGCGGTAAATCAGACGCTCCAGATTGCTGGAAATCAGAATGTCCATCGACGGTGAACTTGTCAGCATAAACTCACGGTTCTTGTCATATGTGCCTGTGGAGAAGAAATCATATAAAACTTTGTTCTCGTTGGACGCACAAATCAGCTTGGCAATCGGTATTCCCATATTTTTCGCATAAAATGCAGCCAGAATATTGCCGAAGTTGCCGGTAGGAACAACGACATTCACCGGCTCATCCTTTGCGATCACGCCATTCGCATAGAGCTTCGCGTAGGCGTAGACATAATATACAATCTGCGGTACCAGTCTTCCGATATTGATGGAATTCGCGGAGGAAAACTGATATCCGGCAGCGTCCATCTCTTTTGCCAGCGCCGCATCCGAGAACATCTTCTTCACGCCAGTCTGCGCCTGGTCAAAGTTCCCGTGAATGCCGACAACAAACGTATTGTCACCTTTCTGGGTCACCATCTGCTTCTCCTGGATCGGGCTTACACCGTTCTTCGGATAGAATACAATGATTTTCGTTCCCGGAACATCGGAAAATCCTGCCAGCGCTGCCTTTCCGGTATCTCCCGAGGTGGCAGTCAGAATCACGATCTCATTCTTTACATGATTCTTCTTCGCAGCGGTCGTCAGCAGATACGGCAGAATGGACAGTGCCATATCCTTAAAAGCGATCGTGGAACCATGGAACAGTTCTAGGTAATATGCGCCGTCCGCCTCCACAAGCGGTGCGATCTCCTCTGTGTCGAACTTGCTGTCATACGCGGAATTGATACAGTGCTTTAACTCCTCCTCGGTAAAATCCGTCAGAAAACGCTTCATCACTTCATATGCTGTCTCCTGATAGGACATTTTGCCAAGCTCTTCCATCGGCACATCCAGCGCCGGAATCTGTGTCGGTACAAACAGTCCTCCGTCATTTGCCAGACCACGCAGAATCGCCTGCGATGCCGTTACTCTTTCCTGTGCGTCTCTCGTACTTGCATACACTAATTCCATCTTCATAATCCTCTTATCTCTTTCTTCTTGTAACATGCGATGTACAAAAAAAATGTACAGTCTCTTATATACTTAACTCACATTATATAAGAAACTGTACATTCATGTCAATGCACTAACGTACTAAAATATTATACATTTTTAAATCGTCCGGCTTCTCCCTTTAAGCGGTCGCTGATGCTCTGATTCGTCTCCATCTCCGAATGAACGGTGTCGATATTGGACACCAGAACCGTCGTGCTGCTCGCCGCATTTCCGACACTGTTTGCACTCTCCTCAATCGCCGTGGAAATGTCGCGGATGGAATCCACCGTCTTCTCCATGATCTGCTGCAGGTTGCGCGCCTTCTCCTCAAAATGATCCATCGTGGTATTCACATACGCCGCATCATCCCGGTACTGTACACCGTTTTCTACAAATCGGTCATAATCCGGCATGATCGTCCCGTCGATGTATTCGACGATCGCGTTGGAATTGTTGGCGAGCTTATTCACTGCCTGCGTTACCAGCGCGTTGATGGACTGAATATTGTTCGCGGTCTCTCTGGTGGAATCCGCCAGCTTTCGTATCTCATCCGCGACAACTGCAAATCCTTTTCCGGCTTCGCCTGCTCTCGCCGCCTCAATGGAAGCATTCAGTGCAAGGAGGTTCGTCTGGCTGGATACGCTTAAGATCTCCTCCGTCAGCTCGTTGACGCGATCCACACTCTTGCTCTCCTCAATGGCAGCCTTTAAAGTCTCGATGATATCCGTAATCATCCGGCTGGTCGTCTCCTTGTTGGCAACCGCTTTCTCCTTCATATCCTCCGCGCGGCTCTGCATCTCGGTCGCATAGGAGTTCATATCCTGTGATTCTTTTGTAATCTCATTCACATCCTGCCCGATCTGCGCCACATTGGTATTGACCGTGTTGACGGCAGACGCCACTTCCTGCATGGTAGCCGAGAGTTCCTCCATCACGGCAGAAATATCGCAGGCATTGGAGTTTGCTGTGCCGACACTGCCCGAAACGCGCGATACGATCTCGCCCATCTCCCTGGAGTCAATCACAATACGGCTCATAATCTGCTGCAGGGTCTCTAAGAACACGTTGATGCCGCCGGCAAGCTGTCCGATCTCATCCTTGTTCTTCAAAGAGATTCTGCGTGTCAGATCTCCGTTGCCGGACTCGATCTCTTTTAAAATATCATTCAGCTGTGTCGTCACACTCTTGACTGGATTTACAACAGTGCGTACCGATCCGATCACCGCAACGACAAAGAACACCAGCACAAGTACAAATGTGACGCCGCTGACTGCCCGCGAATTATTGTATACAGATTCCTGCTCCGCCACGCCGGCATCCACATTTGCTTCCATATACCCTTCCAGCTCCGTGAGCACGCCGTCCACATTCTCGCTGGTCGGCGCCAGCACCGTATTGCATATCTGTCTCGCCTTGTCCTTATTCCCGCGGGAAATAAAGTCTGCAATCCGGTCATAGACCTCGGTGTAATCGGCAAAATTCTCCCGAAGCGTCTCCATTGCCGCAGCTTCCTCCTGCGTCTGTGTCAGCGCCTCATAGGAATCAATCGACGTCTGAATGTCCGTGCGGTACTGATCCACCTGCTCCATCAGCTGATCGCGCTCGTCCTTGGACGTGGACACGCACATCCGGTATGTGATTGCATCAATGCTCTTAAAATTCGACGAAATGTCATTTAACAGCATCAGCTGATTCACCGTTGTGTCACTGATCTCCTTGCTGCTGGTATGCAGCTCATTGGCATTTTTTAATCCGGTTACCGCCGAAATGACTGCAATCACTGCAAGCAGCACTACCGGGATCAATACTTTTGTTGATATTTTTTTCATTTAAGAATGGCCCCTTCCAAAATATATGACATCCTGCACACATCTAACTCTTCTTAGTATAGCAAAATTGTATATTTTCGTCAATCGGATTTCCGCTATTGCATCCCGTCTTTCCTTCTGTTATTCTATACTCATCACAAAAGTGTATCCTAATGCTTATTTACATAATATTTTTACGGTAAACAAGGAGCGGTCTATGACGCAGGGTGTATCCATCGCCACAAAAAAAGACGGCACGGTCTACTACCGTGCCGGTCTCTATTACAAAAATAAACATATCAGTCTCGGAAGCTATGCGGATGAGACCACCGCAGGCAATGCCTATCTGGAAGCACTTGCCATTCTGGGCTCTTTGGATCAGCTGCCGGAAGATTATATTGAGCAGCCCACAACCCTCTCCTTTGAAAAAATCATCGTGCTTTTGAACTTCCGCAACAACGGCATTTACTTTAAGAATCCGATCTACCTGCGCAACGGCTATTTCAGCTACTATCTCTCGCGCATCGAGGAGTTAAAGTTTGACGTTGACGACCTGTTCTACTATTCCAGCCGCAAGATCCAGAAACGGCAGGGGCATCTGTTCGTCAGCGACTATGGCATGCAGTATTCCATCCTCTCCCGCTACGGCATCCGCCCTTACGCTGTTGCCGGAAGAGACTATCAGTTTGTCAACGGAGATAAAAGTGACTTCCGCTATTCCAATATTGTGATCGTCAACCGTTACCACGGGGTGCTCCAGTTTTTAAAGAACGGACTCCCGCGGTACCGCGCCGTCATCCACATCAATGGCAATTACCAGATCGGCAGCTACTCCTCCGAGGAAAAAGCCGCCATTGCCTACAACAAGGCCGTTGATCTCGCCCGCGCGGCAGGCATTCAAAAAAATTTCCCGGAAAACTATGTCGATACGCTCTCCCCGAAGGAATACGCAGATATCTACACCGGTCTTAAAATCTCCAGGCGCTATCTGAATTATCTGGAACAGATTGCCCAAAAGGTTAATTCTATTTCTGATTGATATAATTAACCAGCCCTTCGCAGTCGATAATCTTCTGCATAAACGGAGGAAACGCCTGCCCCTGATAGGAAGTGTTCTTCGTCTTGTCCGTGATGATGCCGGAGTCAAAATCAACCTCAACCTCATCTCCTGCCTCGATCGCTTTTGCCGCCTCCGGACACTCGATGATCGGCAGTCCGATATTGATCGCGTTGCGGTAGAAGATTCTCGCAAATGTCTCTGCGATGACACAGCTCACGCCGGAAGCCTTGATGGCGATCGGTGCATGCTCTCTCGACGAACCACATCCAAAGTTCTTATTTGCTACGATAATATCGCCCGCTTTTACCTTTTTCACAAAATCCTTGTCAATGTCCTCCATGCAGTGTGTCGCCAGTTCCTTCGGATCAGAAGAATTCAGATAACGTGCAGGAATGATGACATCCGTATCGACATTGTCTCCGTATTTAAATACATGACCCTTTGCTGCTTTCATGCTCTGTCTCCTTTCCTCGCCTATGCAATCTCATCCGGTCCGGATAACTTTCCGGTGATGGCGCTTGCCGCCGCCACAGCCGGACTTGCCAGATAGATCTCAGACTCCACGTGTCCCATTCTGCCGACAAAGTTCCGGTTTGTCGTGGAGACACATCTCTCATGTTCCGCAAGGATACCCATATAACCGCCCAGACACGGTCCGCAGGTAGGCGTCGAAACGACTGCCCCCGCCTCAATAAAGGTCTTTAACAAACCCTCTTCCATCGCATCCAGATAAATCTGCTGTGTTGCCGGGATCACGATCACGCGCAGTCCCTTTGCCACCCTGTGTCCTTTCAGAATCGATGCCGCCACGCGCAGATCGTCCATTCTGCCGTTGGTGCAGGAGCCAATGACCACCTGGTCAATCTTGATCTCTCCCACCTCGTCGATCGTGTGCGTGTTCTCCGGCAGATGCGGAAATGCAACCGTCGGCTTTAACGTGCTAAGATCAATCGTAAATTCCTGCTCATACTCGGCATCCTCATCCGCCTCATAGATAACATACGGGCGC
>OLFU01003089.1_pt1 | contig 11667 bp, 14 predicted proteins | sample 1605161 | NCBI WGS metagenome assembly OLFU01 (sample SAMEA3888914, study PRJEB22519) | human gut metagenome | biome: human gut; feature: human-associated habitat; material: faeces | place: Denmark | collected 2011
CCTTTGGGCCTCCTCGCAATGACAGGCTTTTTTGACAGTCTCCGCCTTCCCCTCAGGGGAAGGCAAATAGACTTTTTTATTTCCAACTCTCCCACACGTCCGGGCAATACCCCACCGTGGCCTGGCGGCCGTTGCGGACGATGGGGGTGCGCAGGAGGGTGGGGTCCTCCAGAATGTGCTGGACCTTCGCCTGACTGTCGGCCAGATAGCCCAGCAGGGCGGCCTCCGGGTGCCCCGGGTCCACCAGAGCGTCCAGACCCACGGCGGAGATGACGCTCGTCAGCTCCCCCCGGCTGATGCCGATCTTCTTTAAGTCGATATCCTGAACCTTCACCCGGCGCTCCTTGAAATAGCGCTGGGCTTTTTTCGTGTCAAAGCACTTTTTCACACCAAAGATCTGAATGTTCATGGTCGTCCTCCCGCACCGTCTGGTTTCCCCTATGATACCAGGTTTTTCTCCCCGGGACAAGGCGGTTTTCAGCCATACTAAGTTTAGGTTATCCACAGAAGGGGGCGAAAATGTGGAAAAATTGGCGCAGCTGGGTTTTGTACTGGCCCGCCGGGGGAGAGTGGGCCTGGCCCGGACCCCGGACGGGGCGGGGGAAGACTTTGTGAGAGCCTGCGCCGGGGGCGTGGCGGCGGCGGGGGGCCGGGCGGAGCTCTTCCCCGATTTAACTAGCCCGGTGGAGGGGAGCTGGGCGGCCCGGCGGTGGGGCCTGCCCGCCCTGTTGTTTTTTGACACGGAGGACGAGCCCAGGCTCCACCTGTTTGACCGCCTGGGGCTGCCCTTTGCCCCGGAGGCCCTGGGGCGGTTAAAGGAGGCCCTGTCCCAGCCCCCGGCGGCAGGAGCGGAGGGGGGAGCTTGGACCGTCCGCCATATTCCCGAAGGGCTGTGGGCGGGGGAGACCGCCCGGCAGCTGGCCCTGGGGCGGAGCGGCCCTCCCTGGCGGCATCGGCAGGCAGCGGTGCCCGGAGACCGGGGGGCGGACCGGGACTTGGGCCGGGTGCTCTCCGCCCTGGGCTGGCAGGTGGAGGAGCGTTGGCGGCCCGGCATTCCCGCTTTTTTTACCGCCCGGAGCGGCTTTTGCCTGCTGGCTCAGGACGAGACGGGAGCGCCCATTTCCCCGGAGCGCCTGCTGACCCTGGTGGCCCTGATCGAGATGGAAAACGGCGGGGGGATCGTCGCCCTGCCCTCGGTCCGGGCCCCGTGGGCGGCCCCGGCAGCGCTGTGCTATGGGGGGCAGGTGCTGGCCCTGGAGCGGGACGGGGAGCGGGCCCGCCGGCTGTACGCCGCCCGCCCCTGGCTGTGGTCCGCCCCCGCCGCAGCCGGCCGCATCTGCGCAAGAATGGCCGCCTCGGGGGAGAGATTGAGCACGCTGGCGGGGCTGGTACCGCAGTGGGCGGGAACAAAATGATCGGTTCCCGCCCGCTTGTTAGAACATATTTACTTGGGGGATAAATACTTTACATCCCAGGAAGCGTAAAGAAACAGCCCAAATTCTGCGCAGGATACAAGGAGCGAAACCAACGGGTCCATGGTTGAAAATACGCGAAACAGCAGGCACAGCAGCAGACCAAACCAGATGACGGCTTGCCCCAAAGGGGAGATAGGCCGCTCTCCAGGCGGAGAACAGGAAGCGCGGGGGAAGCGAAGAAGCATCGCAGCAAAAAAACAGACAATGGCGATTTTCCCCACAAACAGACCAAGCCCCCAAAGCTGATGCCGCATCAGATAGAAAATATGGATGTCCAGATACCAGCTTCCGGCTAGGAATACGCCATACAACAGAAGAAACCATGGGAACCACGACCTGCGCCGCTCAGGAGTTCCATCCGTTCCATAGGAAAAGAGAAAACGAACGCCGAGCCAAGGCATGAAAATCGCAAAGGGGAACAATTCTTCTATGGCAAAACCGTAGCCGGAGGTCGAAGTTTTCCAGAGGAAAGCACATGCCTCCAGGATCAAGGAAAGGGAAAGCCAGCGGTGGAGAAAGAAAAACGCGCGATGCCAACGAGAATTAGAGTTCATATCCGGTTTCATAGGTGAGATAGATGTTTTAGCTTCATAAAAAACCTCTCTTTTCGTTTTTACAGAAAATCATCTACTTCAATATCAGAAAGAGATAGGGACATGATACATTTCGCTTGCCCATCACTTTCAAAAGGATTACTCGTGTTGGGGTCCATGGTGCGCTTTCCATTTCACAAAGGTTACTGTGGCAAGCCCGCACACCACACAGGAGTATCAACCCTGTCATGGCTTCTATATGGGTATTTGATGAACCCCCAGCCGGCAACTCCCGGCCAAGACGCTCTGGGCCTAATCACTCTTTACCCTCGCCCAGACGAGCATCGAATCCTGCTGCAGCACTCAGCTGACACCGACCGCAGCTCCACAAAAACACTATTCTAATCTATTTTCATACTACCATAAATAAACGAGGAAATCAACAACATACGTAGAAAAATAACTGTATAACGGTTTACCCGTTCATATATAAACGGGTAAACCGTTATAAAATGTCTGTTTCAAAATGCAGTCTTCAGACCCAAGCGGAAAATGTTTGCATTATAAAAGTTAGCGGGAACCGCCGCTTTGACAGTTCCCGCTAACTTTGTCTTTAATCTGATTTTTCAAAATTCTATTTTGCAACAGTCCATTTTGATTTCTTAATTAAGACTTCTTCCAATTTCCTATTAAATTCACCAAATTTAGAATCAAGAGCATTCCTAACACAAAACAACTATAATACTTTGTCTCTCCATCAAATACAAAAACTGCATAGGCCAGAGCAAAAACATTAATTATTAGCAAGCTTATCCACGCCAATTTACTTACATTTTTCATCCTACTTAGGCCGGCTTCCACGCACTCACTCTTACACTTTTCATGCTCCCATAAAGTAATCTGAACATTTCCAAAGCATAATCGTTATCCCTATTTCTATACGAAGCCGGTACATAGAAAAAGTCGTCTTTATATTCTGTCTTTCCCGCAGTTTTCTCAGTAATTATATAACGATCTCCAGTGAACATAGTATATCGATTGCTGTCCTCATCATCCTGTAGTCTCCAATGGTAAGATGTCTTCTGGCAATTAAGAATAGTATCTTGGGGGATAACAAATGGACCAACCGTAGCTGTAAGACCCAATCCCCAAATAAGCCACTGAACCGCTTGGCTTGCAATTGCGCCTGGAATACTAAATATTAAAGTTACAATCCCTGCTAAAGTCGCAAGATTCTTATATTCGCCATACATATCATACTTTGCATTAGGCTCATATCTACTCATATACCCCAAATGCATCAATCGAGTTACCTCGCTTGTATAACTAATAGGAATACACCTATACTCAATTGCTCCCACATATGTGTAGTCTGGAGCCGCCAGCGTAGCACTCTCTTCTTCATAACTTGCTTTTACAGGAACAAATGTCTGCTCTGTTTTTATCTGTTTATCTTGCTCCATATGAATAGACGTTAGTTTATTCATCTGACGATCTACAAAAACTGTATCTGTTACGTTTCCATTTTCAATCTGTTTAAAGACTACATCCCCATTTTCATAGTCTTCTGCTACTAACGTAATATCTTCTGAAATCTCCAATTCAGTAACATTTTTCTCATTTGTTTTATATGTTGTGAGGTTTGTATCAACTGCAAAAGTAGGCGCTATTATAGATGTAGAAATACTAAAAAATAGTATAATGCTTATCACTCGTTTCATAATATCTGACCTCCATTCTACAATTAATCAGTTTTTTATCAAACCATTTTCTTAATAATTTACATATCCAGAAACATTGATAGTTTCAGAAGAATTGTTTTTACTGCAAAATAATAACGCCCTCTTTGGCTTACTTTGATGGCCTTATCAAAGCTTCCTGTTGTTGTATTTAGCCCATAGAACAAACCATCTGGTGCAATCAGGCCAAAGTCAACACTTGCAGTCTGCGGAGAATATACAGCATTGATAGCTACCGTCTCTCCAATCTCTAACGGAAACTCCTTGTCTGCTTTTACCGTAGAGTTTCCTGGCACTTCCATATCGAAGTGTCCAGTCGCTCTCATAAAACTAAATGCTCTTTGATCGGGTAGTTCTGCTGCATATGTCGAAACTGTACAACAACTCACTGTCACTACAAGCATCAATAAACTCGTCACTATTTTTCTAAGTTTCAATCATGCACCTCTTTCCTAATTTGGTATTTGTGATATTTTCAAACTAAGTTGTCTTAGTAAGAAACAGTACATGAGACCTGGACAGTCGTGCTGGAATTGTTACGAATCGCAAGATAATATTTATCTGCCGTGGGAACTTTAACGGTGGCCTTAATTCGTCCGTTGCCGGAATTTATATAATAAAAGGTCCCGTCGGACGAGATAAGGCCAAAGTCAACACTGGAGCCGGTGGGGGTGTAGGTGCCGTTGAAGGTGACAGTTTCATTCGCGTCTAAAGAAAACGTGGTGCTGGCCCTTTTCATGTTATTGGGAGAAATACTCCAATCGAGGCGGTTGGTGGCTCTGGCCGAATCATTGGTCCAATCTGAAACGTCAAATTCCAAATCAGAGATTTCGGTCACACTGTTGGTCGGAATGACGATGGTGCATTCTTGAGAAAGTGCCGATGCCGGGATATTTACGCTGTTTAAAAGTAAGACGCACAACAGCGCACTGCAAAGATGTTTTAACTTCATAAGCAACCTCTCTTTTTTCGTTTTTACAGAAAACCATCTACTTCAATGTCAGAAAGAGAAACTTGCTCGGAATCCAAATCATACAAATCAATGGCCCTGGGTTCTCTTGCCCAAAGGACAGACAATGTTGCCGCAACAGCAATCACAACGACCAAGAGAATGGTAAGCAGATAGATCAACATGATTGCTTTTCGTTTATTTGGATGGATTATTTTACTGCTTGTATTTGTATGTTCTAATTCCGAGGGCGCTTCTTCTTGTTTCTCGACCTCCTTTTCAGCAACCAGGGCTTGCGATAGGTCCATGTCATCATTCAACAAATGATCCACCGGGACCTGATACAGGCGGCTGAGCGCTTTCAGACTGTCCGCGGATGGGAGCACTGCGCCTGTCTCCCAGGTGGAGATGGCCTGGCGGGAGACATTCAGCGCTTCGGCTGCCTGGGCCTGGTTTAATTTTTGGGCTTTTCGCAGAGAGACCAATTTTTCGTTCAGTTTCATGTTTTCACCTGTTGTCACTGCTAGTTTAGCCTGAAGTCTGTGAGAAAGTAAACCACATTCAGCTGACATCTGCGCAAATATAGTTTACATCTGCCTTTTTTTAACTCTTTTTCAACAAAATGGGCCGCTTTTCAGCTTTCACTGCGCCTGCTGGTCCAACTGGATGGCCCAGGGTAGATCACCTCGAATTTACTCTGTTCCTCCTCTGTTTCGATCATTTGCAAATAGATCAGCACGTTCATCCATCCTCCGGTGGAAAATCTGTCATTATCATATCAGACGTACAGAGAGAAGTCCAGAGATGGAATATCCTGCGTATCTCCCCACAAAGCGACCTTCTTTTCTGAAAGTCATGGTATACTTTTATCGGCGGGTGTGTTATACTGTTAGCATTGATTGACTTGGATTTATGCGCACGGGGGCGGCTGATGCGACCTTTTGCCCCCTCGGCGTTTAAATATTCCGTTTGCCAAAGCCGCGATCACAGGCGGGGACGGCGGACGGAGAACAGCGAAAGAGACCAGACCAAAGGGACCCCAGGGCGGCCCTCTCCCCGGCGAGGCAGGGCCGGTGAGACCGGCCGAACAGGGTCTTGCGCCGTGCCAGGAGCACGGCTGTTTTGGCATGGGCTTTTTCGAGATAACAGGAATTTACTGATATAATTTTGATAGTAAAGGAGCTATTATGGCAGAAAAACTGAAAATTATTTCCCTGGGCGGACTGAACGAGATCGGGAAGAACCTGACCGTCTATGAGTACGGCGGCGACATCATCGTGGTGGACTGCGGCATGGGCTTCCCGGATGACGATATGTATGGCATCGACGTGGTCATTCCCGACGTGAGCTATCTCATCAAGAACCAGAGCAAGATCCGGGGCATCTTCATCACCCACGGACACGAGGACCACATCGGGGCCCTGCCCTATGTGCTGCGGTCCATCAACGCCCCCATCTATGCCACCCGCATGAGCATGGGCCTGATCCGCCTGAAGCTGGAGGAGCACCGCCTGCTGTCCAAGACCAAGCTCATCACCTGCGAGGCCGGGGACGTGGTGAAGGCGGGCAAGTTCAGCGTGGAGTTCATCCATGTGAACCACTCCATCGCCGATGCGGTGGCCTTTGCCATCAAGTGCCCCGTGGGCACCTGCGTCCACACCGGCGACTTCAAGATCGACTCCACCCCCATCCAGGGGGGGATGATGGACCTGGCCCGCCTGGGCGAGCTGGGCAAGGAGGGGGTGCTGGCCCTGCTGGCCGACTCCACCAACGTGGAGCGCTCCGGCTTTACCCGCAGCGAGCGCAGTGTGGGCGCCTCCTTCGATGCCCTGTTCCGGGGCTGCCAGGAGCGCATCATCGTCACCACCTTCGCTTCCAACGTGGACCGCATCCAGCAGATCATCGATGTGGCCGCCCGCTACGGCAGAAAGGTGGCCGTCACCGGCCGGTCCATGGAGAACATCATGAAGGTGTCCACCGAGCTGGGCTATATGAACGTGCCGGACGGGGTGCTGATGGACTTGAACCACATCAAGTCCCTGCCCAAGCACAAGGTGTGCATCATCACCACCGGCAGCCAGGGCGAGACCATGTCCGCCCTGACCCGCATGGCCTTTAACACCCACCGTCAGGTGGACCTGATGCCCGGGGACCGGGTGATCATCTCCGCCTCCGCCATCCCGGGCAACGAAAACGCCATCGGCAACGTGGTCAACGAGCTCTACCGCAAGGGGGCCGAGGTGATGAACGAGCGGGAGCTGGCCCTCCACGTCTCCGGCCACGCCTGTCAGGAGGAGCTGAAGATCGTCCACGCCCTGGTCAAGCCCAAGTTCTTCATCCCCGTCCACGGCGAGCAGCGGATGCTGCAGATCCACGCCCGTCTGGCCCAGGGCATGGGCATGGACCCCAACCATGTGCTGGTCAGCGACATCGGCCGGGTCATGGAGCTCACCCCCAACTCCGCCCGCCTGGCGGGCACCGTCACCGCCGGCCAGGTCTTTGTGGACGGCTACGGCGTGGGCGACGTGGGCAGCGTGGTCCTGCGGGACCGCCGCCACCTGGCCCAGGACGGCATGATCGTGGTGGTGCTGTCCATGTCCGGGGAGGACGGCGCCCTGGTCTCCGGCCCGGACATCATCACCCGGGGCTTTGTATATGTAAAGGAGTCGGAGGGCCTGATGGAGGAGCTGCGCCAGGTGGCCATGGAGGCCATCCAGAGCGTGGACACCCGCTATGCCACCGACTGGTCCGCCATCAAGAGCACCATCAAGGGCGACCTGTCCAACTACCTGTACAAAAAGACAAAACGCTCCCCCATGATCCTGCCTGTTATCATGGAGGTGTAAAACAAAAACATGGCTCTCCCGAAAAATGGGAGGGCCATGTTTTTTCTTGCTATATTTTGAATAATATGGTATAGTAACCATGGCGCATGGATATGCGCTGGCGCTGCCAGTAGCGGTAGGCGGGGGCCCCTCATTCGCAATGTCCCTTGAGGAGGCCGGACTTCTTTGACAAAAGCCTCCTCTTTTCTGAGGGGAGGTGGTACATATGGTAACTTATTCGGATCTGATTTTGATCGGACAGCTCATTGTGGCCGTCTTGAATTTGTTTGTCCATGTCTACAATAATAAGAAGAAGTGACCGCCCCAATAAGCCCCCAAGCTTAGCGATCACTTCTTGCTTCGTGTAAGGGCTCCCGTCTACCGGCAGCGCCTTCCTCTTGTCTTTATTCTACTGTAAAAAAGAGGATTTGTCAATCCCCCGGCGTGGGCTAGTATGACGATGAAAACTGCACGCATTATTTTTAAAAAGCGTGAAGAATTCAGAGTTTTTTAGAAGATAGCAGAAATGGTGGGTTTAACGAATTAGTTATTGACCAAATAACCGATAGCCGTCATTGGTGTCTGCTTTTTGCACGGAGATATAATAACCATCGGAATCAGAAGGTACGTTATAGACGAGGACACCACTTTTTTTAATATTAGGAGCTAGATCTTCATAGCTGAAAGTATTATCGAAGTACCAGGAGGCGTTTGTATACGGAGTGTAATTGCGCCCCTGACTGTCCGTTAAAGTCATGTCGCTATTATTAAAGCTCATCGTATCTTTTGTAATATTTTCAATATCCACATTGAAAACAACAAATTTTGTACCGTCTTGAGCCACATCGGGGTCATAATACTGAGCCGTCAGTTCAGAACGCTCTTCGCAGCTTGAAACACAGATATTGATGGTTGCCAGTTCCACGTTTTGCCCACAGGGCACATCGTGCCACACGATATCTTCAGCCTCATCAGTGCCGCCATCCGTAGAATCATCAGCAAATCCGTCGAAAGCATGGATCATATTACTTGTTAAAACATCTGTAATAGTCGATGCGTCTTCATCAGAAAAATCTGATATTTTCCACTCGCTATCAGATTTTACACAATGAAATGTGACATCTGCGGTGGCACTGCCAGTTTCAACGGTTTTTGCTTGCTCTACAAAAATATTGGTAAAGAGGTCTGCCATCTGCGACTCGTCCGCACCGCTGAAGGCGAGGGCAAATGCCTGAGACATATATTCGCCCAGCGTGGAAGTAACTACGGGAGAGATATCCGTGTAAGAAAAGCTGACAGTTGTAGTAGCCTCGTTACCATCAATGCTGGTTTCGCCAATCTCATAGGTCATTTTACCAACACAGTCTTTAAGGTAATTCAGAGCTTCCCCGGAAGAAAAGCTATTTTCTAAATCCTCATTGCTGAATGGATCTTCCACATCATTTGCATTTTCCATGCAAGTGGCCATTGCATTCATATCAAAAGACTGCATGGCATTACAGAAAGTCTCGATTACGGGCTTAGGGGAGCTGTTAGAACAACCGACGCAAGTTATCGCAAGGGAAAGGGTAAGAACAAGAGACAATATTCGTTTCATTTTTTCGTCTTCTTTCTAGTTCAAAATTTGTGCTCTATAACCACCATTTCCCTTGAACTTTATCATATTTTTTGTTGTAATGTCAAGCAATGTTTTATCATGCAGAAAATTACTATTTTCAAACTAGAATATACAACTGATGGAGACAGCGTTGTATCGATTTCCAGACAAGGTGGAAATCAGAAATTGTCCTCAATCATTTGCCGTGGCCTGCTGGGCGATGGCGATGAAGCGCTCGCCGAAGTGGGACAGCGGGCGGTCCAGGCGATAGCCGGCGATGAGACAGCTGAAGGTGGACGGGTCGGTGAGGGGGAAGAAGTCCACTCCGGCGGAGGAGGCGGAGGCGGCGGGGATGGCCCGCAGGAACAGCTCCGGGCAGATGGTGATGCCCACCCCCGCCTGGGCCATGGCCAGAGTGGTGACGGTGTTCTCCGTCTCCAGAATCAGTTTGGGCTTGAAGTAATACCGGCTGAAATATTGGTCCACGATGCTGCGGGTGCGGTTGCCCCGCTTGATGAGCACAAAGGGCATGGACTGGAATGCTCCGATGTCCGCTCCGTTGGAAAACTGCTCCCGGATCACATCCGCCTGGGCCCCAAAGAGCCGGTCGATAAAGGACTTGGGCACCACCATCACAAGACGCTGCTGGGTGAGGGAGACGGTCTCCACCCCGTCGAGCATAATGGGCTGAAAGCAGATGACCAGGTCCACCCTGCCGTGGGACAGCTCGTCCTCCAACTGGTTGGAGTTGCCCTCGTACAGGGAAAAGTCCACCATGGGGAACTCCTCCCGGAAGCGGGGCAGGATGTCAGGCAGCAGGGCCAGACCACAGGTGTGGGAGATGCCCACCCGCAGCACCCCCAGATAGTGGCGGTTGATGTCCCCCACCTTGCTGAGATATTGGCTGTACAGGTCGATGATCTGGGTGGCCGTCTGCACCAGCTGGTCCCCGGCATAGGTGAGGGCCAGCTTGGGGGAGCGGGTGAACAGCTTCACGTTCAGCTCACGCTCCATGTTGCTGATGTGGCTGGACAGGGACTGCTGGGAGATGTAAAGCCGTTCGGCAGCCCGGGTGATGTTCAGCTCCTCGGCCACCATCAGAAAGTATTTCAGGTGTAAAAAATTCACGGATGCCTCCTCATCATGACAAAGGGTGAAGCCGGAAAGTCCCGCAGAGCGGGCCCGGCGGCTATGCTGGAAGGTCTGTTACCAGCATTGTATCACAATCAAAAGCCTGTGGCAACCCACGGGAAAAAGCTGGTGTTCCCAAAAGAATATCCGTGGCATAATAGAGCCATAGATCACTGCGCTGAAAGGGATGTGTTCGCCCGGACGGCGCTGCCTGCACAGAACATAGATGGATCATAATTTTTAATAAGGAAGGATGTTTTCACTATGAAGTGCCTTATCATCGACGTTGTCCACGAGGCCATTGCCCAGGAGCTGGGCAAGTACATGGAGGTCAAGGTCAGCGAGAAGCTGCCCCCCGCCAAGGACGAGCTGAAGGCCATGATCGGGGATGTGGACGTGCTGATCATGCGCGTTGACCCCATGATCGACAAGGAGGTCCTGGATGCCGCCAAGAACCTGAAGGTCATCGGCGTGTGCTCCGTGGGTCTGAACCACATCGACACCAAGTATGCCGAGGAGAAGGGCATCAAGGTGTTCAACGCCCCCGGCCTGAACGGCAACGCCGTGGCCGAGCTGACCATCTGCAAGATGCTGGAGCTGTCCCGCCACACCATCCCCGCTCACCGGGACGTGACTGTGAACCAGAAGTGGGACAAGTACGCCTTCGTGGGCCGCGAGCTGCGGGGCAAGACCCTGGGCGTGCTGGGCTTTGGCCGCATCGGCCAGCGCGTGGGCGAGATCGCCCGGGTGTTCGGCATGAAGGTCGTGGCCTATGACCCCTATCTGCCCGCCGAGATCTTCACCAAGAACGAGGCCACCTCTATGAGCATCGCCCAGGTGTGCGAGGTCGCCGACTTCGTCACCATCCACATGCCCCTGAACGACGAGACCCGCAACCTGTTCAACGCCACCTCCATCGCCGAGATGAAGAGCGATGCCGTTGTGCTGAACATGGCCCGCGGCGGCATCGTCAACGAGAAGGACATGTATGAAGCCCTGAAGGCCGGCAAGATCGGCGGCTATGCCACCGACGTGCTGGAGAACGAGGTCGCCGGCGACGGCCTGACCGAGGACTCCCGCTTCTACTCCCCCCTGTTCGACCTGGACAACTTCGTGGTCTCCCCCCACATCGGCGCTCAGACCGTGGACGCCTCCCGGGACATCGGCCAGCACATCATCGCCAAGGTGAAGGAAGCTCTGAACCTGGGCTGATGTTAGCCGGAATATCCGCATAGCTCAAAAAGCCCCCGCTCCCAACAGGAGCGGGGGCTTTCAGCGTGTCAATCAACCCATTTCTGTCATTCCGAGGAGCGCAGCACCCGTGACTGAGAGGCCGGGCGGATGGGGACATCCGCCCCTACGAAATGTGACGAACCTTGTCCGTAGGGGCCGCTGTCCTCAGCGGCCCGCCGGGGGCG
>OLFU01003094.1_pt1 | contig 11645 bp, 10 predicted proteins | sample 1605161 | NCBI WGS metagenome assembly OLFU01 (sample SAMEA3888914, study PRJEB22519) | human gut metagenome | biome: human gut; feature: human-associated habitat; material: faeces | place: Denmark | collected 2011
GGCCTGTTTTCCCCGCCCCGGCCGGGCATTTTATCCTGTTTTTGCCTTGGCCGGCCGCACGTCCCAGAACAGCAGCCGATAATAGTCATAATCCAAAATCACCGCCGAATAGGCCACACGGTTCTGCACCTCCGCCAGCTTGGCCGCGGCCACGCTCATGTTCGGTTCGGCCCCGTCCCAGCGGCGGTATTCGTCCGTCACCGAGTTATACCACCCATCCTGGCAGATAAAGCTGTAGTTGGAGAAGATGACCATCCCCGGCTGGTCAGACAGGATGTCCGTCCCCATCATCAGCCGGGAGTCATACTCCAGGCCGAACAGGTTGGACAGGGTGGGCGCGATGTCCAGGCTGGAGCAGTACTTGTCCACCTCCACCGGCTTCTTCATCTGATCGTTCCACAAAATCAGGGTGTTCTCGTATATCTCGAACACCGGGTCCACGGTGTGGCCCAGCAGCTCGCTGTACTCCTCGTCGGTGAGGCCATAGGGGTAGTGGTCGGCGGACAGGACGATCACCGTGTCGTCCAGCTTGCCCGCCGCCTCCAGCTGCTCCACCAGGCTCTTCACCGCCAACTCCAGCTCCTGCTGGCAGGCCAGATAGCACTTGACGCTGTCGCTGTAGGGCAGGTCCTTCACCTCGTCCCAGTGCTTTCGGGCCATGGCGTTCTCCTCCAGGTTATAGTTCAGGTGGCCGCTCACCGTGAGACAATAGACCATGAAGGGGTCCTGGTCGGCAAACATGGGCACGATCTTTTCCATCATCTCCCGGTCAGAGGCGGGGAAGGCATCGGCGGAGTCCAAACTCAGCCCCTGCCCCAGGGCGATATACTCATAGCCCATGTTGGGATGGGATCGGTTGCGGTCATAGTAGTTATAGAGATAATCGTGGAAGGCCATGGTGCGGTAGCCCAGGTCCCGGAACTGGTTGCCCAGGGAGAAGGGCATATAGTTTTCCGAGGACAGGGAGTAACTCCACACCCCCGACTTGGGCACCAAGCCGGTGGTGGTGACATATTCCCCGTCCGAGGTGGACACGCCCCACAGCGGCGTATAGAAGTGGTCAAAGGTAAATCCCTGGTGGGACAGTTTCCACAGCGTGGGGGTGCGCTGGGGGTCCATGGCCAGGGTAGAGAAGCCCTCGGCCACGATCCACACCAGGTTCTTCCCCTTGAAATAGCCCGTCCACTGGTTCTTCTCCGAGGGCTCCCGCTGGGCAAACCACTTATGGGCCTCCAGCAGGGTCTCGTCCGTCTCCTGGTCGATGAGCTTGTCAAAGTCGAAGTTCATGATGTTATATTTGGACGAGGCGTATTTTTGCTCTTTCTCTGGGCCGGTCCGGTTCAGAGGGCGGACCCACTTGGGCCGGTCCCGCATATCCGGGTCGTCCGGGGCGATGCCGCCCACCAGGCGGCGGACCTCCAGGGTGGTCTGGGTCAACATGCCGAAGTCCTGCATCTCCAACTCCGGCGTGGCAGTGCGGTAATACACATAGCGCAGCGACAAGTTCCCCCCGCCGCACAGATAGACCACGCCCATCACCGCCAGCTGCACCAGAATGGCCGCCACGGCCCACCGGATGCGCAGCCCAGCCGGGTCGGGCTGGTCCCGGACGATCCTCTTCCGCCCCACAGCGGCGAAGATCACCGGCAGTGCCATCATCAGGATGGGGAACCAGTTTAAAATGATCTCAGCAGTGGCCATGCCCCCAAAGGCCCCGGCCACCATGCCCATCTTGGTCAGAGAGAAGATGGTGAGGAACGTCTTGAACAGGTGGTAATACACCGCCTGGGCCCCCAGCCACAGAGAGATCAGCCCGGTACACAGCACCAGCAGCACCCTGCCCTTCCCGGGGGACACTCCGCCGCACAGCAGCCCCAGGCCCATGGCGATGGGGACGGTGAACAGCAGGGTAAACAAAGCCCCCACCGGCGAGATGCCGTGGAGACAGTACAGCTTTAAAAACAGCTCCTCGTAATAGATGACGACCAGGAAATAGAATCCGGGCCGCGCCAGACGCAGCCGGGGCCGGAGCAGGGTCCGAAAGCGCCGGCTTAGTTTCTCCATGCCATCCATGGTATGCCTCCTAAAGGAAAGGATATCCGTTTATCGTTAACGGCAGTTTTCATTATTTTACTCGCCCGCCACCCCCCTGTCAACGAATTTGGAGAGCCGTTTTCTTTTTTGTCGCACATTGGACGGAATGAAACCGCCGTCCTGTTCTCCAATGAACAACAGTTGATGGAATACACAAAAAAAATGTGAAAACCATCCTTTTTTTCGGAAATCCACAGTGCTGTTCCGCCTTGAAAAACAAACGTGCTTCTGCTATGATAGCTGATAACGTAAGCGATTCACAGATTATTTACAATTTGTTCTTTCGACCCAAACAGCGGCCCCTGAAGCAGAAATAAGGAGGCCCGGAGAGGAGTGCGTGGTTTGTCTCAACTGCGAGAAAATCTGGTGGAGCGGCTGAAGAAAGCCTACTCCGCCTATTACGATATAGAGGATATCCAGGACGGCTCCCCCCTGAAGGCCCTGTGCAGCTATCATCTGCGGGACAGCCAGTATGTGCTGATGAAGCAGGCGGAGCTGTGGGCGGCGGAGAGCCATGAATACCTCTATCTGTGGTCCACGGACCACCTGGATGTTCCCTTGGTGGAGGAGGTCTTCCGCCGGGTGACGGAGGACGGCGAGCCCCGGGTCCGTCCCCACGCCCAGCACATGTACACCTATCTCACCGCCGTGGTGCTGTATGACAGCGCCGACCCCCTGGCTCTGGCCCGGCTGAAAAAGCTGAAGCGCCGCCGGGAATTCAAGCTATCCCTCCATGGATGGATGGAGTTTCGTATAGCCGCCGTGGACCTGTCCACGGGAGAAGTCACCACCAATCGCAGCGGCAAGCTCATCGGCAAAGACGTGAAGCGGCTGGTGGCGCGCATTGTTTCCAAAGAAAAAGGAGAGGAGCAAAAACAATGAATGCAGTATTGGTTTTCCTGGTCGGCTGCGCCATTCTTGTTGTAGGATACATTTTCTACGGCGGCTGGCTGGCCAAGCAGTGGGGCGTGGATGACTCCCGCGTGACCCCTGCCCATGAGCTGGAGGACGGCATGGACTATGTCCCCGCCAAGGCCCCCGTGCTGATGGGACATCACTTTTCCTCCATCGCGGGCGCCGGCCCCATCAATGGCCCCATTCAGGCCGCCGTGTTCGGCTGGGTCCCCGTGGTGCTGTGGGTGCTGATCGGCGGCATCTTCTTCGGTGCCGTCCATGACTATGGCGCTCTGTTCGCCTCTATCCGCCACAAGGGCCAGTCCATCGGCGAGGTCATCGCCCTGAATATCGGTTCCCGGGCCAAGAAGCTCTTCCTAATCTTCTCTTACCTGACCCTGATCCTGGTGGTAGCCGCCTTCGCCTCCATCGTGGCCAGCACCTTCCAGGCCACCTATGTGGACGGCGTTGTGGACACCGTCAAATCCGCCACCAATGCCTCTGTGGCCATGATCTCCCTGCTGTTCATCCTGATGGCCATCATCTTCGGCTTCTTTGTCTACCGCAAGGGCGCTTCTCTGGCCGTGGCCACCGTTGCCGGCGTGATCGGCATCGTGGTCTGCCTGGTGGTGGGTCTGAACTTCCACCCCATCTACCTGTCCAACACCGCCTGGATGTGGATCATCGGCGTGTACATCCTGGTCGCCTCTGTGGCTCCCGTGTGGATCCTGCTACAGCCCCGTGACTATCTGTCCTCCTTCCTGCTGTACGCCATGATGATCATCGCCGCTGTGGGCGTGCTGGGGGCCGGCATCATGGGCGCTGACCTGAATATGGACATGCCCGCCTTCACCGGCTGGTACGACAACATGACCGTGGTGGCCGCCACCGGGGCTCCCGCCTCTCTGGGCTATGTGTTCCCCGCCCTGTTCGTCACCATCGCCTGCGGTGCCATCTCCGGCTTCCACTCTCTGGTGGGCTCCGGCACCACCGCCAAGCAGCTGGACCACGAGCGCGATGCCAAACCCATCGCCTATGGCGGCATGCTCATCGAGTGTGCCCTGGCTTTGGTCTCTCTGTGCGCTGTGGCTTACATCTGGCAGGACTATGTGAAGCTGCCCTCTGACGGCGGCATCCGCACCCCCACCGCCGTGTTCGCCACCGGCATCTCCCGCATGGTGGCCACCATCCCCGGTCTGGAGGGCACCCAGGCCACTGTCAGCTCTCTGCTGGTGCTGACCGTGTCCGTGTTCTGCCTGACCTCCCTGGACACCGCTACCCGTCTGGCCCGGTATATGTTCCAGGAGTTCTGGCTGGAGCCCGGCCAGACCTATAAGGACGCCACCGGCTTCAAGGCTGTGCTGTGCAACCCCTTCGTGGCCACCGCCATCACCGTGGTCCTGGGCATCGGCCTGGGCCTGGGCGGCTACTCCACCATCTGGCCCCTGTTCGGCGCTTCTAACCAGCTGCTGGCCGCTCTGGCTCTGCTGGCCGTGTGCGCCTGGCTGGGCAACGTGGGTAAGAACAACAAGATGTTCTACCTCCCCATGATCTTCATGCTGGTGGTCACTCTGACCTCTCTGGCTCAGACCGCCATCGCCAAAGTGAACACCATCTCCGCCAACGGTGCCACCACCGCCCCCATGATCCAGCTGGTGCTGGCCGTGGTGCTGTTCGTCCTGGCTCTGGTGCTGGCTGTTGAGGCCTGCCAGACCATCTTCGGCCACAAGAAGCCCGCCGCTTCCAAGTAAGGCCATTCCATCCGCAAGACAAGCGGGCCCGAGTGTTCAAGCTCGGGTCCGCTTCTTGTTTTTCCATCTAACGCATGTTATGATATGCTTGTTTAAAAGGGGGCCTTCTCCTATGCTATCCTCATCCCGGCATACTCTGATGCAGGGCCTTTTTCTGACGCTGGAGGGCCTGATCTACGCCCGCTTTCTCTTTCTGGACCTGACGGGCCGGGGGGCGGCAGGCGACGGCCTGAAGTACCTGGGCATCCTCCTGTGTGCTCTCTTCGCCTGGTATCAGGCCAGAGGCGGCGGCTCCCGGCTGATGGCCTGGGCGCTGACGCTCACCCTGGGGGCGGACTTCTTTCTGCTGATGCTGGACCGGTATTACATCTTGGGCCTGCTGCTGTTCTGCGCCGTTCAGGGTCTGTATCTCCTGCGCATCGCCCGGGCCAACGGAGGGCGGACATTGTGGACAGCGCGTCTGGTGCTGTGCCTCCTCTCCCCCGCTCTGCTGGCCGCTCTGGGGCGGCTGACAGGAGAGAACCTGCTGGCCCTGATTTACTTTTCCAACTTTCTGTGCAACGTGGCCCTGGCGGTCAAACTGCCCCGGGGCTGGGGGCGGCAGTTTGCCCTTGGGCTGGCTCTGTTTCTATGCTGCGACGTATGCGTAGGGATTTTCCAGTCCCCCGGCCTGCTCCCGCCAACCTTAGAGCGCTTCGCCAGCCTGGGCATGTGGCTGTTCTATCTCCCCGGCCAGGTGCTCATCGTCCTGTCCGGCCGCAATCCCCACGAAACGAGGTCCCGCTATGAAAACCAGTAAACCCCTGTCCCTGCTCACCGCCCTGTTCACCGCCCTGGCAGTGCTGTCCGGCTCCATCGCCGCCCCCCTGCTGTGCCGTCCCTTCTATTATGCCCACATCGGCCCCATGGGGCTGACGGAGTATGTGGGGCTGACTGCGGAGGAAATTCGCCAGGCCTTTGACCAGGTGATGGACTTCTGCCTGGGACTGCGGCCCGACTTTGCCGCCGGGGTGCTGCCCTGGTCCCAGTCCGGGGCCGGCCACTTTGCCGACGTGCGGCGGCTGTTCCTCCTGAACCTGCGGGTGCTGGCTCTGTCTCTGGCGGGACTGCTCCTTTTGCTGGTCTGCAGCCGTTTGAAACACGTCCGGCCCTATTGCTTCCGGGGCCGGGGCCCCGGCTTTTGGGCCGCGGCGGGACTGGCCGCCGTCTTTCTCGTGGTGGGCGGCCTGGCCGCGCTGGACTTTGACCGGGCCTTCGTGATCTTCCACGCCCTCTTCTTCCCCGGCAAGACCAACTGGCTCTTCGACTGGCGCACAGACCCGGTGATCCTTATTCTGCCCGAGACGTTCTTCCGCAACTGCGCCCTGCTCATTCTGGCCCTGGTAATGCTGTGGTGCGCCGTTCTCATCTTCGCCGACCTGTGGGCCGGCAAGCGGCGGAAGCAGCGGGGACAGTCCCTTTGAACGATCAAAAAAATCACGCCCCGGAGACGAGCTTCTTTCCTCATCTCCGGGGCGCTGCTTTGTCTATTTCTCTGTGTTCAAAATCAGGCTCCTGGCAAATTCTCGTGCCCTGTACGCCTTCTCATCCTCCATGAACACGCTGTTATAGCCGTGGTCGTGCCCGGCCAGCATGCCCAGATAGCGCAGCTGGGAGTGCCTGCAGTAGCGTTTCACGCCGCTCTCCCACAGGTCGGCCCCCTTCTCCGGGGGATAACCGCAGGTGGTCACCAAGGCTACCGCCTTCCCCGCCCACAGGGCGGGACCCTTTTTTTCGCCGTAATACTTGTTCATGCCATAGACCAGCCGGTCCAACACCGCTTTCATGGGCGGGGTGCAGTACCAGGAGTAGATGGGTGTGGCAAGCACCAGCACTTCACAGGCCAGCACCCGGCGGAAGATCTCCTCCATGTCGTCCCGGATGGCACAGCCAAAGATGTTCCAGTCCCGCTGGCAGGTGCGGCAGGCCCGGCAGGGCCGCAGGTCCAGGTCATAGAGCCAGACTGTCTCGCACCGGCAGCCCAGTTTCTCCAGCTCCGCCGTGAAGGGCCGGAGTAGCGCGGCGGTGTTCCCTGTTCTTCTGGGACTGCCCATCAGGATACACACCTGTTTTTCCATGTGAAGCGCCTCCCCACCTGTCTCATCTGCTTCGGAACGCAAACCACCGCTGGCCCCCATAGTTCAGGATGACGAACAGGCCCGACCCGGCCAGCAGGGTCAGGTTGCCCTTGATCTGTTCGCTGAGGGCGGTCTCCGCCATCAGTCGGGCCATGATGGGCTGGGCCAGACCATAGGCCAGCAGCCAGCACACGGTGATGTTCAGGACAAATCGGAGCACCACCCCCGCCCCCCGCTCCTGATTGCGGAAGGTGAAGTGCTTATTTAAAAAGAAACTCACGATGCTGCCCACAATATAGTTGGCCGCCGAGGCGATCCACTGCCCCCTGCTGCCCCAGGTGTTCAGAGGCGTCAGGTTGTACAGGCCGAACATCACCCCATAGCCCACGGCGGTGTTCACCAGACCCACCAGAATAAAGCGGAAGAAGGTGGGATCAAACAGTTTTGCCAGATGCGCTCTCATCGTTCCCTCCGCAGTGTTCGGCCAGAATATACCGGGGCCGGTCCTTGATCTCCTCGTAAATCTTGGCGATATAATAGCCGATGATGCCCAGACAGATCATCAGAATACTGCCGATGAGCAGCTGGAGCAATATCACCGTGGTAAAGCCCTCCAGGGCATGGCCGGTGAACTTCTGCCACAGGGAGTGCAGTCCCAGCACCACCGAGGCCAGAAAGACCACACTCCCCAGCAGGGTGACGATCTGCAGAGGTGCGGTGGAGAAGGCGGCGATGTTGGTGACGGCGTAACGCACCAGACTCATCACCGACCACTTGGACTCCCCCGCCACCCGGGGCTGGACCTCAAACTCCACCGTGGCGGTGGAAAAGCCGATCCAGGACGACAGAGCCCGGAAAAAGGCGTTCTTCTCCCGCAGGGCCACCAGGGTATCCACCGCTTTCCGGTCCAGCAGCTTAAAGTCAGAGGCCCGGGACATGTCCACCCCGGTGACCCGGCTGAGAATGTCATAGAACCGGTGGGCGGCAAAGGCGTGGAGAGGGGATTCCTTCCCCCGGCTGACCTTTACCCCCTCGATGACCTCGTACCCCTGCTGCCACAGGCGGTACATCTCCTCCAGCTTCTCCGGCGGGTGCTGCAGGTCGCAGTCCATCACCGCCGCGCAGTCCCCCCGGGCCTGGGCCAGGCCGGCAAAGATGGCCGCCTCCTTGCCGAAATTCCGGGAGAAGCGCACCCCTCGCACCTGGGGAAACCGGGCGGCCTGGGTCTGGATGGCCGCCCAGCTGCCGTCTTTGGAGCCGTCGTCCACGAATAACAGCTCGAATGGGATATCCGCCGCCGTCAGAAGCTGGGTGATGCGCTCTGCCGCCCGGGGGATGGATGCCTCCTCGTTATAGGAGGGGAGCACCACCGACAGCAGCCCGCCCTGTTTTAACTCTCTCAACGGCTTCATCTCCTGTTCTCATAGGCCAGTTCAAAGTCCGACTTGGGGGTGTAGTGCTCCTGGACCTTCACCACCACCCGGCCATCCACCACCTGGACGCTGCCGTCGGCGGGGTACAGAGGCATGGCCTGAAAGGCTTTGGAATCGGACACGGCGATCATGGTCTCCTCGGCCGGCTCGTCCACGGGGACGTTGAGCCAGTCGTTAAAGTAGTAGTAGAGGTGCTTGTTCAGGTGGGTCACGGTGTTCAGGGGCACGCTGTAGTGGTCCACCTGGAAGAACGTCGGGATGCAGGTGCGCAGCTGGCTCTCGTCCGGGGCCCCGATGACCACGATCTCCATGCCCTTCTCATAGCCCGGACAGCTCTCGATGCGGGAGAGCATCCGGGTGGCATAGCTCTCCGTGGCCCGGTGGGACTGGGCGGCGGCGGTGTAGAGCAGGTTATCCGTGTTCACGCAGAACAGCAGCAGCAGCACCGCCCACACCACGGGCACATACTCCCACCCCCGCTTTAAGCGCCGGGCGCTCTCCGCCCCGTCCGCCAGCATGAGCACCGCCCCATACACCAGCACGAAGGAATACTTCATCAGAGGCGTGGGGTCGGAGTAGGGGCTGAGTACCCGCATAAAGTTCAGCCCCAGGGGAAGCAGGGCCGCCATGCACAAACCGCCCACCAGCCGCCAAGGCTCCCCCTTCAGGCGCTTGCTGCCCACCCGGGCAAAGAAGCAGGCTGCACCCACCGCCAGGGCCGCCAGATCCAGCACCGCCATCCAGCCGGTGGCAAAGGCGTTGGCCGAGCCGGGCTTGAAGAAGAAGGCGGCCGTCTGCCAATAGGCGGAGAGGATGAGCCGGGGCAGCTGACCGATGGGATAGCCGGAGCTGGCCGCGTCCATGCCCAGATAGGACAGCAGCTCCAGCCCCTTCACTTTTAGAAATACCATCAAAACGGCATAATAGAGGACGGCCCCCACCGCCAGGAGGGCCACAAACCGCAGTCCCAAGCGCAGGGTCTTTGGAAAGGTGGCGGAGGGCTCCAGCGTCTCCCGCAGCACCGCCAGCAGGGCAAGGCCGATGGCCACGGTGACGTAAGCCTGATAGATACCCATGGCCAGGGCCAGCAGCACCGGCCCCGCCAGAGACCACCTGTCCCCCCGCCGGGCCAGCCATACCGCCCCTGCGGCCAGCAGAATGGCCAGGGCATAGGCCGAGGCGGTGAACATATAGAGGAAGGTGTATCCCAGACAGGGGAAGGCGGCCATAATGGCCCCCCACAGTCCGGCGGCCACCCGGCCCCGGATCTTCAGAATGTCCACCGTCAGGGCGGCGGCCAGACCCAGCAGCACCATGGTCACCAGGCCGATGGCGGCGGGCATCTGGGTAAAGTCGTTCAGGGCCGAGGCATAGTGCAAAAACCACCGGCCGGACACCGTCATCTGCTGGGGGTCATACATCCGGCTCAAGCCGTCGGCGTTGGGGATCAGGTTGGCAAAGGCGAACAGGTGGGCCAGATAGCCCACCAGAAAGCAGCTGAAAAACGCAGCCTTGGCCGCCGGGTCTATGCCCCGCCACAGCCGGCACATTTGCTTGTCCATGGACAGAATTCTCCTTCTATCGGAAATTTTGAAACCATCAAAACAGGGGCCTACTGCGCCTATTTTAAGTTATTATAGCATCATCCTTCCCCCGGCGCAAGTAACGGGACAGGTGCCCTTCTCCCCGGCATGAAAAAGCTTGCATTTCAATAAACCCTTTATTATAATAGGTTTTTAAGAAAGAAGGTCGATGTCCATGATGGTTTCCACGAAGGGGCGCTATGCCCTGCGGGTGATGATCGAGCTGGCTGCCCGCTGTGACGAGGGAGTGGTCTGTCTGAAAGAGATCGCCGAGCACCAGCAAATATCAGAAAAATATTTAGAGGCCATTGTGAAAAGCCTGGTGTCCGCCGGTCTGGTCATCGGCACCCGGGGCAAAGGCGGGGGCTATCGCCTGGCCCAGACCCCGGACCAGTGCACCGTGGCCGCCATCCTCCGGGCAGCGGAGGGCTCCCTGTCCCCGGTGAACTGCCTGGATGACGACTGTCCCCGCCACGGAAACTGCGCCACCCTGCCCATGTGGCGGGAGCTGAACCGCATCATCGACGACTATTTCCAGGGCATCTCCCTGGAACAGCTCACCGCCCAGGCCCAGGCCCTGGGGGACACCGGCGTGGTATAGTCGTTTTGTACAACCATCCCCCTAAATCTGCCCCGTTCCTACTGCGTTCCACCATGTTTTTTAATTCCTATTGACATTATAGGTTTTCAATGCTATGATTCACTCAAACCTATAAAAAAGATATGTTTTTTGTCCGGGAGGGACAGGCTCCCTGCCCGCCCCGGCGATACAGAAAGGAACGATTCCATGATCTACTTGGATAACGCGGCCACCACCAAGACCAGTCCGGCGGCCCAAAAGGCCATGCTGGAGTGCATGGAGCAGTTTTGGGGCAATCCCTCCAGCCTGCACACCCCCGGGCAGAAGGCCGCCGAGGCCCTGGCCCAGGCCCGTGAGACGGTGGCCGCCTGCATCGGCGCCACCCCCCGGGAGATCTACTTCACCTCCGGCGGCAGCGAGGCGGACAACCAGGCCATTGTCAGCGCCGCCCTGCTGGGCAAGCGCAAGGGCAGGACCCACCTCATCTCCACCGCCATCGAGCACCACGCCGTGCTCCACACCCTGGCCCGGCTGGAAAAGGACGGCTTTGATGTCACCCTCCTCCCCGTGGATGAGAGCGGCATCGTAAAGGTCGACGACGTGGCCGCCGCCATCCGGGAGGACACCGCCCTGGTGAGCGTCATGTTCGCCAACAACGAGATCGGCTCCATCCAGCCCATTGAGGAGATCGGCGCCCTGTGTCACGAAAAGCATGTGCTGTTCCACACCGATGCGGTGCAGGCGGCCGGCCATCTGCCCATCGACGTGGAGAAGCAGCACATCGACATGCTGTCCCTGTCCGGCCACAAGTTCCACGGCCCCAGGGGCACCGGTCTGCTGTATGTCCGCCGGGGCGTGCCCCTGCTCCCTCTCATCGAGGGCGGCGCCCAGGAGCGGGGCAAGCGGGCCGGCACCGAGAACCTGCCCGCCATCGCCGGCATGGCTGTGGCTCTGAAAGATGCCTGCGACCACATGCAGGAGGACACTCAGCGCCAGCTGGCCCTGCGGGAGCGCCTCATCGCCGGGCTGAGCAAGATCCCCCACAGCGCCCTGAACGGCGACCCCGTCCGCCGTCTGCCCGGCAACGTGAGCTTCTGCTTCGAGGGTATCGAGGGGGAGTCCATGCTGCTGCTGCTGGACGACAAGGGCATCGCCGCCTCCTCCGGCTCCGCCTGCACCTCCGGCTCTCTGGA
>OLFU01003112.1_pt1 | contig 11563 bp, 7 predicted proteins | sample 1605161 | NCBI WGS metagenome assembly OLFU01 (sample SAMEA3888914, study PRJEB22519) | human gut metagenome | biome: human gut; feature: human-associated habitat; material: faeces | place: Denmark | collected 2011
TGGTCAAAAACCGCTTTCTGAACACCCTCGTGACAGGGGACAGAAAGCGGTTTTTTATGGTCTGCCGGAGTGTTGCGGACGGATGATTTGTCGCTCCGGTTTGCCGCATTGTACCTCCGATGGGGAGGTTAAGCAAGCCCTTTATGCGAGAATAGGCGGTGCAAAAATTGCATCGCTATAGACAAAGATATACCCCAAAAGATTCTAACTGAGATTCACACTCGCCTTATCCGAAGAAATGTCCTTTTATATCTGTGACGCCGCCATCCTTGTCGCAGAACCACTCATAATTAGAGTGGCAATTTTGGCAGCGAGCTATCACATCAAAGCCACCAGGCGAGTGCCGGTTGCTGGTAATACTCATAACTTCCAATGGCTTCCCACAGACCGGACAAAGTCTAATTTTTCTTGCTTGACGAGTAGAGCGCTCCTCCTGCTCTGCTTTGAGTGCATCTAAGAGACTGCGCCAGAGATTTGAATTTGGATCATATTCTGCATAGTCTTCAAGCTGTCGACGAATTTCATCGGTAGCCAAAACGAGAAACTTATCATCCAAAAACTGACGGTGACGCTTGATATAATCGGCGACTACTATGGGCATATATGTGTTTCTGTCCATCGCATACCGCATTGCCGATAGCAGGATCAAGCGAAAATTAGAATCGCAGATTGGGGCGAGCAGATCCTGTGGGAACAGCAGGAGCACCTTGCCGTCATTCATGAATACGCGCAGCGGGTGCTGTTCTTCTGTTACCCGGTCCAGTAAGTTGTTGGTTTGCTCTTTCAGCTCATCAATGGTGATGGATTCATAGTCCTGAAATGTGTCTGATTCGTAATTCATCATCTGACCTCCGTTCACTTTGTCCTCGCTATCAAGTGTTGGCATTGTAGCTCTGACGGAGAGGTTAAGCAACTCCTTTGTGCAGGGATAACGATAAACGCACAGACCATAGCTTCTTTCGGGAAGCCCCGCCGCCCGGTTGCCGCCCTGGGCAGCGTGAAGTCCAAGCTGCTGAAAAGCTTGTCGTAGAATGCAGCGGCGCTTTGGGATGTGAACAGCGTCACATCCTGAATGATTTCCTGTCGGTAGATAGCGGCCAGCCCCTTTCTGGTTGGTTTTCTCTCAAGTCAATTTTACCAAAAAGGGGCTCCGCTTTCTATACCATATGAGTGATTTCCGGTTTCAGTCATGGCCGGGAACCATTGCAATTACTGCCTTTCTTGCGTTTTGCTCATGGCTGATTACATTCCCTTAATTCAGGTGGTGTTTTAAGGAAAATCGTGCCGAAGTAAGGGAAAGTATCTGCGCCCTGCGAGGAAACCGCTGTTGACTTTTGTCATAATTTTATTATGAGTATTTTTCGATTGGCACTCAAAGCGAGGACTTCCCGCAGCCCGGGCCCGGTTTGGGTTTCCTTGCATTACGAGTGGCAAACTCTCTCTGCTCTGTCTCAAGTGCATCTAAAAAACCCTGTCAAAGATTTAGGTTTGGTTCTTGCTCTGCGTAGTCTTTAAGGTGCCGCCGGATATTGCTGAACTCACGGATATCAATCGTGTGCTGTCGCAGTTTACCTTCTCCGCCAGTGAGACGGGATTCTGTTTCAGCGTGTCTGGCAATATGCGCACCATCACCACTGATACGACTCCCACTGGCAACGTGACGATCTCCGCGAGTCGAAGTACTTCTCGCTGCGGCGTTCTTGTCTGGACGGACTACGAGTACGATCCAATGGCGGCGTTCAAGGCCAGGTGGCTTACCTATTTTCGGGGCTGTATGCAAAAACGCAATCGTCATCTTGTAGACAAATAGCAGGAGATGTATTTATTTTCTTACCGAAAAACAGGCGGCACATTTTGTACTATCAATTATGCCTCTGATCATGGGCTAACGATAATCAACATTGCTAAATAGTTATCGAATAAAAGATCACAAGCCCTTCTCACATACAACTGCACTATTAACGAGAAAAGGTGCGACTATTTTGTTGCACCTTTTCTCACCTTGGACTGTAATTCAATCAAACCTATTGAAAACTGTGTAGAAATATGGCATTATATATAATGTATTTTTGCGCCAACGAGATAGTGGAGCTGATCCGCGCTGTATGGAGGTATCACATGAAGGTTCGCTATGATAAGCTGTGGAGACTAATGAAGGACAACAAAATGAAAAAAAGTGATTTATCAAAAGCTGCGGAAATAAGCTCCTATGCGATGACAAAATTAAATAATGATCGCCCTGTCAGTATGGAAGTAATGATTAACCTCTGCAAAGTCTTTCACTGTGACATAGGAGATTTAATGGAAGTAATCGAAGAAGACTAATTGGAGGCATTATTATGGACATGGATCGGGTTAGAATAGCCGATGTGATTACAACTGAATATTCGGACTTTCTCTCCTTTTGTTCCGCGTCTGGGAAGATATTTATTTCGGAATTAACGAATGTTGATTTTGTCGCTTTTAGAACGAGTTCCGGGCAATCACGCGACTACATAAAATTGATAAGAGCAATGCTGGATAGTCCAGTTGTTGTTGCGACTACTGAAGTTGACGCTGTTCAGAAAAGTTCGGAGAGCGTAAAAAATGAGTTGCAGGGAGAACCTTTTGACGCGGGTGGATACTTCGCTCTTGAAGATCAGTCAGCACCATCTAAAACAGAATCTCCTTCATTGATACAGCCGATTGAACAGCCTGTAAAAAATTTAGAAGATGCTCTCGATGAGACCAGCTGTTCTGACAGGAAAAATGATACCGAGAATGAAACGGCTGATAGAATGGCAGAAGAAATTGTAGTTACATCAACAGAGACTGAAACTACAGCTTCAAGTTCGACAGGATCTTCTGATGACAGCGAATATACCCTTGCATACTTGTTTGATGTAAATCCTTCGTGGTTTGAAGATGTAGGCATTATTGCACTTAATTTAGGTGTTCGTCCGACAAACTGCTTAAATAATGCAAAGATTAAGACGATTGCTGAAGTGTTGGCCAGAACCACCGACGAGCTAAAAGCTATTAAAAACATGGGAGTGAAGTCGGTCAACGAGATAGTACAAAAAGTTAAGGATTATGTGTCTGATCCTGCAAATTTAGATGTGACAACTATCTCAGCTACTTCCAATCTTTCTCCAAAACATGAACAGATAGAGTGTGATCCTGCATTTAAAAGCACACTTGAAGCTATGCTAATGGGTGATGAGTACTCAACAGAGGGTTTCAGTGACAAACAGAGGGAGAATTTTGAAAAACTGAAAGATGCTTCAAGAATTGCAGGAGAAGATATTTGCCTTGCGGCATATCTAAACCCAGAATATGCACTCACTATATGCAATGCTTTTATGGAGTTTGCTACACCATATATTCAGTATAGGAATGCTATGAATGAAGCGGTCCGAAAAATCGGACACTTGCCAGATTCCATGCGTCAGCTAAAGGCAATGCCGTTTATCAGGGCTTACTCTGCAACGGCTGGTGAAAAATTGTCATATCTTTTGTCTGAATGTTCAGATGATACGACTGTTGAGCATATTCCGCTTCTCTATGAGAAATTGAGAAAAGAAGAGAATATGGCTGTGCTAACGTCTGATACGAATAAGTTTCTCGGATGGCTCAACTTTGATGTTTTCGTGGTTATTTCTTCTATCTCGGCGAACATTCGTAGCATTCTTGCCGGAAGAAACGAGAGAGCAATAAAGGTATTTGCGCTTAGGTCTAAAGGCGAAACACTTGAAGCAGTAGGCTCCTTGTATGGTGTAACACGCGAACGCATTCGACAAATAGAGAACAAAGTCCATAGGACCTTTTGGGATGTATATGCGAAGCAGAAATATGATCTCATTATGCTTGTCTATGCATTGCGGAATGGAGATAATGTTTTACATTTTGATGAATTGAAGGACACGGTAGGAGATGAGTTTGCAAATGTTCTTTGGGCTTGCATAAAGCATAATCAAGAACATGAGCATTATTACTACTCTAAGACTTTGGATGCTATCGTAGTCAAGACGGATGATGCTAAAAATATGAGCGAGTCTGCTCTGCTTTCGACGATAGAAGCCCTTCTTGCAACGCTACCTGATGTGATGCTGGCTTCGGAGAAGGAGAGCGCTATTGCAGAACTGGCAGAAAAAAATTCGATCCCCAAAGAGGCGTTGAATGACGTCTTTGACAGCATTTATCAGCAAACAGAAAACTTCCTGCATAAAGGCCGTCTTACGGTTGTGTTTATGTGTGAGTATGTTCTGAAAAACCGCTTTCAGGCAGGTTTCAAAATTGCAGATGACTTTGAAGCAGATCGGTTTAGGCAGTACATGGTCGAACTTTTCGGGACACGTGCAAAAACTATTACTGCGAGAGCTATAGATGCTGATGTCGGTAGACTTGGTGTACTTTGCGACCGAGGAAAGTATATCCACCCAGATTATTTGGTTGTGGACCCAAGCGTTATCGATACTATAAGCGATTATATTGAGGCGTCCCCGCGTTCACTTATTCCGTATGGTGAGCTCTTTGATGCGCTGAGGGAAAAGCTTGAGGGCACACAGATTACGAACAGATTTCTCCTTCAAGGCGCATTAAAGAAGTATGGGTGTAAATTTAATACAGGCAGAGATTTTGTTCGCAAAACCAAATCGGTAACTTTTGTGGATGAACTCGAATCATTTGTTTCAGACCGAGGTATCGTACATAAGTCAGAAATCCTCGCGGAATTTACATCGCTTGGGGAGGCGGGACTTGGTCAAGTCGTGTCCAGGAGCGCAAATGTATTCAATATTGAGAATGGCTATTATATCCACGCAGAGCAGTTTGATATTCAACCGGAAGATTATGAAATGCTTCGTGGCTATTTAAGCGAGGCGTGTAAAGAAATTCCGGTTAATATCAGATCTGTTTATGATGCTGTTGCTGAACAATTCCCGGAATTCATGTATCGCAATGACTTTGAGGATCGCAATAAACTCTTTGCTGCTTTGAACTATATGTTCAGAGAAGAGTTTAGTTTTTCTCGCCCTTATATTGCGAAACTTGGAGCCAGCGATATTTCGAATCGAAGTGTTATCCTGCAGCATATCGAGGACTATGACAGCATTGAGATAGAGGAATTAATTGATATTTGCGACGAGAACGGTATCCACTATGTTGCTCCGGCATATTTATGTCAGATGATTGCACCAGATTTTATTCGAGTTAATCGAACTACTCTGATGCGTCGCGAACTTACTGGCATTACAGATGAAGTGATAGAGCAGGCAAATAGTATCATACATGATCTTCTTGAAGTGAATGGCTATGTTGTTGCCTCAAAAGTGAACGATTATTTGTGGTATCCGCAGATAGACGTTGATTGGAACGAATTCCTCCTTGAGAACCTCATTATACAGAGCAAGAAAATCAATGTGGTATATATGTTTGGTGACCCATTACGGCATCCGAATGCTATTTATGTCGCTGAGGAATTCAGCAAGGATACGTTTGACTCATTCCTGATTAAGGTGCTGACAGAAGAAGTCCATAAAGGCTCATTCACCTCAAAGGTTGAGATGAGAGATTGGCTGCGCGAAGAGGGAATGATTGAGGCTAAACTTCCCAACTTTCTCGAAAGTGCAAAGTACTTCTATGTCAACGAAACTGGAGTTCATTGTACTGGAGAGTAACCATGACAAACGGTGTGGCGCTGACAACTCATTGCGCCCGCTAAAGGTGAGGAAACAATTATGTATAACTACGAATGGGATATAGAAACTGGTGGATATATTCTTTTGCCTTCTAAAATTACCGGGGTCACCAAAGAAGTCAGACCTGTCTTTTCTGAAGAGTTGCGATTTCTTGGGCTTGATCGAGACTATGGTTGGGACTTTCCTGATTGTGAAGGACCTCTGATGTGGGCAGAAGCACGTAGATATTTCTACAAGGGGGAACTTGTTTGTGAGGCATCTGGCGGTGGCTTATATGAAATGCCTACGTTAAAAAATGTTATCAAAGATTTGCGTATTACACCAGTAGATATAGAAATGATGCTTTCTAAAAATGAGAGTGTCATGGATGGATTGGTTCAAAAAACACTAAAAACAACTTACAAAGCCTATTTGGATTATAAGAGTAGAGTTAGTATGTTCTATGTGGCATACAGCGGAGGCAAAGATTCGATTGTCATGTTAGACATAGTGCAAAGAGCGCTTCCTCATGACGGTTTTGTAGTGGTTTTTGGCGATACGACTATGGAATTGAAAACCACCTATCAGGCGCTTTCTGAGGCCAAGGCTCATTGGCCTTCACTTGAGTGGTATGAAGCGAGAGCGGAGTTCGAAGCAGAAGAATCATGGAGAAGAATAGGATTCCCGGCAAGAAAGCTTCGCTGGTGTTGCAGCGTGCATAAGACAGCGCCGTCTATTGCAAGACTTAAAGAAATATACAAGAAAAAATATCCAGAGGCACAGCGTCCATTTAAGGTCATGGTATTTGATGGAGTTCGTGCAGAGGAAAGTGATGCGCGTTCCACTTATACAATGATTTCTGATGGAAACAAACACGCAGTTCAGTTTAATTGTAGCCCCATATTAGAATGGAGCTCTTGTGAATTGTTCCTTTACATTTTCAAATATGGACTTTTGTTTAATAAGCTCTATCGCTATGGTGCATACAGAGTTGGTTGCAAACTCTGTCCGATGGCTTCCGAATGGTATGAATGTGTACTAAATCATATTTTTCCAGAAGAGGTTAAACCGCTTCTGGACATTGTATCGACAAGCATCACAAAATCATTCTCATCGGATGAAGAGAAGAAAAAGTATCTTCAGTCAGGTGGCTGGAAGTCCAGAATTGGCGGGAAAGAACTCTCGTTTGGCGGCAACAAGATTACTGAGATTAAGGCAAAAGACTCGGTTAAACTTATTATTACTGAGGGTAACTATAAATGGGATAAATGGATGGCAACGGTTGGCCCTGTCATTCAAATAGGGGATAATAAGTATTCCATAAGATACAAAGATATAAACATGGACTTCACTGTTTCAACCGATAAAAGAGCCACTATTCTTACTCTTCCTGCATTGATTAGATCGCCGTTATCCGTCAGATTTATGTATCTGTTCAAAAATGCCCTTAATAAAGCTGCCTATTGTGTAAACTGTGGAGAATGTATGGCAGAATGTGCGTTTGGGGCGCTAAACATCACCCATGATGATATAGTTATTGATGGTTGTAGGCATTGTGAGCATTGTTTAGATTCCAATAAAGGATGTATTGCAGCGAGATCACTTGGCATTACAGGAGGCGGAAATAACATGAGCATAAAGAATATCAGTAGATATCAGAACTTTGGGTTCAGACAGGAATGGCTTGAGTTATATTTTGAGCTGTTGGATGATTTTTGGGCCAATGAGAGAATGGGAAAGTATATGATTGTTGGCTTCAAAACATGGCTCAAAGAAGCTGAAATTACTGAGAATAATGCGCTTACTCCACTTGGTGAAAAATTACAATTGTTAGGAAGTGACTCGCCAATCACCTGGGGCGTGATTTACACAAATCTCTGCTATGAATCTCCAATTATCAATTGGTATGCAAAGAAAATTGAAGTGGGAAGGACATATTTTGCGGATGATCTCCCCATCTTACTCGGTGAAGAATACTCGGCAACTGTAAAGAAGAATGCTCTTAGCTCTTTGAAAGAGACACTTAGACTATCCCCTATAGGTTGGCTTTTATTGCAAGGAGAATGCGAAGTTAAGGGTAAAGCGGTAGCAACAATCACGAAGGGAAGTTGGTATGATGCGGAACCAATTGTGATTCTTTATTCCCTTTATAAATTTGCAGAAAGAATGGAAGGTATGTACAGCTTTACTCTTTCTGATCTGCTCGAAGATAACGAAGAGAGAGCAGGATTGAGCCCTCGTGCTATTTTCGGTATTGAACGCGAAACACTAAAGCCGATTCTTCAGGGCCTTGCAAATAACTACAGCAGCTTTATTCAAGTAGACTTCAATAAAGGCATCATGGAAAACATTGATTTGCCTGCCGGCAAAAACGGTAAAAAGGCGATTGATGTGCTCTCGCTGATTTGAGGAGGATAGGACAATGGCGGTAAGATTGTATAACGAATACATAAAGGTTGACCCCAATTTCATCCCGGTGTTTAGCCGGAATAGTGATAGGATCTATCCCGACAAATGGCAGTCGTTTTATCCTCACACCAGTTTCAAGAACATTCTCAAAGACGTTGTTGAGACACTGGAAAAGTGCAATGAAACAAAGGATCGAAGTATTTGGATGAGTGGTGCCTATGGTACTGGCAAAACCTATGCTTCATTCGTCATAAAACATATCCTTGAAGATAGCATCGACTCTATCACCCCGTATTTCATTCAGAATGGTATGGAGACTTTACTGGCGCGAGTTAAGGGGGTTAGAGCAAAAGGGAGAATTCTTGTTGTTCAGCGTAGTGCGTCGGCTGGAATTAACACACAGGATAAACTCTTTAATGCGATTGTAGAATCTGTGCGAAGAGCAGTGTCAGATGCTGGACTTACATACACTGGAGCAGAAAGCCTTTCTGATAAGGTGCTGACGATTCTGAAGCATCCAGAGACATCGGCTTTTAATTTCCAGGGAGCATTTAATAAATACCGTGGCAAGTTCACTGAGTATAGCTCGGTAGATAGCATTGTCAAAGACTTAGAGGAACTGGATCTTGAAGATAAACTGAGCCTTCTCGATACGATCATTGAGGTCGCAGCGCTTGAAGGTTTCAATTGGTCTATGTCTTCTGAGGATATTGTTGACTGGTTGGAGGACGTGCGCAAAGGCAACAATCTTTCTTCAATCGTCTTTATTTGGGATGAATTCACAGAGTATTTTAAGAATAACCAGAACAACATTACTGGCCTTCAGGAGATTGCGCAGGCATCTTCGCGCATCAGTTGTTATCTATTCTTGATTACTCACAGTTCTGCTGGACAACTCATCCAGGACAAGGGCTCCAAGTCTATTATTGAGGCGCGTTTTAAGCTCGATACCATAGAATTGGAAGAGAGCACTGCCTTCAAACTTCTTGGACAAGCATTAAGACACGAAGTCGACCTTGCTGATGAGTGGAAGCATACCAGCGAACAGTTATGGGACGGCGTTAAGCGTGGCAGCGTGGATGTCATCAAGAATAAGGATTATAATATTCAAGACGATGACTTTAGAGCCCTCCTGCCGATGCATCCTTATGCAGCATATCTGTTGAAGTTTATTGCAAAGGACATTAGCTCCAATCAGCGAACCATTTTCCAGTTCCTCAGTGGAGACTACTCCGGAGATGAGGACAAAACCAACTTCAAGTGGTTTATTGAACACTTTGCGTTTGAGTATGGTAAATGGAACTATTTGACGGCAGATTACCTGTGGGATTACTTCTTCAAAACCAGCAACGTCGATCTTGATGCAGCTTTTATTCAAACGATTAGTCACTACAACAACTTTGCACCGCTTTGCGACGATCCTACCAATAAGCAACTTGGTGATCGCAGACGTAGAGTGTTGAAGGTGACTTTGCTACTTGCTGCCTTGCAAGCAAAGAACGGCGCAGAGGCAAGAACTGGTGCAACATCATTGATGCGTCCAACCTTAGTGAACATCAGATGTTAGTAAAGTGGATGTTTCTTTATTTGAGACCTACTGTTTTGCACCAGCTATGGAGATGAGAAGAGTCATCAAAACTCAGCTTGGTATTATTGACGAGGGAGAATTTGGCGGAATGACAATCCCTGAAATCACAATTAAGGAGCAATACCGTGAAAAACGAGAAGTGTAAGTTATGCGGGACAAAACTAAGGAAAGACTGGATTGCACTTCACAGGAAACTCTTGGACATTGACGCAAAAGAGTTTTTGTGTATTTCATGTTTAGCAGATACCTTTGGGTGTGAAGTTGAAGACCTTGAGATAAAAATAGAGGAATTCAAGGAACAGGGCTGTGTTCTATTTAAGTGAGGTCGATATGAAACGGATTATCTACGCTGATAATGCAGCTACAACAAGAATTGATCCAGCAGTGTTGGAGGCAATGGCGCCATTTACGAAAGAAGAGTATGCGAATGCATCTCAACCATACTCCTTCTCTCGTAAAGCAAAAGCTGCAATTAAAAACGCCAGGGAAGAAATAGCAAAATGTATTAATGCTAAACCAAGTGAAATTTTCTTTACCTCCGGTGGCACAGAGTCCGACAACTGGGCGCTCGTCGGAACAGCAATGGCAAATAAGAGAACGGGAAACCACATCATCACAAGCGCGATCGAGCACCCGGCCGTGTCGGCACCGCTGGCATTTCTGGAGGAGCAGGGGTTTCGTATTACGCGCCTGCCGGTAAATAAAGAAGGCCTTGTGGATGTGAACGAACTCGAAGAAGCGATCACGCCGGAGACGATTCTCGTTTCGATTATGTATGTCAACAATGAGATCGGTGCTGTTGAGCCAATCGGGGAGATCGGACGCAGAATCAAGGCGAAAAATCCGAAAACGTATTTTCATGTCGATGCGATCCAGGCGTTCGGCAAATACCGGATTTATCCGAAACGGATGGGCATCGACATGCTCTCCGTGAGCGGCCACAAGATCCACGGACCGAAGGGAAGCGGCTTTTTATATATTGATGAGAAAGTAAAAATCCGTCCGCTGATCTTAGGCGGCGGCCAGCAGAACGGCATGCGTTCCGGAACCGACAATGTGCCGGGCATCGCAGGCCTTGCGAAATCCGCTGAGATCGTTTACAAGCATTTTGACGAGCAGACCGCGCAGATGCGTGCCTGCAAACACCGTCTGATCGAAGGCTTACGGGAGCTGGACGATGTGGTCATCCATGGCATGCCGGAAGAAGAGGGTGCGCCGCAGATTGTCAATGCATCATTCTTAAATGTGCGCAGTGAAGTGCTGCTGCACACGCTGGAGGACCGCCAGATCTACGTTTCCGCCGGAAGCGCCTGCTCATCACACAAGAGAGCCGGAAGCCCGACGCTGACTGCCATCGGCGCATCGAAAGCCGAGATGGAGTCTGCCGTGCGGTTCAGCTTCAGCGAATTTACGACACTGGAACAGATTGATTACACCCTGGATACGCTGCGCGAGGTACTGCCGATGCTGCGCAGATTTACCAGGAAATAATAGAAAGAGGAAAATTATGATTACAATACAGCCGGAAATTGAAATCCTGAGCACCGAATCCTACGAGGATATGCTGCGCCGGATCGAGAAAATCGGAAGAGTCTGCTACAAGAGCGAGGAGCGCATTGGAGAAGGCACTGCAGAGAAATTCATCGCAGGCATCATCAAACGCGGCCATGAATCCGTCATTGAGCACGGCTCCATCACCGTAAAAGTAACGTGCGACCGCGGCGTGACCCATGAGATCGTCCGCCACCGTATCGCAAGCTACAGCCAGGAGAGCACCCGCTACTGCAACTATTCGAAAGATAAATTTGGAAACCAGATCACCTGTATCGACCTGGCAACCGGATTTTCCTATGATCTGAACGACGAGAACGACCGTAAAAAATACGAGGTATGGCAGAAAGCAATGGAA
>OLFU01003116.1_pt1 | contig 11551 bp, 9 predicted proteins | sample 1605161 | NCBI WGS metagenome assembly OLFU01 (sample SAMEA3888914, study PRJEB22519) | human gut metagenome | biome: human gut; feature: human-associated habitat; material: faeces | place: Denmark | collected 2011
GGAACCCACATACGCCATATACTTACCGCTCATACAGCTTACCTCCCTGGATTTTATATGTTCTCCCGGAATCTTTCTGTGCCTGATTTTGTGAGAAGATTTTTTGTCAGTTATGCCCACATTTCTGAGGCGTACGCGGTGCGTACGGTGATGAAATCCGGGTGCGACTGGCGGAAAACCGGCCACAAAGGCAGGTGCAGGAAAGACTCCGAGAGGACATTATTTCACTTAAGGAGGATATTTTAATGAAAGAACAGATGACAACTACAGGTAATAGTGCGGGAATTTCAGGGAAACGGGCACAAACACAATTTCGTAAATATTTATTGGAACGAAATATGTCGGAACGGACGATCACCGCTTATTGTTATGCTTTGAAGCAGTTTTACGGGCTGTATTCCCAGCTGACGGATAAAAATCTGCAGCTTTATAAAGTATTTCTCATTGAACGTTATAAACCACAGACCGTCAATCTGCGGCTTCGTGCCATGAACTGTTTTGTACGTTACAGGGAAAGCTCCCTGTGTCCGGTCTCTATGGTACATGTGCAGCAGAAAGGATTTTTGGAACAGATCATCAGTCAGGCAGATTATGAGTTTTTAAAGCAGCGCTTATGGGAAGATGGGGAATATAATTATTATTTTCTTATACGGCTTATGGCTGCTACCGGGGTGCGTATCAGCGAATTGGTATTGTTTGATGTTGAAGATGTAAAAAAGGGATACCGGGATATTTATTCTAAAGGGAATAAGCTGCGCAGGGTTTACATTCCGGCTGTTTTGCGAAAGGCATTTGAGGAATGGCCCGGGTTTTCCCAGCGTCCGGATGGGATCTTATTTTTAAACCGGTTTGGAGCTCCCTTATCTGCTTCCGGGATCCGTTTCCAGTTAAAGGTTTTTGCAGCAAGGTACGACATTGACCCGGATGTTATGTATCCTCATTCTTTCAGGCACCGGTTTGCAAAGAATTTTATTGAAGTGTGTCCGGATATTGCCCTGTTATCGGATCTTTTAGGACATGACAGCATTGAAACCACCCGGATCTACCTGCGGCGCAGCAGCCGGGAACAGTACCGTATTGTTAATCAGGTTGTAAACTGGTAGCTGCAGGGGGTGTATTGTATGGAAACTACATTTATTTTTCCCTCAGATAATACCAGGTTTAAAGAAAACGGATCTGAAAATACACTATCCAACGACCTGGAACTGACCCCTTTTAAGGATTTCCTGCTCCGCAAAGGAGCTTCTGATAATACGATCCGTATTTATCTTCTGGCTGTCCGCCACTTTTTCTCCCATTCTGATACCATTGACCCTGAAAACCTTCAGGCTCATAAAGCATGGCTTTTAGAACATTACCGTCCTGCTACTGTAAATGTACATATCCATGGCATGAACCAATATTTACAATATATGGAAATTTCATCCTTTAAACTTCCTGCCGTAAAATACCAGCAGAAGACTTTTATTGACAATGTAATATCTAAAAGAAACTATGAGATACTAAAAAAGAAGCTGAAGAAGGATGAAAACTGGTTCTGGTATTTTGTAGTACGTTTTTTAGGAGCAACGGGAATGCGGGTCAGCGAACTTTTGAAAATAAAGGCGGAGCATGTAAAACTGGGGATGATGGATCTGTACTCAAAAGGCGGTAAAATGAGGCGTATTTATTTTCCTGCTGCTCTTTGTGAGGAAGCGGAAATATGGCTGAAAAGGCGTGACATCGTTTCCGGTTATATTTTTACAGGGAGAAATGGACAGGTGATCACTGCCAGAGGTATCCGTTCCCAGTTAAAGGTACTGGCAAAACGGTATAAGATCCCTTCTGAACAGGTTTATCCTCACTCTTTCAGGCACCGGTTTGCAAAGAATTTTCTGGAGAAGTTTAATGATATTTCCCTGCTGGCAGATCTGATGGGACATGAAAGTATTGAGACTACGCGGATCTATCTGACCCGGTCTTCAGAAGAGCAGCAAAAATTGATCGACCGGGTAGTGAAGTGGTAGTACAGGTAAAAGAAATATGGTATACTCATATCATGATGTTGATTCGTAATCCGCTCATTTTTCTTCAAAAAATGGCTCCTTACTCATGTTTTTGGCGGGTCCCAAGTTCAAAAATCCTCCTGCAAGCAAGCTTGCGTCGGATTTCCGGCCTTTTGACCCTGGTATCATATCATTAAAACAAAGGATGGACAACCTATGTACGAATACACCTGGTATCAATGGCTGAGTTTCTTCTATATATATTGCTTTTTCGGATGGATCTTTGAGTCTACCTATGTATCTTTGAAACAGCACCGTTTTGTAAACCGCGGCTTTCTGCGACTTCCCATGCTTCCTCTTTATGGTACGGGAGCTGTGATGATGCTGTGGGTATCTCTTCCATTTAAGAGCAGTCTGGTCATGGTTTACATCTCCGGTGTAATCGGCGCTACGATCCTGGAATATGTGACGGGTTGGGGAATGGAGCGGCTGTTTAAAATGAAATACTGGGATTACAGCAACCAGCGTTTTAATTTAAACGGATATATCTGTCTGTCCTCTTCTGTTGCATGGGGATTTTTGACGATTTTTCTTACTGAGGTGATCCACAAGCCCATTGAACGATGGGTGCTTCATGTTCCAACTATGATCGGCATCCCATGTTTGTCTGTGATCACAGTGGTTTTCATTATTGATACTGCAGAATCTGTACGTACTGCCCTGGATCTTGCCAAGGTGCTTGATGCCATGACAAAGATGAAGGCAGAACTGGACGATGTTCAGGTTCAGCTGGCATTATTGAAGGCAGAAACAGAACAGAAACTGGAAGAAGCAAAGGAAGATACGGCTATGAAGCTGGAAACTCTCCGTGTAGAAGCAGCGGGAAAAGCTGCACTGCTGCGAAATGAAACTGCAGAACGTGCAGCCCAGTTAAAATATGAGACAACGGAGCGGGCGGCAAAACTGCGGCTTGAGACTGCATTAAAAGCGGCTCAGTTAAAGGAACATGCAGATGAGAAAGCAGCTCAGTACCGTGAAGAGGCGGCTGCAAAGATCGAAGCTGCCAAGAATGTAAAAGCTGCTATGACTGCCAGCCGTAATGAACGTATCGCAGCAATGAACAGCCGTATGACGGAATTAACAAAGAAACGTCAGGATATGATGAAACATATGAATTTCTACCGCAGAAGTATTTTACGTGGAAATCCATCTGCATCTTCTATGAAGTTTGCAGCGGCTTTGAAGGAATTGAGGGAAGCGGCTGAGAAGAGAAATAAATAGTAAGCGTTTATGTCCCCGCTGATGCGGGGATATATGCTGGGTATTATCTTCCCGCCGATGGCGGGGAGATGTCTTGGCAGAGCAAACACAAAAATACCCCTGGGATTGAAATTTTCTTTCCCAGGGGTGTTTACGTTTGCCAGGTATCCACTCATGAACCCCGCGCTGACGCGCTCTACTGTCTGCTTACGCAGACGGTTCATTCGTTAATGGTCCAAGAAAAACAAATGTCTGCTTCGCAGCCGCTTGTTTTGCCATGCATATCGAGAATGCGCCTGTGACGCATTCGAAGATTTCTTTTGGACTCATTACATCATCTTATCAACCATAGCCATTACAGCTGCGCCAAGTGCATTCTCTTTCTCTTCTGCGTCTTTCAGGGAAGTTCCCTTTACGCCGAAGTAGAATTTGATCTTTGGTTCGGTGCCGGATGGTCTTACGCAGATCCATGCGCCGTCTTCCAGGTCATAGTAGAGAACGTTGGAAGAAGGAAGTCCGGTAGGCTTTACTTCGCCGGTTGCCATATTTTTGATGGTGTCTAACTTGTAGTCTCTTGCGGAGGTTACTTTGTAGCCGCCAACTTCGGTTGGAGTATTATTTCTCAGTGTCTCCATAATGGACTGGATCTTTGCAAGTCCTTCAATACCGGATAAACCGATTGCCTTTACAGCATCTTTATAGTAGCCGTATTTCTCATACATAGCGATCATTGCATCCCATAAGGTCATGCCTTTCTGCTTGTAGTATGCAGCTGCCTCGCAGAGAGCGGCTGTTGCGGAAATAGCGTCCTTATCACGGGCATAGGTTCCGATCAGGCATCCATAGCTCTCTTCCATTCCGAAAAGGTATGTACCATGTCCGGTAGTCTCATTCTTTAAGATCTGCTTTCCGATCCACTTAAATCCGGTCAGAACCTCGATCAGTTCTGCGCCGTATGATTTTGCTACTGCATCGATCAGGTTGGTGGAAACGATGGATTTAACAACCTGTCCGTCTGCCGGGATCTTTCCAGCTGCCTGCTTCTGGCTGAGTACGTACTCACACAGAAGGGATCCGGACATATTTCCAGTCAGTGGAATATATTCGCCGGACTTGGTATCTTTTACATATACACCAAGACGGTCTGCATCCGGGTCTGTTGCAAGCACTAAGTCCGCATCTAACTTCTTTGCCATGGCAAGTCCTAATACAAACGCTTCTTCTGCCTCCGGATTCGGATAGCTTACGGTTGGGAATTCGCCATCCGGTTTTTCCTGCTCCGGTACTACATAGACATTCTGGAAGCCAAGCTCTTTTAAGACTCTTCTGACCGGGATATTACCGGTTCCGTGAAGCGGTGTGTATACAATCTTAAGTGTATCTTTTACCTGATCGATCGCATCCTGATGTACGACCAGTTTTTTCAGCTCTGCAATATACGCATCATCAATGGCTGCTCCGATCACTTCATAGAGTCCTGCTTTTTTTGCCTCCTCTTTTTCCATGGTCTTTACTGTTGCAAAATCGGTCACTGCCTTTACCTCATCCATGATCCCTTTATCATGTGGCGGGGTAATCTGTGCGCCATCTTCCCAATATACTTTATATCCGTTATACTCCGGCGGATTGTGGCTTGCCGTAATATTGATTCCTGCGGTACATCCGAGTTTTCTGACTGCATACGAAAGCTCCGGGGTCGGTCTTAAGGATTCAAATACATATGCCTTGATTCCATTTGCCGCAAGGCAAAGTGCTGCTTCGTCTGCAAACTCCGGTGACATTCTTCTTGAATCAAAAGCAATGGCAACGCCCTGTGCTTCTTTTCCGACTTTTTTAATGTAGTTTGCAAGTCCCTGCGTTGCTTTACGGACCGTATAAATGTTCATACGGTTCATTCCTGCTCCGATCACGCCTCTTAAACCTGCGGTACCAAACTCCAGCTCTGTATAGAACCGGTCTTCAATCTCTTTGTCATCTCCCGCAATACTCTTTAGTTCTGCTTTCGTATCCTCGTCAAAATAAGGATTGTCAAGCCAGCTTTGATACATTTCTTTATAACCCATGTTCATTCCTCCTGTGCATTTTTTATTTTAATCCAGTATTGTGGATATAAAATCGCTGATCTGTTTTAAACTGTTATTATCCGTAGATGTACTCGAAGTACCTGCTGTGCCTGTACTCTTTTTTGTCGTACTTCCGCTGTTTTCAGAAGTACTCTTCTTTGTCGAACTTCCGGTGTTTCCCGTACTGTTCTTCTTCGTGGAAGTCGTTCCTGTGGAACTGTTTGCAGAACTGCTCGACTTCTTATTATTCAATGAGTTCGTTGTGGAAGAATTCGTTCCTGTGGACGAGGAATTGGTTGTTGTCGATGATTTCTTCTCCTCTGCCTCTTTGTCCTTCTTCGCTTCCGTACCCATGTTAATGGTGATCTCAGATTCTGCGGAACCGACTACCAGCTTTCTGGTAAGTGTTCCATATTTCTCTGAAGTTACCGTCAGCTTGTGTGTTCCATACTTCAACTCTACCGGCTGTGAAACATCTGCTGCTTTTCCATCAATGGACAACTGCGTTCCCTCCGGCTGAAGAATGAATTTAACCTTACCCATCTTCGGTCCTTCACCCTTATATTCATCCAGATTCAGAACCGTTGTCTCATTCCTTTTGACAGTTACTTCTTTTGTATCTCCATATCCGTCATTTGCGGCGGTTACCTGATAGGTTCCCTCCGGGATCTCCACATTCATATCTTTTTCTATCTTATAGATGTGCTTCCCGCCAATGCTGATACTTCCGCCTTCAAATAGATCCGTATGTGTCAGCACAATGAAACCGTGACCACTGGTGACATTGACCGAGATGATCTTTTTATCCATTCCGGCAACCCGCAGCTTATCATTTCCGGTGATCGTGTCTAAAGATATCTGCTCACCATCTAAAAAAACCAACAGTGAATCATCATAATAATATTTGGTTTTTCCGATCACGATCATGTTCTTCTCTTCATCTATCGAGAATTTCCCGACGTTATCCTGCTCCCACACCTGATCTGACTGCTGTATATAGGAAAGTTTGCCTTCCTGATTGGCTGTTCCGATCTGGACCGGACTGCCTTCTGTAATATTTCCTTCACTGGTAAACTCTCCGTATTTGTCTCTGTATGCAGTCGCATCCGAAATCCCATACTCGGAAAATTTTCCGTTTTTTACTTTCTGAAGGCGTATGGTCTGTGTCTCATCATCTATCCGATAGACGATATAGACGTCTTTCTTTTCTTCTGTTTTTTCTTCTGATTCTTGTTTTTTATCCGATCCTTTTGTTTTTTTCTTGGATGTTTCTGTCGATGTATCCAGTTGCGGAACTTTATTTCCAACTGTGACATTGCTCTCTTTTGCCTTGCCGCAGCCTGCCGTCAGAAGCATTCCGATAAGAATCGTCACGAAAATGATTCCGTGTTTTCTCCTGTATTTCATAGGTCACCTCATCTAAATTTTATTATACATGATTCCCTAGGAAATGCCAATATTGTTTGTTACGGAATACACTTTTAGGAATAGGCAAAATGCTTCATATACGCCAAAAACTGTTCCCTGTTTTCTTCTTCCGCTTTGATCTTTTCTAACTTCTCTAAATAACGCCCAAATCCCCACGCTTTATTTGCATTATAGTAATGATTCGCGATCTTCCAGAACTTTTCCGGATAGGCAAGCCGCAAATAAAGCTGTTTTGTCTCATATGGAGACATTGCTTTTTTGTCGCTGTATGCCCGTATCATTTCCATACCCAGTCCCATATTCCAGTTGTTTTTTTCTAAAATCTTACGCATAAATCTTGCAAGATCCCCAATCTGCACATCATAGCAGATATTGTCAAAACTGATCACGGCTGCATATTCTGACCGGAACACGATATTGTGCTGGTTAAAGTCCCCATGGCAGATTCCCATGCCCTCTTTTTTCCCTTCCTGTTCTCTCAGACTTTCTAATATTTCAGATGCCTGCTCCTCAAATTTCGGGTAAAGTCCTAAGAACTCTTTTTCAAATTCGCTCTTGTTTTTCCGCCCTCTGGTATAATTTCTGACCGTCCGAAGCTCTCTGGTATGTTTCTCATAGGTACGCAACAGCCGTCCGGCATCCGTATCCAGCACCTCTGTTAACGGATGTTCCATCTGGTTCATCGCTTCATGAAGGGAGGCTAAAATATCTGCCGAACGCAGGATTTCATCCCAGCTTGCCGTATTACATTCCCTTCCTTCACACCATTTTCGCAACAGGTAGGACACTCCGTCCGGGTCTTTTGCAAGATATTCCCCCTCCGTGGTCTGTATGACTGTTTCCGTATGGATTCCCTGTTCATTCACGCACTCTAATAACTTTGCTAAAAACTCCGCTTTTACTGCGGAACCGGAATACTCTTTGAGATAAACTCTCCCGATATCTGTCATTGCAAAAACAGCTCCACGCCCTTTATATGTATCTGTCAGTTCCAGCGGGTACTGTTCAAACAATGTTTCTTCTTTATAATACACAAAAACCCCTCCACATGACAATTCACAGCAATTCTGTGTCTCTCTATCATATGAAAAAGGGGTTATTGATATGTCTGTTTTACCCGTTCGAGTAAATATTCTTTTTTGTTTTTATCCGGTTCTTCTAAGACTTCTTCTAATAGTTTCTGTAAGATCTGACCGATTTTTTTTCCCGGTTTGATCCCTAACTCCATCAGATCCCTGCCGTTGACAGCAAGTTTCTTTAAACTCAGACAATCCTTTTGCTCTATGATCTCTTCATAGAGCTTCTGATAACTCTGAATATATGCTAACTTTTCTTCTCTGCGGTAGCCGCTCTGTGATAATACATCCGCACGTTTTAATGCGAACAGATCCGGATATCGTTCTTCACCTACACGGTATATAGCTTTTCGTATCCCTGCCGGTGTCAGGTTCGGATTGTCGTCATGCCATTCCACCAGTCCGCAGACTTTTTGCATCGTATCCACATCAAATTTTAACCTTCGGAAAATGCGATGTGCCATCTTTGCACCTTCTTTCGGATGTCCGTAAAAATGATCGACTCCTGTCTCATCCGTTGTCTTGCATACCGGCTTTGCAATATCGTGAAACAGCGCCGCCAGACGCAGGACTTTTTGATTCTCTACCTGCTGTACCACATGGATCGTATGCTCTCCCACCGTATAACAGTGATGCGGATTGTTCTGCTCTGTCTGCATCAATACGGAAAACTCCGGCAGTATCACATCGGAGATCCCGCTTGTATAGACTTCCCGGATCAGTTCCGGATGATCTGAAGTCAGCAGTTTGACCAGTTCTGTCTGTATCCTCTCTGCACTGATCTTTTCAATCGTCTGTGCCAGTTCCCGGATCGCCGCAAAGGTCTGTTCTTCCACTTCAAAACCAAGCTGTGCCGCAAACCGCAATGCCCGAAGCATCCGCAATGCATCCTCCGTAAAACGCTCTTTTGGATTTCCCACGCAGCGGATCACTTTTTTTTGCAGATCACCCATTCCGTCAAAGGCATCCACCAGCCCACGGCTCTCATTGTACGCCATGGCATTAATCGTAAAATCCCGGCGTTTTAAATCCTCTAATAAATTCACCGTATAAGTAACTTCTTTCGGATGACGGGCATCTTCATATTCGCCGTCGATCCGATAAGTCGTTACTTCAAAGCCTTCATGCTCTAACATGACCGTTACGGTTCCATGTTGGATTCCGGTATCGATCGTATGTGAAAACAGCCGTTTTACATCCTGCGGCTTTGCCGAAGTGGTAATATCCCAGTCCTGCGGCGTTCTTCCAAGGACACTGTCCCGGATACAGCCGCCAACCGCAAATGCTTCATAGCCTGCCGCTTCAAGCGTCTTTATGATGTTGTCTACTTTAACGGGAAGCTGTATCCTCATACGATTCCTTTCTATTACATTGCGTCATTGCATAGCATTACAAATTTTAATATGCTTTTCCCCAGTATACCAGTTTGTGTGCCGGTTTTCCACAGCAGACACAGGTATCTGCGATATGCTCCTGATCTTCAAACGGCATACAACGGGAAGTTGCTGTTGTCTCTTCTTTGATCTTGTCCTCACATGCCTGATCGCCGCACCACATTCCGCGGATAAATCCCGGTTTATTTTCTACGGCTCTCTTAAATTCTGCATAGTCATGTGCATCGGAAATGTGGGAATCACGATGTGCTTTCGCACGTTCAAACATTTCTCTTTGGATCGTTTCTAATAATTCTTTTACAGTCTGTGCCACATCCTCAATCGCACACTCTGTCTTTTCTCTGGTGTCACGACGTACCAGTACACATTTTCCTGCCTCGATGTCTTTTGGTCCTAACTCTACACGAACCGGGATTCCACGCATTTCCTGTTCGGAGAATTTCCATCCCGGACTCTTGTCACTGTCATCTAATCCGGCTGCGATTCCTGCCTGCACTAAGCCTTCTTTTACTTCCTGTGCTTTTTCTAAAACACCCTCTTTGTGCTGCTGGATCGGAATTACCATGGTCTGTACCGGTGCAATTCTAGGTGGAAGCACCAGACCTGAGTCATCTCCATGTACCATGATGATCGCACCGATCAGACGGGTGGTCATTCCCCAGGATGTCTGATGTACATACTGTAATTTATTATTCTTATCGGTATACTGGATTCCAAATGCTTTTGCAAATCCATCGCCAAAGTTATGGCTGGTACCGGACTGCAGTGCTTTTCCGTCATGCATCAATGCTTCGATCGTATACGTTGCCTCTGCTCCTGCAAATTTTTCTTTTTCTGTCTTTCTACCACGGATGACCGGCATCGCTAAGACTTCCTCACAGAAATCCGCATAGACATTTAACATCTGAACGGTTCTCTCTTCTGCCTCTTCTGCTGTTGCATGTGCCGTATGGCCTTCCTGCCATAAAAATTCTCTGGAACGTAAAAACGGTCTTGTCTCTTTTTCCCATCTTACCACGGAACACCACTGGTTATACAGTTTTGGCAGGTCACGGTAGGACTGGATGTCGTCTTTATAGAAATCACAGAACAGGGTCTCGGAAGTCGGTCTGACACAGAGTCTTTCCTGTAACTCGCTCAATCCTCCATGTGTTACCCATGCAACTTCCGGTGCAAAGCCCTCTACATGGTCTTTTTCTTTCTGGAGCAGGCTCTCCGGTATGAACATTGGCATGTAGACATTTTCCACACCTGTTTCTTTGAATCTGCGGTCTAACTCTTTCTGGATATTTTCCCAGATCGCATAGCCTGCCGGTTTGATGATCATACATCCTTTTACGGATGAATAGGCGATCAGTTCTGCCTTTTTTACTACATCGGTATACCACTGTGCGAAGTCAGTGTCCATGGATGTGATCGCTTCTACTAATTTCTTATCCTTTGCCATTTTCTTTCTCCTTACATTTCTAACTTAAAACGCCGGGAGCTTTCCTCCCTGCCTACAGGGACCGAAAAGCTTCCGGCGGTACCACCCAGTTTAACGCATTGCGTTCACTCTTTCACCGTTAACGCCGGTTCTACGCCAGACTTTCATCTGAATGCTCCAAGGCAGGTTCCGGGGATAAAAAAGTGAGATCTCTCAGCGTTTGATCTCTTCTCTGTAACTTCGCACGTCCGTACTAGTCCTTTTCCACGCACATCCGTATTTTACAACTCCCTTTTGGACTTTGTCAAGGATTCGGTTGTGAAAACTATTATTTCACTAAATCATAATTACTATTCCAGTATTGGGCCGGAATAGAATCATGTGCTTTTAGATTGGTATCCAACCATATATCAGTGACGCTATCTATATCTGCTTTCTGTAATGCTCTGATCATAATAATTTTTTCTCCACAAATTGGAACTTGTATTATTCAATCCATTGAATAAACGCTGTTTTATCTGTACTGTTATATCTCGCATTCCCATAAAAGTTCAATATTTCTTTTTTCTTTGAACCTGTAAGCAGCATCATTTTATAACAATTTGTGTTCTCTGCTATTTGTTTTGCGTAATTTAAGCACTCCGTTGCATATCCTTTTCCACGATAATCTGAATGTGTGACAACATTTTCAATAAACGCATATGGTCTTATGTTTCTTGTCAAATTAGGAATAATCACACAAACACAAGAAGAAACTATTTTTCCATCTAGTTTTTTGACAATTATATGATGGTTTTTATCTTGCATAATTGCCCGCCAAGTCATTTTTAAATGTTCTGTCATCTCCATAAATTCCAATTTACCAGTTGCTTTTTATAATTTCAATGACTCTACGTTCAATAAAAAATCATATACATTC